>Ga0114966_10000270_pt1 | contig 50049 bp, 49 predicted proteins | sample M_130207_XF_Meta_FD_87029 | JGI IMG/M metagenome (GOLD analysis project Ga0114966, IMG submission 87029) | Freshwater microbial communities from Lake Montjoie, Canada to study carbon cycling - M_130207_XF_MetaG | ecosystem: Environmental > Aquatic > Freshwater > Lake | place: Lake Montjoie... | reverse complement strand
CGGGCCGCGGATGGTGGTGGAACCAGGCGATGCTCGATCTCGGCGCGCTCGTGTGCACCAAGCGCGCGCCGCGCTGTGGCGGGTGTCCGGTGCGGGGCACGTGTGTCTGGCTGGGCGAAGGTGTCGATCCGGCGATCGGCTCGGCCGGCGTGAGCGCCCCGCAGTCCCCCTTTGCCGGATCCGATCGTCAAGGGCGCGGTCGGTTGGTCGACGCCCTGCGGCGCGGGCCGGTCCATGGCGCCGACCTTGCGGTCGTCATGGGATGGCCCGACGATGCCGTGCGTGCCGGCCGCGTTGCCGCAACGGTGGTGGCCGACGGGCTGGCGATGTACGCCGAGGAGACCTATTTGCTCCCATGAGCATGCGTGCAGCGGTTTGCTCCCATGAGCATGCGTGCCGCGGTTTGCTCCCATGAGCATGCGTGCCGCATGGAGCGAATTCAGTCACAGGTAGTTCACCTTTTCGCGCAGCTGTCGTACTGTCCAGGGGCTTGTGCCGCGCAGCTGCCATGGTCGCGAGGGTTCATGGCTCACGAGGGGATCCGGTGCTCGAGGTCACGTTCTACGGCGTCCGCGGCTCGACGCCGTGTGCAAGCCCAGCCAACCAGCGGTACGGCGGCAACACCGCGTGTGTCGCACTCGAAGTCGCGGGCGAACCGCCGATCGTGCTCGATCTCGGTACCGGTCTCCGCTATTGGGGCGAGGCGATGGACCCATTGTCGGGTCCGTTCGTCGGACATGCGCTCGTCACGCACCTGCACTGGGATCATGTGCAGGGCTTGCCCTTCTTCATGCCCATCAACCGCAAGGGAGCGTCGCTGTCGATCTACGGACCGCCCCACGACGGTCTCTCGATCGGCGAGTCGTTCGCGAAGTTCATGCGTCCGCCGTACTTCCCAATCCACTGCAAGGACCTCACCGGCGACGTCCGCTTCGTTGATGTGCTCGACGAGACGTTCCCCGTCGGCAACGCCACGGTGCTCACGCGTGCGGTGCCGCACGTCGGAACGACGAACGGCTATCGCATCGAATGGGCCGGCGCCTCGGTCGCGTATCTGAGCGACCATCAGCAGCCGGTCGGCGACGAGGGTTACGTGGCGCCCGAAGCGCTCGAGCTGTGCCGCGATGTCGACCTGCTCATCCACGACGCCCAGTACACCCCCGACGAGTTCGCCGAGCGCAGCTCGTGGGGCCACTGCACCGTTCGGTACGCGATCGAGGTGGCCCGCCAGTCGGGGTGCAAACGTCTCGCGCTGTTCCATCACGACCCGGCCCACGAGGACGACGAGGTCGACATGCTCGTGGCCGAGGCCAAGGAATGGGCCGCCGAGCTCGGGGTGGCCGAGGTGTTCGCCGCGTCGGAAGGCCTCCGGATCCGACTCGGGTGAGCAGAGCGCTCCGCCGCACGATCGGCACGCCACGGGGCACCTCGTTGGGTAGCCTGCGCCCCGGCCCCACCGGGGATCGCTGGTACCACTCGGTACAGAGAGGGAGCAATCCGTGAACTCGCCCACGCCGCCGTTCGATGCAGCTCAGTATCGCCAAGTCCTCGGGCACTTCCCGACGGGCGTCACGGTCATCACTGCGATCAACGATGGTGATCCGGTGGGCCTCGCCGTCGGTTCGTTCTCGTCGTTGTCGCTCGATCCGCCGCTCGTACTCTTCTGCCCGGGTAGTCAGTCGTCGAGTTGGCCGAAGATCCGCGCCGCCGGTTCGTTCTGCGTCAACATCCTCGCCGCCAGCCAGGAGCACGTTTGCCGCGTGTTCGCGAGCAGGGAGCCCGACAAGTTCGCGTCGATCACGTGGACCCGCACGAAGCAGACGGGGTCCCCGCTGATCGATGGTGTGCTGGCGTGGATCGACTGCGACATCGAAACCGTCCTCCCGGGGGGCGATCACGACATCGTCGTCGGCCGGGTGCGCGATCTCGATTCGGCCGACTCGACGGGCCCGCTCGTGTTCTATCGCGGCGGCTACGGCCGGTACGAGGTCTGAGGCGTCGTGCCTATCTACGCCTTGGGTGACGAGACGCCCGACATCGACCCGACCGCGTTCGTCCATCCCGAAGCGGTGCTGATCGGTCGCGTGCGCATCGGCGCGGAATCGACGGTGTGGGCGCATGCCGTGCTGCGCGGCGACGGCGCGGGAATCGAGATTGGTGCCCGTACCTCGGTGCAGGACGGTGCGGTGCTGCACAACACCGATATCCACCGCACGGTGGTCGGCGACAACTGCACCATCGGCCACCTTGCGCACCTCGAAGGTTGCACGGTCGAGGACGGCGCGCTAATCGGTACGTCGTCGGTGGTCCTGCACGAAGCGGTCGTGTCCCGCGGCGCGCTCGTCGGCGCGAATGCCGTCGTCACGAATCGCATGATCGTTCCGCCGAACGCCGTGGCACTCGGGGTGCCGGCCAAGATCCGCCACGACGCATCGAGTTACGAACAGAACATGCGCGACGCCGAGAATTACGTGCAACGGGGCAAGCGTTATCGAGCGACGATGCGTCGCGTCGACTGATCGAGGGGAACCAATGGACATCGGCTCATTCGGCGTGTGGACGTTCGCGTTCGACCAACGCCCGAACACGCAGGCGCGAGAAATGGCGGCCGAGGTCGAGTCGCTCGGCTACGGCGCGATCTGGATCCCGGAGGCCGTCGGCAAGGACCCGCTCGTGCACAGTGCGCTGTTGCTCTCGGGCACGTCGCGCATCACGCTCGCCACGGGCATCGCAAGCATTTACGCGCGCGACGCGATGGCCATGACGCAGGCCCACAAGACGCTCACCGAGGCCTTCCCCGATCGTTTCCTGCTCGGTCTCGGTGTGTCGCACGCGCCGATGGTCGAGGGCATGCGTGGCCATGAGTACGGCTCGCCGGTCAAGACGATGCGCGCCTACCTCGAAGCGATGGACAAGGCGTTGTACCTCGGTGCGGCCCCGACCTCGCCGACGAGGCGATGCATCGGGGCGCTCGGCCCCAAGATGACCGCCCTGGCCGCGACGGCGACCGATGGCATCCACCCCTACAACGTCACCCCGGAGCACACCGCGGAGGCCCGGGCCATCGTCGGCCCCGACAAGCTCGTCGCGGTCGAGCACGCCGTGGCGTTCACTACCGACGTTGCGCTGGCCCGCGAGGCCGGCCGGGTCCACCTGTCGACCTACCTCGGTCTACCGAACTACGTGAACAACCTGCGCCGCCTCGGTTTCGGCGATGACGACTTCGTCGAGCGGGGGAGCGACAAGCTGATCGATGCCCTGGTCGCCTACGGCACCGTCGATCAGATCGCATCCCGTTTGCGCGAGCACCATGCGGCGGGGGCGGACCACGTGTGCATCCAAGTGGTCGGATCACCCGATCCTGCGCTGGCCTGGCGTGAGCTGGCACCCGCCCTCGTCGGCTGAGCGTGCCACCGGGTGGAAAATAACCGGCCGATGCCGGGAGAACGTCGGGTCGGCGGGTGGCTCGGTGGGAGGGGTTTGTTACTATCCACGTAGGAGAAATCCACCACCCTCGACTCACCGGAGCACACCATGTCCCTTACCAACATGGCATCCACGGATCTCGGTCTGGACCTCGGTCGCTACAAGCTCGGTTGGAACGACGAGGTCGACTACGTCTACAAGCCCAAGCGCGGGCTCGACGAGAACATCATCAACGAGATCTCGTGGATGAAGGGTGAGCCGCAGTGGATGCGCGACTTTCGCCTGAAGTCGTACCGCCACTTCCTGAAGCGCCCCATGCCGAACTGGGGTGGCGACATGTCCGAGATTTTCTTCGACGACATCTTCTATTACATCAAGCCCACGCAGGGGCAGGTCGACAAGTGGGAAGACCTCCCCGACGCGATCAAGAACACCTACGAGCGGCTGGGCATCCCCGAGGCAGAGCGCAAGTACCTCGCGGGCGTCACGGCACAGTTCGAGTCCGAGGTCGTCTTCCACCGCAACCGCGAAGACCTCGAGAAGCTCGGCATCATTTTCTGCGACATGGATACCGCGCTGCGCGAGTACCCCGAGATCGTCAAGGCGTATTTCGGTCGGGTCATCCCGCCGAACGACAACAAGTTCTCCGCGCTCAACTCGGCTGTGTGGTCAGGTGGCTCATTCATCTATGTGCCGCCCGGGGTCAAGGTGCCGATGCCCCTGCAGGCGTACTTCCGTATCAACGCCGAGAACATGGGCCAGTTCGAGCGCACTCTCATCATCGCCGACGAGGGCAGCGAGGTTCACTACATCGAGGGTTGCTCCGCGCCGGTGTACACCACCGACTCGTTGCACTCCGCCGTGGTCGAGATCATCGTCAAGCCTTCGGCTCGCGTGACCTACACGACCATCCAGAACTGGTCGAACAACGTGTTCAACCTGGTCACCAAGCGCGCTCGCGTTGAGGCCGAAGGCCACATGGAGTGGATCGACGGCAACATCGGGTCGCGCCTCACCATGAAGTACCCCGCAATCGTGCTCGTCGGGCCGAAGGCTTCAGGCGAGGTGCTGTCTGTCGCCTACGCCGGCCCCGGCCAACACCAAGACGCCGGCGCCAAGATGACCCACGCGGCACCCGAGACCACGTCGAAGATCGTGTCGAAGTCGATCTCCAAGGACGGTGGCCGCACCAGCTATCGAGGCCTCGTGCGCGTCGAACCAGATGCCTACGGGTGCAAGAGCCACGTCCAGTGCGACGCCCTCATCCTCGACGATCAGTCCACGAGCGACACGTACCCCTACATGGAAGTCGGTTCGCGCGACGCGATCATCGGGCACGAGGCCACTGTCTCGAAGATCGCCGACGACCAGCTCTTCTACCTGATGAGCCGAGGCCTGTCCCAGCAGCAGGCCATGGGCATGATTGTGAACGGGTTCATCGAGCCGATCACCCGCACGTTGCCCATGGAGTACGCGGTCGAGTGGAGCCGGCTCATCGAGCTGCAGATGGAAGGCAGCGTCGGCTAGCGCGGATTACGGTCGCCCACCCAGGGTGAGGAGACCGGCATGACGCACTTCGGTGTACAGGTGTCGACCGCGATGGTCGAGATGGATGAGCTGCGGGCCACGTGGGCCCGCGTCGAGCAGCTCGGTTTCGAGTGGATCAGCGGTCAGGACCACTTTTATACGATGCGCGCGCCGAAAGCTGGTTCGTTCGAGGCGCTCGCCACCCACGCCGCGTTGGCCGCGCTCACGTCGCGGCCCCGTGTGGGTTGCCTGGTGTACGCCGCGGGCTATCGACACCCCGCGGTGATGGCCAACGCGTTCGTCACGATCGACCACCTGTCGAACGGGCGCCTCGAGGTCGGCATGGGCGGTGGCTGGCTGCAGGCCGAGTTCGAGGACTACGGGCTGCCCTGGGAGCCCACCCCGGTCCGCTTGCGGCGCCTGCGTGAATCGGTCGAGGTGATGCGGTCGCTGTGGGTCAACGACACGACGGACTATGACGGCGAGTTCTATCGGCTCCGCAACGCCCGGTGCGATCCGAAGCCGGTGCAGACCTCGCCGCGCATCTGGATCGGCGCGGCCGGGCCCAAAGCGCTGCGGGTCGCCGCCGAGGTGGGCGACGGATGGAACGCCAACTTCCTCGGCCCGTCCGAGTTCGCCGACCGCGTCATGATGTTGCGCGACATCACTCCCGACCCGGCGAACTTCGCAGTTGCAGCAAGCGTTCCGCTCATCGTCGCCGACGAGGACAAGGTCAACGAGGTTATGCAGTTCCGCTACGGAGCGACAGCCGACCAGCAGAAGCCGGCTGCGCTCGCCGGGTCGGTCGCACAGATCACCGACAAGGTCGGGCAGTACGTGGCCGCCGGCGCGGACTGGATCATCGTCGCGCTTCGCCCGCCCTATGAGCTCGACGAGCTGGCGATCTTCGCCGAACAGGTCATGCCGCATTTTGCCTGACAACCGCCGGCGCGTCCCGAGGGGCGTTCTCGCGTGCAGAATGTGGGGTATGCCGATGCGTGAGGAGTGCAAGTTCTTCGAGAGCCGTACGTATGCGAACGGTGAGACCGTCCGCAAGTGCGATCTCGACCTCGCGCCTGAGGCCCCGTGGCGCTGCCCCGACAACTGCGCGGCGTACACGCCCCGTCTAGCTGATGTGAACTGGCATCACGGGTCGCTGATCAGGCCGCCGACCCCGCCCGAGCCCAAGGGCCTGGGCGAGGACCCGTCGATCGCCCAGCTGCTCGACGAGGCCGAAGACATCGTGAACGAGGCTGGGCCCCGGATCCGCGCCGAGGTCGATAGCGATCGCTATCGCCGCAGTGGCGCAGGAGGGGTTCGCGGCCGGCTCGGTCGTTGGTTCGGTCGGCGCCGCAAGTCCGACTGACCCCCACCGGCCCAGGTCTTCAACTCGGTCCGAATTTCTCCTACGGCGGTAGGATCAATTCCCGTATGAGTCCGCCGACGTTCACCCCTGACACTGCCGCTGCGCTCGGTGGGCCGTCCTGGCTCCTCGCTCGTCGCATTGCCGCCGCCGAGGCGTTCGCCGCGTCGCCGCTCCCCTCGAAGGAGGAGGAGGTCTGGCGCTATAGCCGTATCGGCGAGCTCGACCTTGAGCGCTACGCCACGGTCGCCGAGGCACCGGCCGATCGCCACGTTGCCGCCTCGTCGGTCGCGTCACCGGCAGCCCGGTTGGTGCTCGTCGACGGGTTCCTCGTCGACTCCGAGATCGACCCCGCACTTGCCGCAGCCGGTGTGTACGTCGGCCGCCTGATCCATGCTCCTGGTGCCGACCTGCTCCTGGGCTCCGTCATGACCGAGCCCACCGACGTGTTTGCGCTCATGAACGATGCGTTCGCCCGCGAACCCATCGCCATCGTGGTGCCGCGCGGTGTCACCGTCGAGCGGCCGGTGGTAATCGAGCATCATGTGGCACGGGGAGGCGCGGCCGTGTTCCCGCGCCTCGTGGTGCTGGCCCATGACGACGCCGACGTTCGCGTGCTCGAGGTCTTCCGCAGTGGCGAGAGCACCGCTCTCGTGGTGCCTATCGTCGAGCTCGTGGCATCGCCCACTGCCCGTGTCGGCTATTTGGGTGTGCAGCAGCTTGGCGCAAGCACGTGGCAGCTCGGTTCGGTCGTCGCCCGTGCCGAGGCCTCCTCGACGGTGCACGTGTCGGCCGCCGGACTCGGGGGCGATTACGCCCGCGTGCGCACCGATTGCCGCCTCATCGGCCGTGGCGCCACGGGGATGCTGACCTCGTTGTACTTCGGCAGCGGCGAGCAGATGCTCGACTTCCGCACCTTCCAGGACCACGCAGCGCCCGATACGTCGAGCACCTTGCTGTTCAAGGGCGTTGTCGACGATAAGTCGGCCTCGGTGTACACGGGCCTCATCCGCGTGCGAAAGAACGCCCGGGGTACCAACGCGTTGCAGACGAACCGCAACATAAAGCTGTCGGAGCAGGCCTGGGCCGAGTCGGTGCCCAACCTCGAGATCGAGAACAACGACGTGCGATGCAAGCACGAGTCGGCCGTCAGCCCGATCGACGCCGATCAACGGTTCTACCTCGAGAGCCGAGGTGTGCCGCCGCAGGTGGCCGAGCGCTTGGTGGTGGCCGGGTTCTTCGACGAAGTGCTGGCCCGCCTCCCGGTGCCCGAGGCGCGTGTCGCGCTGGCCGGCTCCATTGCGGCGAAGCTCGACGCTCATGAAGGTGTGCGATGAGCCGCACGGCGCGGCGTCAGCCGCCAGAAGGCGAGAGTGTGCGATGAGCCGCACGGCGCGGCGTCAGCCGCCAGAAGGCGAGAGTGTGCGATGAGCCGCACGGCGCGGCGTCAGCCGCCAGAAGGCGAGAGTGTGCGATGAGCCGCAAGGTGGCGCTGTGCGCGTACGACTCGTTGTATCCGGGTACCGCTGATCGATTCGAGGTCGAGGGTCATCGAATCGCGCTGGTGCGAATCGATGACTCGTATTTCGCGTTGGGCAATGTATGCACGCACGCCGACTTCTTGCTGTCCGACGGCGAGGTCGATTGCGAGGAGCGCACCATCGAGTGCTGGAAGCACGGTGCGCTGTTCGGCCTCACCGACGGCGAAGCGTTGACGTTGCCGGCCACGCGTCCGACGCCGGTGTACGAAGTCGTGATCGAGGACGACCAGGTGAAAGTGGTGTTGCCGTGAGCGAGCTGGTCATCTCGGGTTTGCACGCATCGGTGCGAGGCAAGGAGATCTTGCGCGGCCTCGACCTCGTGATCCGTTCGGGTGAGGTGCACGTGATCATGGGACCCAACGGCGCGGGCAAATCCACGCTGTCCCACGTGCTCATGGGAAAGCCGGGCTATGAGATCACCGCAGGTTCGGTGCTGCTCGACGGCGTCGATCTGCTGGTGCTCGAGCCGCACGAGCGCGCGCATGCCGGTCTCTTCTTGGCGATGCAATACCCGACCGAAGTGCCGGGCGTCTCGATCGAGGAGATGCTCACCGAGGCGCTGGTCGCCACGGGCCATCCCCACGGTGGACTTCGGGCCCGACTCGAGGCTGAGGCCGAGCGCATCGAGTTCGACACGCGTTTCCTTGATCGGTCGTTGAACGTCGACTTCTCCGGTGGCGAGAAGAAGCGCAACGAGACACTTCAGCTCGCCGTTCTACAGCCCAAGTTCGCGATACTCGACGAGATCGATTCGGGCCTCGATGTCGACGCGCTGCGGTTGTGTAGTCGCAGGGTCGAGGCGGCAACTCATGAGACCGGGCTCGGCGTGCTCGCGATCACGCACTACAAGCGGCTTCTTGACGAGTTGCGCCCCGACTTCGTGCACGTGCTGGCGAAGGGCGCCATTCAGGTCACGGGTGGCCTCGAGCTGGCCGAGGAGCTCGAGCGCACTGGCTACAGCCAGTGGATCGAGCGGGACACGGTCGCGACATCGGTGAGCATCGCGGGCTTCGGAGACGATCCGTTTGCCGACCCGTTCGCGTAACGTGCTGGTCATGGCCGATCGCAAAACGTTGCTCACCGAGGATCAGATCATCGAATGGCTTCCTGGCATGCCGCGCTGGGAGCGCAACGGGGCCACCTTGCACCGCGAGCTCACGTTCCGCGACTTCACTGAGGCGTGGGGCTTCCTCACGATGGTCGCGTTGGTCGCCGAGAAGTTGAACCATCACCCCGACTGGTCCAATTCGTGGAGCAAGGTCGTCATCGACGTCACCAACCACGATGCAGGGGGACTCACCGAGATCGATTTCGACCTCGCCGCCGCGATCGACAAGGCGCTCGGCGAGATCTGATATCTGGCCTCAGGCCTCGGCCTCGGCCTCGTCGAGGCCCTGTGCGAGCGTGTTCCACGAGAGCGTGGCGCACTTGATGCGCACCGGGACCCGCGCCACCCCGCGCAGCGCTTCGAGATCCCCGAGCTTCACCGCCAGGTTGGCCGCAGCCATCTCGGCGTCGTCACCTTCGAGCGCGGTCTCGTGGATGGACATCATCGATTTGAAGGCCCGCGTGAGTGCCCGTGCCTCCTGGATGGTCTTGCCTTTGATCGCCGCCGACATCATCGAGGCGGAGGACTGGCTGATCGAACAGCCCTGGCCTCCGATCTTGACGTCGGTGATGGTGTCGCCGTCGACCTGCACGTACACCACGATCTCGTCGCCACATAGCGGGTTGAAGCCCTCGGCACGATGCGATGGTGGTACCGGCAGCTCCCCGCGGTTGCGCGGGCTGCGGTAGTGATCGAGCACGATTTCTCGGTAGAGATCTTCGAGTCCGGGCATGGCAGGCGTCCTGTGGTTCAGAGAAGACGAAGGATAGAGCGAGGCGTTCGCCCGTCGGACGTGTCGGCCTCAGAGTCCGAAGAAGTCGGCGGCCGCGGCGAGCGCGTCAGCGAGCGCATCGACATCAGATTCGTCGTTGTAGAGGTAGAGCGAAGCACGCGCGGTGGCCCCGATGCCCAACTTGCGCATCAGCGGCTTCGCGCAGTGGTGCCCGGCCCGGACGCACACCCCGTGCTCATCGAGCACCTGCGAGATGTCGTGCGGGTGCAGATCGCCGAAACCGAACGAGAAGACCGCGCCGCGTTCGCTCGCTTCGGACGGGCCGTAGATCTTGATGCCATCACCGAAGCGGCCTTTGAGGGTGCGAAGCGTGTACGCCGCGAGCTCGACCTCGTGTTGGCGAACCGCGGGCATGCCGATCGCGCTGAGGTAGTCGACTGCGGCACCGAGGCCGATGATCTCGGCGATGGCCGGCGTTCCTGCTTCGAACTTCCAGGGCAGCTCGGCCGGCTTGAAGCCCTGGAGCGTGACGTCGCGGATCATGCCGCCACCGCCGAGGAACGCGGGCATGGCGTCGAGCAGTGCCTCGTGACCCCAGAGCACGCCAACTCCGGTAGGCCCGCACATCTTGTGGGCGCTGAACGCAACGAAGTCGGCGCCGAGAGCGATGACGTCGCACGGCAGGTGGGGCACGAACTGGCAGGCGTCGACGCACACCAGAGCGCCTGCCGCGTGAGCAATGTCGGCGATGTGGCGCACGGGCGTGACCGTGCCCAACACGTTGGACATCGCACTGATGCTGACGAGCTTCGCCCCATCGACCGTGGCCGCGAGATCGTCGAGGTCGAGGTGGCCCGAGTCGGTGACCGGGATATAGCGAAGCTCGATACCGCGTTCCTCGCGGATCTGTTGCCACGGCACGATGTTCGAGTGGTGCTCGAGTTCGGTGAGCACGACGACATCGCCCGCGCGCAGGTTGGCGCGCCCCCAGCTGTGTGCCACGAGGTTGATCGACTCCGTGGCGTTCCTGGTGAAGATGATCTCGTTGATGGACGGTGCGTTGATGAACGAGCGCACCTTCTCGCGTGCGCCCTCCATGGCGTTGGTGGCTTGCTCCGCGATGCCGAACACCCCGCGATGGGTATTGGCGTTGTAATTCTCGTAGTAGTCGCTCATTGCGTCGATGACGGCACGCGGCTTCTGCGACGTGGCCGCGGAGTCGAGGTAGACGAGCGGCTTGCCGTTGAAGTCGCGCTCGAGGAGCGGGAAGTCTTTCTTGATGGCGGACACGTCGAGAGTCATCGTTCGTTCCTCGCCTGCTGCTCGGTCATGGTGCGGTCTCGCGCCGCCAGGAGTCGTAGCCCTCGACCTCGAGCCGTGTGGCGAGCTCGAGTCCGCCGCTTTCGACGATGCGCCCGTCGACGAGGATGTGGACGACGTCGGGTGCCAGCTCGTCGAGCAATCGTTGGTAGTGGGTGATGGCGAGAACGCCGAGCTCGGGACGATCCTGCCGCACTTCTTGCACCCCGCGCGCAACGATGCGCAACGCGTCGATGTCGAGACCGCTGTCGGTCTCGTCGAGGATGGCCATGGCCGGCTCGAGGATGGCCAGTTGGAGGATCTCGTTGCGCTTCTTCTCGCCGCCCGAGAACCCTTCGTTCAGGTAGCGGTCGGCGAAGGAGCTGTCGAGCCCGAGCCGCTTCATCCACTCCATTATCGAGAGCCGGAGCTCGAGGATCGACAGGTCGATACCCTTGCGAGCCGACAGCGCCTGACGCAGAAAGTTGATGACCGAGACGCCGGGGATCTCCTGGGGGTACTGGAACGCAAGGAACACACCGGCCTTGCCGCGGACGTCGGCGCCCCACGAGGTGATGTCGTCGCCGCGGAAGTGGATCGAACCCTGTGTGATGGTGATCTCGGGGCTGCCCATGAGGGCGTTGGCCAACGTTGACTTGCCGGCCCCGTTCGGGCCCATCAGCGCGTGGACCTCGCCGGCCATGATCGTGAGGTCGACGCCCTTCAATATGGGCACGTCTCCTGCGCTGGCGTGTAGATCACGGACCTCGAACAGCGGTGTCGCCATGGCCGGAATTCTACGCGCAACAGACCGATTACCACTACGCCGGTAGGAGTAATTCGAGGGGCCGTTGGGCCCTCGGCTCAGCGGCCCAGGAGGTCTTCCTTCCAGGCGCGGAACCTTACGTGGCGGGCACCGCTCGGGCCGGTTCCCTCGCCCGAGCCGTCGGGGAAGAGCCGGAACGTGTGCGAGTGCGTGAGGTCGCCCGCGTCGATGGCCACGTATCGCGCATCGGCGCCGGTGGCCGGTCCGGCACGCCAGAGCAACCACGCGCCGATGCGCCGCTTGTAGGCGATGAGTGGGGTACCGATGTCGTCGCCGGCGGTGATCAGCAACGCCGGTGCTTCGATCCACGCCGACGCCGGGATGTTCCGGTCGCGAGTGGGCGTCGGCGGCAACTCGTGCGTGTGGACGCTCGTGTCGTCGACCGGTCGGCGATCCGCGGGCAGGGCGTCAGTCACGAGTGCGACGCTACCGGCGCAGCTCGAGAGCGGGCGGGGCGTCGCTCAGCGAAGCATGTCCAGCGCGTGCGAATCGCGGCGTGCGTGGTATGCCCAGCGTCGTCGGGCCACGGCCGGCAGTTCTTTCGCGAGCCGGCCGATGAATCGCGGGTTGCGAATCGCCGCACTCGCCGCCGCACCGAGGTGACGCTCCTTCGCCGGCTCGACCACGCGCTGATATGCGAGGATCGACGACAGGTTGCGGTGATAGCGCTGCAGGCTCACCCTTTGCGCGGGGGTGAGCATCGGGCGCTCGAGGACCTCGACACAGACGTCGAGCTTTCGTTCGAGCGTGGGCACCTGGCGGGTGCGCGAGGCCGAGGCCGGTCGTTGCAAATAAAAGTAGTGACCTGACGGGATCTGTATCCAGGTCGCGCCGGCGAGCAGGCACTCGAGATAGAGCAGGTAGTCCTCGCCGACCTTGAGTCGTTCGTCGTAGCGGATCCCGTGTGCCTCGAGGAACGCGCGTCGCAGGATCGGTTGTGTGAGGCCGAGGCGGTACGCGGAGCGCCCTCCGACCTCGCAATCGATCAGGCGGTCGAGGTTGACCGCGGTGACCGTGGTGATGACGGACCCGGTCGATCGGGCGAGCGTCGAGTAGGGCTCGGTCTCGCCTTCATAGATGAGCGGCAGATCGTCGTGCGCAAGGTCGGCGTTGGCCGCGACGGCCGCGTCGACGAGTACCTCGAGCCGGTCGTCGGTCATCCAGTCATCGGCGTCGAGGGTGGCGATCCACGTGCCGGTGGCATGGAAGAGCGCGGTGTTGCGGGCCGCTGCGACGCCGCGATTCGCCCCGAGTGAGATGAGCCGGACCCGGGAGTCGTCGGTGTAGCGCTGCACGACCGAAGCGGTGTCGTCGGTCGAGCCGTCGTCGACGACGAGGATCTCGATGTCACCGAGGGTCTGGCGCTGGCACGACGAGATCGCCACGCCGACGTACGCGCCTGCGTTGAACGCAGGGATCATCACCGTGACGATGGGGGCGTTGGCCATGACGATTGAGCGTACGCGTCACCTCGCAGCCGCGTCGCCGGATTGCCCGGTCCATTTCGCCCTGGCGACCCGCCGGGCAGACAGGGCTCGGGTGGGTGGCTGCGCCCGGCTGCTGCTAGACCTCTCGGCGGGCTCCTCCGTGGTCACGTAGGATCCCGATCCGTATACCGCGACCGGGCGAGTGCCCGCCGTGTCACGAGGAGCTACCCGGTGAATTTTGCCTTCAGCGAGGAGCAAGAAGAACTGCGCCGCATCGTCCGGCACTTCTTGGAGGACAAGTCGCCTGAGATCGCCGTGCGCGAGCTCATGGCCACCGAGAAGGGCTCCGACGACGCCGTGTGGAACCAGATGGCCGAGCAGATGGGCCTCCAAGGGCTCATCGTTCCCGAGGAGTTCGGTGGTTCCGGCTTCTCCTACGTCGAGCTGATCGTGGTGCTCGAGGAAATGGGCCGGGCGCTGCTGTGCGCGCCTTACTTCTCGACCGTCGTGCTCGCCGCGAACACGCTGATCCATTCGGGTGACGACGCGGCGAAGGCCGCGCACCTGCCGAGAATCGCCTCGGGCGAAACCGTCGCCACGCTCGCCTTTACCGAGGACAACGGTCGTTGGGACGAAGCGGGCATCACGGCCACCGCCTCGCCTTCGGGCAGCGGCTGGTCGATCGACGGTCACAAGATGTACGTGCTCGACGGTCACGCCGCGGACCTCGTCCTGGTCGCGGCCCGTACTGGCGCAGGCGTGTCGTTGTTCGCCGTCGATGGCGACGCAGCCGGCCTGGTGCGCACGCCGCTCGCGACCATGGACCAGACCCGCAAGCAGGCTCGTCTCGAGTTCACCGCCACGCCGGCCACGCTCATCGGCGTCGACGGCGCCGGCTGGGCCGTGATCGAGCGGGTGCTCGACCTTGCGGCGGTCGGGCTCGCCGCCGAGCAGGTCGGTGGCGCACAGAAGTGCCTCGAGATGGCGGTCGAGTACGCCAAGGTTCGCGTGCAGTTCGGACGGCCCATCGGTTCGTTCCAGGCCATCAAGCACAAGTGCGCCGACATGTTGCTCGAAGTCGAGTCGGCCAAATCCGCGGCGTATTACGCCGGCTGGTGTGCCTCCGAGCTCAACGACGAGCTGCCCTCGGTGGCCTCGCTGGCAAAGGCGTACTGCTCCGAGGCGTACTTCCACGCGTCGGCCGAGAACATCCAGATCCATGGCGGCATCGGGTTCACGTGGGAGCACCCGGCGCACCTGTACTTCAAGCGGGCCAAGAGCTCCGAGCTGCTCTTCGGCGACCCGACGTACCATCGCGAATTGCTCGCTCAGCGCATCGGCATCTGATCGCGCGGCATCGGGTCGCCGTGCTGTCGACGCCGCGAGGCCGCGGATGTTGAACGTTCTGCTCGTGTTGGCCGGGGTCGCCGTGTTCATCACGGCGGCGATAGCGGTCGGTGGCGCAGTCAACCGCACCGGTGCGCAGCCTCCGCCGGTGGTGCTGCAACTCGACGACGCGGTCGACTGGATCGCCGATCGTCTCCCGTACGAGGTCGCGGCCGAGATCAGCCACGGCGATGTTCGCAGCGTGCTGCTGTGGCAGCTCGACTACTTCGAGACGATCGGCCTCGCTAGGCCCCACGGGGCGGAGCTGGGCGGTGAATCCGTGCCAGCCGATCACCTCGAGGTCGTGGCCGACGAGGACGCCGCGGTCGACTACGCGATGGAACGCGCGGCGGCCGAGCGCAGCGACATCAGCCCGCTGCACGTGGTGTGCGTGCTCGATCTGCAGATGCAGTACCTGCGCTCAATCGGCGCCGTCGGCGTCGAAGCCGACCCCGACGGACCGGCCTGACGACCGACCCGATCAACAGCCTGCGGGTTATCGTGGCGCCCAACGAACGAAGGAGCCAACGATATGTCGCGTCCCCTGCGGTTCGAGCACTTCCAGTGGCTCGGCGACAAGCGCACCCAGGTCGTCTACGACCTCGACGCAGTTACCGACTCCTCGGTCATCGACGAGCTCATCGCAAGCGAGCAGTACGCGGCCTTCGGGCCCGACACCCTGGCCGAAGCCCGCAACCGCGGCTATCGCCACCGCTCGATCTGACGATGCAGCGCCTGTCTCGCGCACTCGGGTGTTCGGACCCTGCCTCGTGAGCGGGGCCACCCTCGACCCGGGTACGAGCGAGCCGGGCAAGGCGGTCAAGGGCAGGCCCGAGCCGCGGCCGAGCTACGGATTCGATGCCCACGGGCTGCGCCTCACCGGCCACCTGGCCCGCCCGACCGGTGTCGGTCGGACCGGGCTCCCGGGGGTCATCATCGCTCCGGGGTACCCCTCTGGTCCCGATCGGGGCGTCACCGCGGCGACCACCCACCCCGACCTCGCGGCGCGCATCGCGAACGACATGGGTTGGGTGGCCTTGTCGCTCAACTTTCGTGGCACCGCGGACTCCGGAGGCGACTTCTCGCTCGACGGCTGGCTCGCCGACCTGCTGGCCGCAACCGACCACCTGCTCGGCTCCGAGCGCGTGAACGGCGTGTGGTTGATTGGCTTCGGCACCGGCGGCGCGTTGTCGGTATGCGCGGGGGCGCGCGATCCCCGCATCCGGGGCGTGGCCACCGTGGCCGCTCCGGCCGACTTCGACGACTGGTCTCGCCATCCCCGGCGGCTGCTGCTTCACTCGCGCTCGATCGGGATCATTCGGGGGTCTGACTTTCCCCGGTCGCTCGAGGAATGGTCGGCGCCGCTCAAGTCGCTGCGCGCCTCGGGCATGGTCGCCGAGCTCGCACCCCGCGCCCTGCTGGTCATGCACGGCAGCGAGGACTCGGTCGTGCCGGTGCAGGATGCCCACACGTTGGCCCAGGCCCACGGCACCGCCGACCTTCGGGTGATCCGGGGGGCGGGACACAACCTGCGCCAGGATCCGCGGGCCATGGCCGTGCTGCTCGGCTGGCTCGACCGCCAGCGTCGCCGCGTTCCGTTCTGAACAACGCGCCGAGAAGATCCCATCTCGACGCGCCGCCGAAGAAGTTGGCGAGCGCGCCCTCCGTGGTCGGGAGTATCACCCTGGCCGGCGTATCCGTTCTGGTGACCGAGGGTTCACGCTCCGTGGTGCATGAGGGTCACCCTTTCCGGCTCTGCGGTCGCGCAAGATAGGGCTTCTGACTCATGGAGAAAATAGGTGGTTCTGCGATAAACAAGAAGAACGACCACTTCGTGAAGTCGCATGACAGCGCAGAGTGATCTTGACGGTGACTCGACCGAGGCGGTTTTTGTCACCTAAAGTGGCGATCAACTCGGTGTCACGGCGGCGAACGGAAATCGGGTAACTCGAATGACGATGGCAAGGCGCAGCGGATCGGCGGCACGGGCGGGCACCCTCGGCGGCCCGAACCCGACGTCTGCCAAAGGGTTGGCCGATGTCTTCTCCCTCGATACGTATCGCACCGAGCAGTGGGTCGATGAACGGCCGAGCATGTGCACCTTCGTGCGCCAGGCCGGCCCCTACGACCGCTTCTTCAAACGTGTCTTCGACATCATCGCCGCGAGCATCCTCCTCGTGGTGCTGGCCCCGTTGATCGCCACCGTCGCACTCGCCGTGCGCCTCACCATGGGCTCCAAGGTCTTGTTCTTCCAGGAGCGCATCGGTCGCGGCGGCCGCGCCTTCCGTATGGTCAAGTTTCGCTCGATGTGCCACGACCGCCGGGCCCGAGACATCGTCGAGGTCGAGTGGGACGGCCAGGATCGCCGGATCAACCACAAGACCATCGGCGATCCTCGTCACACGCCGGTGGGTCGATTCATCCGCACGTGGAGCCTCGACGAGCTCCCGCAGCTGTTCAACGTGCTCCGTGGGCACATGAGCCTCGTCGGGCCCCGTCCCGAGCTCGTGCAGGTCGCGATGCGCCACGGTCTCATCGATCACCCGCGCCATCTTGTGCGTCCGGGGATAACCGGTCGGTGGCAGGTATCGGATTCCCGCAGTTCGTTGCTGCACGAGAACGTGCACATCGACCTCGACTACGTGCGCAACGTCACCTTGGTCGGCGACGTAAAGATCCTCCTGCGCACGTTCGGTTCCGTCGTCAAGGTTCGTGGCAGCTGAGCGGCTCGCCGAGCTGTTGACGGCCGGACCGCGTTAGCCTCTGGCCGGTGTCGCCGGTCCCCCCGAGTCCGCTGCGCATCCTGGTCGTGTGCACCGCCAACATCTGTCGTTCGCCGATGGCCGCGGCGATGCTCGCCGCCGCTTCGGTCGACCGTGGAGTCGCGCTCACCGTGTCGAGCGCGGGCTTTCTCTTCGAGGGCAATCCTGCGAGCGACACGGCCACGAAGGTCATGCGCGAGCGAGGTCTCGACCTCGCTCCGCATCGCAGTCGCATCGTTACCCGACAATTGCTGGACGATGCCGATCTGGTGCTCACGATGGAGCGACGTCACGCACGGGACCTCGTGCTCAAGTGCGGCAACGAGGAGAAGGTGCACACCTTGAAGGCGTTCGGAGCACTCGTGTTCGAGCTCACCGCCGCCGAGCACGAGCCTTCCATCGCCGGGGTGAGGCCCCTGCTCCGCGCTGCGGCAATCGCCCGGTCGGGCCCCGCGTTCCTCGGTGACGGACGCGTCGACGAGATCGCCGATCCCCACGGCCGGTCCGCGCGGGTGCACCGCAAGACCGCCGACGAGATCGCCGCAGCGGTCGACGTAATTGCGTCGAGTATGGCCACGTCGCAAGAGCAGGCGCGCGCATGAGCAAGGGTCGAGTCGTTCAGGTCTTCTTCGTCGTGGCCAACCGTGGCGGCGAAAGGGTCGCCGCACAGCTCACGAAGGGGTTGTCCGAGCGGGGGTACGAGCCGGTTTCGGTAGGCATCTACCGCAGTGCAGAGGCCAACGTAGACACCGTCGACTTCGTGGTGCTCGCCGACGCCCGACCAGGCCCGCGGCAGGTGATCCCCGTGTGGTGGCGTCTGCTACGTCTGCTGCGTCGTGAGCGACCGGTGGCCGTGATCCTGCACACGCAAGTCGCCGGGCTGTTGGGTGCGACGGCGGCACTCGTTGCGCGCGTGCCGTCGCGGATCATCATCCACCACATCAACGTCGGGGTGAGCGGACGTCTGTTCCGCCCCATCGAAGCGCTTGCGGGCAGCGTCGGGTTGTACACCGACATCGTCTTCGTGGGCACCGCCATCCACGACGAGGTCCGACGCTTCCCGCGTCGCTACCGCGCCCGTACCGAGGTCATTCCGAACGCGGTCGAAATACCGGAGCCGATCGACGGTGCCGCAGCACGCGCGCGGTTCGACCTCGACCCCGACGAGTTCGTCGTGCTCGCCGTGGGCGCGTTGACCGATCAGAAGAACCACGAGGTGCTGGTGCGCGCGCTCGCCGGGGTGCCCCGGTCCACGTTGGTGCTCGCCGGTGAAGGCCCACGCGCCGAGATGCTGCGAACCCTTGCGGCCGACAACGAAGTCAACCTGAGAATGCTCGGCCACATCGCCCCGGCCGATGTGTTCGCGCTCTACGGCGCGGCCGACCTCTACGCGATGCCGTCGCGTGCCGAAGGGCGCTCGCTGGCCTTGCTCGACGCATTGTCCGCCGGGTTGCCCGTGGTGCTGTCGGACATTGGTCAGAACGTCGAGGTGATGGGCGACGCTGCTCGGTATTGCCCCACTGAGGACGTCGCCTGCTGGCATCGCTGCCTGGCCGAGCTCGTCGGCGATCCGGCGGCGCTCGCGACCCTGCGCGCCGCGTGTTCCGCCCACGACATCGGCACGGTCGAGCAGGTCGTCGATGCCTACGCGGCGTGCATCGAACGTCGCCGCCGAACGCCGTCAGATCGTTCGTAGGTGCTCACCCGACGGCGCACGATGCACCTCACGACGAAGCAGTACCCACAATGCTGCGACCGAAATCATCTCGGCGGTGATCGTGGCCGCAGTCGATCCCTTCCAGGTGTAGCGGGGGATCAGCACGAGGTTCAGCCCGATGTTGAGGACGGATGTTCCGACGGTGACGAACAGGCATTCCTTCTGCCGTCCGAGACCGATGAGCGCGTTGAAGGCGTACATCTGTAACGCCACGAGCAACGGAACGAACGCGAGCCATTGCGTCGCGACGACCGCAGGTTCCCACTTCTCGCCGAGGAGCCATGGCAACAGCGGTGCGCATGCCACGGTCGCGATGCCCCCGGCGAGGGTGAGCCCCCCGCCGATGAACGTGGTGCGCCGAGCGAGTCGATACGTGTCGGTCGCCGACTGATTCCCCTCGCGAAAGAACCGCGCGAAGGTCGAGTCCGCGAGGGCGCGCACCGGTACGTACAGCGGCGTGATGGCGCGGTACGCCAGGCTGTATAGACCGGCCGCCTCGGGCTTGCCCAAGGTGAGGAGCAGCGTCTTGTCGGCGTCGTTCTTCAGGTAGCTGGCGCCGATGGTGAGCGAGAACCGGAGGCCGCGGCGAATGTCGTGCGCCCGTGCCAGACCGACGCGGGGGCGCAGGTGCAACACGCGGTTCAGCGCGAAGACGGTCAGCATCGCGCCCACGAAGCTCGCGGTCATGTGGAAGTACGACCATCCGGCGAGCGTGGGGTCGGGGGTGGCGATGAGGTAGACGATCGCGGCCAGCAGCCGGAGGGCCCATACGGTCGCGACGACCTGGGCACCGTTCGCCGGTCGGTCGAGGGCTTGGGCGCAGAACCGGCCGGTGTAGGTGATCTGGCTGAAGACCAACTCGCCCAGGGCGAGTGCGAGCAGTACGCGGATCGGCACCTGGGGGACGATCAACGAACACGTCGCCAGCACGAACGACACGCCGACGAGACCACCGAGTACGACGGTGGTCCACGCGCGACCTGATTCGATGTCGGGGTCGCCGCGCTCCCCGGCGATGCGCTGCACGAGGACGTAGCCCATTCCCACGGTCGTGAACGGTGAGATCACGTTCATGAACGCCACGGTGCCGGCGAAGATCCCGTAGGTCTCCTTGTCGAACGCTCGGCCGATGAGCACCAGCGTGATGAGCTGGCTCGCCATGCCGGCGACCTCGGTGAGCATGGTCCAGCAGGTGTTGCGAAACATCTTCGTGGTGGTCAGGCGGTGGAGCCGGCCCTGAACCTCGGTCGCGGCATTCGACGGATACTCAGGATCCATGGGTTCGGTCCAGGCTCAGGTCGGCGGCCGACGGACGACGAAACTGGATCGGGGCTTGTGCGAGTCGGCCTTCGCATCGGCGAGATCGGCGTTGTTCAACGCGGCGCGGGCGTTCGCCGGCATCTTGGATACCGGCGTCGGGATCGGCGCCGGAGCGCCTCGTTCGCTCGACTGGGTCGGGATCTCCGGATCGGCGCGGTCGCGCGCGGCAAGCACGACCGCGACGACGAACATGGTCCAGCTCAGGTCGCGTCCGATGACGCCTTTCTCGGTGACCGATTGCAGCATCACGAAGCTGAAGAACGCGAGGGGGAAGAGGCCGAGCACGTTGGGCGTGCGCCGCACCTGTCCGATGGAGCGGAATAGCCCGCGGAGGAAGACCACGAGGAACAAGGCGGTGCCGACGATGCCTACGTTGACGAGAAGTTCGAGGACCGCGTTGTGGGCGTCGGGAGGGTGCCAGAGATTCCGCTCGAGCACGTAGCGGGCCGGTCCGGCGTTGTTGCCGGTCCAAAAACCTGACCAGCCGAAGCCGAGGATCGGCTTGCGGGCGATCTCGTGCAGCACATCGCCCCAGAGCTGGGTGCGGCCGGTGAGGGTCGCGTCACGGCCGAGCGACTCGCTGATCGGGCCGAGGTTGGTCGTGACGAAGGCGGCACCCAGCACGCTGGTGCCGATCAGGGCGAAGGCGACGCCGCCGTAAAGGGTGGCATGGGCCCGCAGACCGGTGAAGAGCACCAACAACACCATGAGGAGCACGAAACTCACGAGCGCGGTCTGGGAGTTCGCGCCCACGATGAGCACGACGTTGAGCAGGCAAAAGGTCCAATAGAGCAGCCGGCGGCGAGGGAATGCCCGCGCCGCGAACACGAACAGCAGCGCCGCGAGCAAGGACGCGCGCCCGAGTGCGTTCTTGTGCGGGAACACCCCCGACCAATCGCCCGACGTAGCGGCCTCGCTGGTGACCTGGGTGACGCCGTACTTGCGCACCGCGAACACGAAGACGAGGTTGATGACCGTGCCGACCATGAGTGCGAACGTGGCGAGCCGGATGATCTCGTGCAAGGGGAAGCGAACGACGAGGTAGTACCCGAAGAACGCGGTGAGCACGAGCGCGACCGAGCGGCGGAACGTGACGTCGGGGGTGCTCGACCACGCGGTCGAGGCGACGAGCACGAACATGAACGCGAGCAGGAGCGGTTCGCGCTTCACGGCACGCATGACGTGCTTCCAGCTGCCGACGAGGCGGGTGAGCGCGATGGCGAAGAGTGCCGTGAACGCCGCGATGACCGCGGTGTCGCCGGTCGGGACGTCGGCGTTGTCCCGCAAGAACCAGGACGACGGGAGGCTGTACGCGAGCAGGAAGAGCGCCGTGATGGCCAGCACCCGTTCGCCAGCGCCGGGTGCCCGCACCCGCACCAGCGCGGGAGTGTTCATCAGTCGAGGCGCTTCCGGGCCGCGCGCTCGTACGCATAGGCGCCGCTGCGGAGGAGCGAGTGACCGGGCTGGGTCCTAGTGCGGTTGAGAACGGAGCCGAACACACGACCGCCGGCCCGGTTGAGCTCGGACGAGATGAGCTGTAGCACCTTGAGGTCGGTGCGCCGGCCGTCGACCACAATCAGCGCGCCGCCGACCGACGAAGCGATCGTGGCGGCATCAGCGGTGGCGAGCACGGGTGGGGTGTCGAGGATGACGAGGTCGTACTCGGCCTCGAGGTCCCGTATGAGTGAGGTGAGCCGCGGCGAGGCGATGAGCTCGCCGGGGCGGTCGAGGTGGTTGCCGGCCACGATCACCGAGAGGTTCGGGATCGACGGCAGCTCTTGGACGATCGCTTCGGCCTCCTCGGCGAGCCAGTCGGAGAGCCCTTTGTCGTTGGGCACCGACAGCAGCCGCTCGATCGACGGGCGCCGCAGGTCGGCGGACACGAGAACGGTGCGCTTGCCGGCTTGGGCGTTCGCGATCGCCAGGTTGGCCGCGGTGATGCTCTTGCCCTCGCTCGGGTGGGCGCTCGTGATGATGATGCTGTTGCGGCCGGTCTTCGCGATCTGCATGTGCAGCGAGGTGCGGAGGCGGCGGTACGACTCACGCGCCCGCTGCATGCGCAGCGAACGACCGTTGGTCACCATGATCAACGCGTTCACGCCGTTGGCTCGGGTGAGGCGGAACGCGGGCACGTTGGCGAGCACCGGTGCGCCGGTGGCCTCTTCGACTTCGTTCGAATCGGTGGCGGAGCGGTCGAGGCGGGCCAGCGTGAAGGCGAGCACCACGCCGGCGATGAGGCCGAGCAACCCACCGGCCAGCTTGACGAGGCTGTTGCTGACCCCGATGGGGCTGGCGGGCAGCGATGCCTCGCGGGTGACGTCGGCGGCCTTGGCCCGGTTGTCGCGGGCCCGCTGCGTAGTCGAGATGTCACCCTGGATCGCTAAGGCCCGCTGGGTGAGAGTGTTCTTCTGGAACTGCAGCGTCGAGACGTCGAGGTTCAGCTGTTGGCGTTGGTCGAGTTGTTCTTGGGTGAGGGTGCCTTGGGTCCGGCCGAGGTCGTTGAGCGCGTTGCTCTTGGCGTTGATCTGCGGATCGATGGCGATGAGGGAGGTGCCGGTGGTGGTGAGGTCGGCGTTGAGCTTGGTGAGCTCGTTGTCGTAGAAGCCCTTGGCGTCGGCCTCGCGTTTGGCGGCGTACTCGGAGGCGAAGGCGTTGACGAGCGTGCGGGCCTGCTCGGCACTGGTGTCGGCGTAGGTGAGGTCGAGCACGTTGCGGTTGGACACGTACGCGACAGTGAGACCGGCGAGCAGTTTGTCGGGGTCTTCGCCCTTCGCCACCTTGTTGGCGACGGCGGTTGCGATCGCGGTGGACTTGAGCTTGTCGGCCTCGGTGGCCGGGTCGGGCTCGGCCGGGTTGGTGATCGAACCACCGGCGGGCGTGTTGCCGAGGGTGACCTTGGCTGCTGCCTCGTACGACGGGGTGCGCGAATTCGCGAAGAGGCTTGCGCCGACGAACCCGACGACGAGCGTGAGGATCACGATCCACCAACGGCTGCGTAGCGCGCGGAGGTATTCCTCTAGACCGGGTGCCTCGTTCTTGGAGCTTTCGTACATCACGGTCGGATCATCCTCGAGGACAGCGTGGGGAGACTGGGGTGTCGTCGGGGGTCAGTCCTGTTTGCTTTTGCCTTGGGCCTTTTGTTGCTTCTTCCACGCACGGACGCGGGCGAGAGACTCAGGACCGTCGATGTCGGCGACGGACCGTGGCATTTCATCGGCGAACGCGCCGGCGTATTGCTCCCAGTTGTCGGGACGGATGCCGAATCGCTTCGCGAGCAGCGCGAGGAAGATCTTGGCCTTCTCGTCGCCGAAGCCGGGCAGCGCCCGGATGCGTTTGAACAGTTCTTCACCGTCACCTACCTCTCGCCACAGGTCCATCGGCCCCGCCGGGTAGTTCTCAAGCAAGAACTCGCACATTGCGTAGGCGCGCTTGCCCATGGAGCTCGGGAATCGATGCAAGGCCGGCTTCTCGCAGAACGCCGCCTCGAGCGCTTCGGGACCAGTAGCGACGATCGAGGTGACATCGAGGGTGCCTAGACGCCGCAAAAGCGTATGAGGCGAAGCGAACGCCCACTCCATCGGCACTTGTTGATCGAGGAGCATTCCGAGCAGCAGGGCCAACGGATCGCTGTTCAACAACGCATCGGCGTCGGCTTTGCCGGTGACCTTCAACGTGCCCGCTTGCATGCGGCGACGCTACCCGCTCGGCCGCAGGTCGAGGGCGCGCACCCGACCCTTCAGGACCCGCGCCGGATGGTGCGCTTTTGGGCGACGATGCGAGCGGGGAACTCGATGAGATGCCGCAGCGAGGGCTTGCTGCGGAATGAACGACCGTAGATGCGCATGAGATCAACTGCGGTGCCACATATGGCGGCTCGGTTGGCCAGCACGGTGAGGCAGGCAGCGGCGTAGGCCTCGGGGGAGATGAGCGGACGAAGTGTCTCGAGCCAGTCTTCGGCCTCGTCGAACCGGAGTTGCGACGTGAGTGATCCTGCGCTTTGGTGGAAGATCACCAGCGGTTCGGGTAGGTGCACGTGAGGCGCGGCGAGCGACGCCCGGATGAGCCAGTCCCAATCCTCGTAGGCCCGGCCGCGCATAGGTATGGCGATGGCGAGGTCGCGCGTGGTGAGGAAGGTCGAGGTCTGGATGACACGCCCGCGATGCGGGGGCGCGCCGAGACCGAAGAGGAACTCGGCGACGGGTTCACCAGGTTGTGGGTCGCGCAGGGGCCAACGGGTCGCCCGGTCGATGCGGAGCGCGGCGATCGCGGTGGTCGAGACGAACGGTGCGTTGTCGTCGACCGTGGAGCGCACGAATGCGAGTTGGCGTTCGAGTTTCGTGGGGAGCCACGTGTCGTCGTCGTCGAGAAACGCGACACATCGGGACGTGGCCTCGACGACGCCGAGGTTGCGCGCCTCCGACGGCCCTTGCTGACGCCCGGGCCGCAAGACGCGGAACCGTTCGTCGGCGATGTCGTCTTCGATGGATGCGTACGCCTCGGTGTCGACGCCGTCGACCACGAGGAGGATCTCGCGTGGCGGCAACGTTTGACTGAGCACGCTGAGGATCGCTCCTCGGCATCCGATGGCGCGGTTGTACGAGGGGATGACGACGGTGACGTCGGCCTGCTCAGTCACCGATGCGTCGTCCTGTCGTGGCGGCATCGAGCGGCTCGCGTGGTTGGTTGTCGGCATCGGCGGGATTGATCGCCGAAGGGTCGACGCCGTAGCGCTCGATGGCGGCCTGGACGACGGATGTTTCGATGGTGCCGCTTGCCGCGAGCTCGGCCAGGACCGCGACCACGAGGTGTGCCGTGTCGACTTCGAAGAAGCTGCGCAGCGCGTCGCGCGTGTCGCTCCGCCCGAAGCCATCGGTGCCGAGCGACAGGTAGCGATGAGGAACCCAGCGGGCGATCTGATCGGGCACGAGCGTGAGGAAGTCGGTGACCGCGATGACGGGGCCGGGTGATGCGGCCAGTTTGGTGGTGACGCGCGGGACGCGTGGTTCGGCGTCGGGGTGGAGTCGGTTCCAACGTGTGGACTCGAGTGCGTCGCGCCGTAGCTCCTTGTAGGACGTGACGCTCCAGAGCTGCACACCCACGCCGAAGTGCTCGGCCAGTTCGGCTTGAGCGCCGCGCGCCGCGCCCTGCGTCGAGCCCGAGAAGAGGATGGTCGCGCGATGTTCGAGATCGTCGCGGCCGTTGTCCCACAGGTACATGCCCGAAACGATGTCGTCCACGCTCACGTGATCGGGCCGGGCGGGCATCGGGTAGTTCTCGTTGTAGACGGTGAGGTAGTAGTAGACGTCCTCGGACTCGCCGGCCCGATTGCCGTACATGCGCCGCAGTCCGTGATCGATGATGGCGCCCAACTCGTATGCGAACGCCGGGTCGTAGGCCTCGACCGCCGGGTTGGTCGCGGCGAGCAGCAAGCTTTGACCGTCCTGGTGCTGGAGGCCTTCGCCGGCCAGCGTGGTGCGGCCTGCGGTGGCCCCGATCATGAAGCCGCGCGCCCGGGAGTCGGCCGCGCTCCAGCACAGGTCGCCGACTCGCTGAAAGCCGAACATCGAGTAGAAGACGAAGAACGGCACCATGGGCACGCCGAGGTTTGCGTAGCTGGTACCGGCCGCGATGAAGCTTGCCATGGAGCCGGCTTCGGTGATGCCCTCCTCGAGGATCTGTCCGTCGCGCGATTCGCTGTAGGACAACAACAGCTCGTGGTCGACGGGTTCGTACTTCTGGCCTTCTTGGGCGTAGATCTTGAACTCGCGGAACAGCGCGTCCATGCCGAAGGTGCGTGCTTCGTCTGGAACGATGGGTACGACGCGTGGCCCGAACGCCTTGTCGCGCATCAGATCTCGCAACAGACCGGTGAACGCCATGGTCGTCGACACGGCGCGGCCGCCCGAGCCCTTGTTGAGATCGTCGAACACCGACGGTGACGGCAGGTGCAGCGGACGACGTTCGAACACCACGCGCTTGGGCAGCGAGCCGTCGAGCACCTTGCGGCGCTGCATCATGTACTCGTACTCAGCCGAACCCACGGCGGGGCGGTAGTAGTCGGGGATGCCGTCGGCGATGGCCGCGTCGGGGATCTCGTCCTGCAGATACAGCCGCTCGCGCAGCTCGTAGAGCTGCTGCGTGGTCATCTTCTTGATCTGGTGGGTGGCGTTGCGGCCCTCAAACCCCTCGCCGAGCGTCCAGCCCTTGATGGTCTTCGCGAGGATGACGGTCGGGCGCCCTTCGGTCTCGGTCGCGGCCTTGTACGCCGCGTAGAGCTTCATGTAGTCGTGTCCGCCACGCGGGAGCGTGCGCAGCTCATCGTCGCTCAGGTGCGAGACCATCTTCGACAGTCGTGGGTCAGGGCCGAAGAAGTGCTGCCGAGCGTACGTACCCGATTCGGTCGCGTAGCGCTGGAACTCACCATCGACCGTGGTGTTCATCTTGGTGAGCAGGACGCCGTCGCGATCCGCGGCGAGTAGCGGATCCCACTTGGATCCCCAGATCACCTTGATCACGTTCCACCCTGCGCCGCGGAACATGCCTTCGAGCTCTTGGATGATCTTGCCGTTGCCGCGCACTGGACCGTCGAGCCGTTGCAGGTTGCAGTTCACGACCCAGGTCAGGTTGTCGAGCCTTTGGTGACCGGCGAGCGCGATCGAGCCGAGCGTCTCGGGTTCGTCGACCTCGCCGTCGCCGACGAAGCACCACACGCGCGATGCCGACGTGTCATCGAGGCGTCGGTTCAGCATGTATTTGTTGAATCGTGCGTGATAGATCGAGTTGATCGGGCCGAGGCCCATCGACACGGTGGGGAACTCCCAGAAGTCGGGCATCAGTCGCGGGTGCGGGTAGCTCGACAGCCCGCCGCCGCCGATCTCCTGACGGAACCGGTCGAGGTGTGATTCCTCCATGCGCCGTTCGATGAACGCGCGGGCGTACACGCCGGGCGCGGCGTGGCCCTGGAAGTAGACGTGATCGCCGGGCTGCCCGCCGTCCTTGCCGCGGAAGAAGTGGTTGAAGCCGACGTCGTACAAGGATGCTGACGACGCGAACGTCGAGAGGTGACCGCCGATGCCGTCGGCGCGCTTGTTGGCCCGAATGACCATCGCGGCCGCGTTCCACCGGATCCAGCGCCGGATGCGGCGCTCGATCGCTTCGTCGCCGGGGAACCACGGCTGTTGATCGACGGGGATGGTGTTGACGTACGGCGTGTTGATGGTGGGCGCGGTGCCAATGCGCAGTTCCTGCGCTCGCTCGAGGATCCGTGCGATGAGGAAGCCAGCTCGTTGCGTGCCGATACGGCCCACCACCGCATCGAGCGAGTCGATCCACTCACGCGTTTCCTCGGGGTCGATGTCCGGGAGTTGATGCGAGTAACCGTCGATCATGTCGACCATCCTCGCACCGAAAACCGGGAACGGTCTGTCCATCGCACAAGGTTCACGTGTCAGGATGCCCTGATGCAGCAGCAGCTTTCCTTCGGGAACGAGGCCATTCCGGTCCCGCCGGTCGCCGAACGAGCACCCGTTCGCGAACCATCGGTGCCCGCACCGAGCCCGCCGTCGGTGGGCACCCTCACCACCCTCACCACCCGCACCGTCGTGTATACCGACGGGGCGTGTAGCGGGAACCCGGGCCCCGGCGGTTGGGCGTGGGCCGTTCCGGGCGGTGCGTGGGCCCGGGGGGCCGAGGCGAGCTCAACGAATCAGCGCATGGAACTCAGCGCGGTGCTCGAGGCTGTTCGCTCGCTGCCGGGGCCGCTCGAGGTGGTGAGCGATTCGACCTACGTGGTCAATTGCTTCCGTGATCGCTGGTGGGCTGGTTGGCAGAAACGCAATTGGCGCAACAGCCAGAACAAGCCGGTCGCGAACCGCGACATATGGGAGCCACTCATCAGCCTCGTGATACCCCGAGACATCGTGTTTCGCTGGGTGAAAGGTCATGGCACCGACCCGATCAACGGCTACGTCGACGAGCTCGCGGTGAAGTCCGCGCGTACGCAGACGGCCGACATCGGTCAGTCTTCGCCGAATAGTCCGTCGCGCCGTCCGGCTCGCAACGACTCGTAGGTTGCGTTCAGGCGCGCCATCGCCAGGCCGTCGTCACCGCTGCAGTCCGGGTGGGTTTCTTTCGCTCGTGCCCGATACGCGTGTTGCACGTCGGACCACGTCGCCTCGCTATCGAGCCCGAGGCAATGCAACGCCGAGGCCAACGGGTGGTTCGGCGTGAGCCGCGGGCGCGTCGACGCAGCCTCTGCCGGTTCGAACTGCGGCGCCGGTCCGACCGGCGCCGCAGGTGCCGCCTCGTAGAGCGTCTCGGTCGGGAACATCTTCGAGAACGATCGGTGCGGCGCGTCTCGGGAGCGTCCCGAGCGCGGGTCGGCCTCGGCGTCGAGGGGTGGTGGCGGGTGCGTGCGGTTCCGGACCACGGCGTGCTTCACGAAGTCGTCGCGCGTCCACCAGAGGTTCGCCTCGTCCGAGATGCTGCTCTGTTCGTTGGACTCGTCGGCCTTGGGGCGGCCTCGCCGGCCCTTGCCGAATTTTGACGCGATCGTCAATGGAGGACCCCTGTGTCGCAGAGCATCGAGCCTTCATCGGCACGTCGGGTTGCCGGGTTGAGCGTTCCTCGCCGGTTGGCGGAAGGCACACCGCTCGATTCCGGGCCGCTGATGGACCTCCATTAGAATGGGGAAATGCAGCTCAATGGTTCTTCTGCTCTCGTAACCGGGGGCGCCTCGGGTCTCGGCGAGGCCACGGCTCGCCGGCTCGCGGCAGCGGGTGCCGTTGTCGTGGTGCTCGATCTGCACGACGAGAAGGGTGCAGCGGTGGCCGCGGACATCGGGGGCGTCTACGTGCGCGCCGACGTCACCGACCCGGTGTCGGTGCAGGCCGCGGTCGATGCTGCTGCGTCGGCAGGCTCGTTTCGGGCGTTGGTGAACTGCGCCGGGATCGGCATGGCCGGTCGAACGATCGACCGCCATGGCGTGCCGCACGATCTCGCGGTTTTCGAGAAGGTCGTACGCATCAACCTCGTCGGCACGTTCAACGTGATCCGGCTCGCCGCGGCGGCGATGGCCAACACCGAGCCGGTCGACGAGTTCGGCGCCCGAGGCGCGATCGTGAACACCTCGTCGGTCGCCGGTATCGAGGGTCAAACCGGGCAGGCCGCCTACAGCGCGTCGAAGGGCGGCGTGATCGGCATCACATTGCCGATTGCTCGCGACCTCGCGAGCATCGGCGTTCGCGTCAACACGATCTGCCCGGGGCTCATGGACACCCCGTTGCTGGGTGCCGCGTCGATCGCGGTGAAGGTCGGGCTGGGTGATTCGGTGTTGTTCCCGAAGCGCATGGGTTCCACCGCCGAGTTCGCGTCGATGGCCTACGAATTGCTCACGAACGACTACATGAACGGTGAAGTCATCCGCCTCGACGGCGCGATCCGTTTCCAACCGAAGTAGCGGTCACCGTTCGAGCACTGCAGCAAGTGCAGTGTCGACGTCGGGATGCGCGAACACAAAGCCCGAATCGGCAAGCGCCGTCGGGCGCACATCGGCGCTGGTGTAGAGCAGGTTCTGTGCGAGCTCGCCGCCGAGGAGGATGCTCGGTCCGAACTTCGGCACGGGGAACAACGCCGGTCGGTGCACGGCATGCGCCAAGGCCTTGGCGAAAGCGGCATTGGCCACGGGGTGCGGTGCGGTCAGGTTCACCGGGCCGTGCACGTCGTGCTCGAGCAGATGGCGGACCGCGGCCAGGTGATCGTGGAGCGAGATCCAACTCCAGATCTGGTGACCGTTGCCGAACCGACCGCCGACACCGAGGCGGAAGAGCGGCAACATCTTCTGGAGCGCTCCGCCGTCGCGGCTGAGCACGATCCCGGTGCGCAGCGTCGCGACACGGACGCCTGCGGTGGCGGCCGGTTCTGCGGCGCTTTCCCACGCCACGCAGACGTCGCTGAGGAAACCCTGGCCGGGCGCGGCGGTCTCGTCGAGCACGTCCGTGCCACGTTCGCCGTAGTAGCCGATCGCCGAGGAGCTGAGGAGAACCTTCGGTGGCCGTTGCAACGACGCGAGCGTCGTGGCCAACAGCGAGGTTCCCGTGGTGCGGCTGGTGAGGATGCGCTGCTTCTGCGCGTCGTTCCATCTGCGTTCGGCGATCCCTTCGCCTGCGAGGTGCACGACCGCGTCGATTCCCTCGAGTCCCGCTGCATCGATGGTGCCGGCATCCGGCGACCACTGGATCACCCCGGGGCGGGCGGGTCCGGAACGGACCATGGGAATGACATGGTGGCCATCGGCTTCGAGGGACCGAGCGAGTGCGGTCCCTATGAGGCCTGACGCTCCAGTGATGGCCACATCCATGGCGGTCCTTTCGATCGAGTTGGAACTCGGCGGTGTTCTTTTACAGAACCCCGCGTGCCGGTAGGAGATTCCCGCCGGTCGCACCCAGCCCAGTAGCGTCTCACTCGTCGGGTGTTTGTTGCGTCGATCGCTTCGCTCGTCGGACCCGATCACGAATCCCGCGAAGGGGGAGCTGTGGCCGAAGATCAAGTCTCGCCGGACACCGGGCCGAAGCCGGCGAAGCGGAACGTGTCACCTGCGATCATCGGGGCGGTGGTGCTTGCAGTCGTGCTGTTGATCTTCATCGTGCAGAACGACAGCGACGTCGAGGTGAGCTGGGTGGTCTTTAGTCGACGCGGCGCGTTGTGGATCGTCATCCTCGCGAGCGCAGTGCTCGGCTACCTGATCGGCCAACTGGTCGAGTACGGCCTCAAGCGGCGACGCCGGAACAACCAGAGGAACCACCGGAACGACTGAACACTGGGCGCTCGGCTCACGAATCATCGTCTTCGGCCGAACAGATCGGAGTGCGTGCTCGCGCGTGCGTCCCCTCCGACCGGCTGATGGCGAGGTGTTGCCATGATCACTGACGCGGCGTTTGCCCCTTGTGCGCGATCCGACATCCTGGATGTGCGCTTCGGCAGGGGAGCGTTGCTCTACGAGATGGCTGACCGGCGGCTGCACACGTTGAACGCGAGCGCGGCCATGGTGTGGCGCCGACTCGACGGCCTCACCACCTTGTGTGACATCGCCCGATCGGTGTCGGACACGTTCGCGGCGGACCGTTCCATCGTCCAAGGCGACGTTGCCGCCGTGGTCGCACGATTCGAGGAGGTCGGTCTGCTCATCACCTCGGACGAAGCGGCGCTCGCCGCGCGGTCGGCAATCGCGGCCGAATCGGGCGAGGTCGAGTCGGTCGAACGACCGGTTCAGTTGCTCGCGCAACTCGATGCACTCGAGTGGGCGTCGGTCTCGCCGGTGTATCGCGCGGTGGGGCTCATGTTCCGCGTGCGGAGCGAGGACGTCGACGTCGCGACAGAACTCGGCCGAGTGTTGCGCTCATTGTCGACTACACGCGGTGACGGCGACACCGACCACGTGTATTCGATCCGTGCTCGCGTTCACGAGGGTGTGGCGCAGTGGCGGGTGTACTTCGACGGCAAGGCGATCAAGACCGTCGTGTCGTCCGATGCCGCGGTCGCGCTGGTGCTTTGGCACATCGACGAGGCGGTGGTCACCCATTCACCCGATGCGCTGTTCTTCCACGGCGCCGCGGTGCAGTTCGGCGAACGGGTCGTGATGTTCCCGGGGCCTATGAACTCGGGCACATCCACTTTGACGACCGCACTCGTCCGGCGAGGCCTGCCGTATCTCTCGAATGGCGAGGTGGCGCTCGACGTCAGCGTCGGTGCCGCGGTGCCGTTCCCGAAGGCCATCAGTCTCGACGGCGCTACCCGCGTCTTTTTCCCCGAGCTCTTCCCAGACGAGCCGACGGGCACTGCGGAGCTCGCGCCGGGTCGGTGGCACATCGATCCCGCGGCGATAGTCGGCGCGACGCTCGGCACGGGCGGGCGGGTCGCGCTCGTCATCTCACCGCATTACCTCGCGGGAGCGGCGACGCGACTCGAACGCGTCACCGACGTCGATGCGGTCCGATTGCTGCTCGACAACTCCTATGAGTTCGCTCGCCTCGGGAACCGGGCTTTCGACGCATTGGTAACTGTGGCGCAGGAGGCGGTGGTATTCCGCCTGGAGTACAGCGAGCTCGATGCGGCCTGTGAGGTGGTGCTGCAACTCGCACGCGAGATTCGCTGACCCGGTGGGTCAGTGGTCGCGTCGGGCCCGGCGACCGCCCCGGCCGCCGATCTCGAGTAGCTCGCCGTCGGCTGCACCGCGCCGGCTCCGCTTCTCGAGGTATTGCGCATCGTCGGCTGCTCGCAGCAGTTCGCCAGGGGTGTTGACGCCGAGGATCGCCACGGCGACACCACACGACATCGATCGGTTCGGGCCGCTACGGGCGAACAGCTGCTGCGCTCGGGACGCCACCGGTTGGCCGAGCAGCATGCCGCCGCCGTCGAGCACGACACAGAACTCGTCGCCACCGATGCGGCACACCGTGGCGCCGGGGACATCGGACACGGCGTGACGCAGCGCGGCTGCGGCATCGGCCAGCACGACGTCGCCTGCTGCGTGCCCGTCGGTGTCGTTGACGACCTTGAGGCCGTCGACGTCGCAGATGATCACCGCACAGTCCTGTCGTGCCACCGACGGCCGACCGAAGATGCGGCGGAGCGTGGTCTCGAGCACTCGGCGATTCCCCAGGCCGGTGAGCGGATCGCGAAGCGCGAGCGCTTCGAGGTCGGCGACGCGAGTCGCCTGGCTGATGCTGGCCGTGATCTGTGCTGCGGCGAGGCGCATGATCGCGAGGTCGGCGGTGCCGAGCTCGCGACCACCCTGGGCCGTGCGAGCCCACAGCACGCCCCACCGTCGACCATCGACGTCGAGCGGCACCCCGAGCTCGCTCTCGGCGCATATCAGGTCGAGGAAGCGGCCTTCGACGGTGGACGGTGCGAGAGCGGACCGGGCGAAGGCATGCACCGTTCCGGTGCGGACGACGCTGTTGGGTGGGAAGAACGTGAGGCGGTGGACGGTGTCTGGGCCGGTGGTCGCGGCTGCGAGATCGCCTACCTCGGCGACGACGCGGAGCCCTTTCTCGGTCGGATCGAACGACATCACGCCGACGGTGCCCGCGTGGAGTGCTCGGCGGACGTGTCCGGCGATGAGCGACGCGATCTCGTCGATGCGGTCGGCGGCGTGAATGGCGACGCCGATGGAGGTGAGCGCCGCGATCGGCGACTCGTCGGCCTGCGCCACGGCGAGTGCCTCGAGGCGAGCGAGCGTGGTGTCGAGTCCGGGGTCGAAGGCCGCGACGGCATCGGGGGTGAGGGAGTCCGTGAGCGCGGCGACGAGGTCCGGATCGAGCAACGAGCCAGCGAACGAACGGGCGCGGCCTGCGCGCGACAGCCAATGCGGGGTTCCGCCGGCTTCGATCGGACCCACCAGTTCGTGCGCCACGGCTACCAGCCGCGCGGCCAGGGGGATGGCCGGACCGAGGAGCCCACGAGGCACGCCGCGACCATCCCACCGTTCGCATTGGTGACGAACCGCGTCGGCGAGCGCGTGACAACCGGTGGCGCGGTCGACGAGGAAGGCGCCGAGCACGGCTGCGGCGACCGCGCCGTCGGTCGCGGGCCGTGCGTGGGTCACGAGCGCTGCCACTTCGGCCAAGAGCGCACCGCCCAGCGCTGCAGCATGGTCGACCGGCGCCAGTGCCAGAGCGGCGGCCGCATTGTCGATGACGGCCGCGCGGTACGCCGCGCTGCGGGCGAGTGCGGGGTCGTGCAGTTCGAGGGCGCGGCCGAGTGCGACGATCGTGGCGCGGGTGGCCGGGTCGAGTGGTTGCGGTCCGGCGGACGGCGCGTCGGTTCGCAACGGGGGGTTCGTGCCGAAGGCGGACTGCACCGACCGGATCTCCTCGCGTTCACACCGACGCGGCGAGGTTCGCGCGCGCTCTCCATTGCTAGCAGGCACCGAGAGGGAGTGAAACTTCATCGGGAAACATCTTGTGCCCTGAACCTGGCCCCGGCTGCGGGCCTCGCGACCGAAGGCGTGCGACCGATAGCGTTACGGAGGTGAGCACCCGGCGTCTGATCCTGGCTGCGCTTTTGTGCGGCATGGCGATTCTCGTCGCGTTCGCGGTCCAAGTGGTCATCGCCACCTAGCCATCGCGCCCAGCGTGAGCGAAGCGCCCACCCGGTCGCATGACACCTCGGTTTGGTTCCGGGACCCAGGTCGCGCCGATAAGCTCAGCCCGACTTTGGAGGTGGTCCCCACGGCCGAGAATTTTGATCTCGTTGTGATCGGTGGTGGCCCGGCTGGCTATGCCACCGCGCTCTACGGGGCAAGCGCCGGGCTCAACATCGCCATTATCGAGAAGCAGAAGGTGGGCGGCACGTGCCTCCACGTCGGCTGCATCCCCGCGAAGGAACTGCTCGAGACTGCGGCGGTCTTCCGTACGGTGCGCGATGCATCCGAGTTCGGCGTCAATGCAAGTCCGCCCACGCTCGATCTCCAGGTGACCCAGCAGCGCAAGCAGCGGGTCATCGATCAGTTGTTCGACGGTCTCGTCGGCTTGTTGAAGGGCCGCAAGGTCACGGTGATCGACGGCTTTGGCACCCTGCACGCTGATCACGTCGTGCGGGTGTCCGGGGGGCTCTCGGGCGAGGTCGAGGTCACCGGCGCGGTGGTCGTACTGGCCACCGGTTCGGTGCCCCGCACCATCACTGGTTTCGAGGTCGACGGCCGCTTCGTCGTCACCAGTGACGAGATACTCTCGCTCACCGACCTGCCCGCCACGGCGGCTGTCATCGGCGGCGGGGCCATCGGGTGCGAGTTCGCCTCGATGCTCGCCGACCTGGGCACCAAGGTCACGATCCTCGAGGCGCTGCCCAAGATCTTGCCCGGCTGCGATGCCGACGCCACCAAAGCGGTCGAGCGCGCCTTCAAGAAGAAGGGCATCGACGTGATCACCGGCGTACCGGTGCACGGCCACGATCCCGGCGAGAACACCACTGCAGTGCGCTACGGCGACAACGGTTCACTCGACGTCGAGCTGGTCTGTGTGTCGGTTGGTCGCTCGCCGCTCACCGATGCACTCGGCGACGGTACGGGCGTCGAGCGCACCGAACGCGGGCACTACGTCGTCGACGAGTACTGCCGCACCACCGCCGAGGGCGTGTACGCCATCGGCGACTGCATCGCCACGCCGGCGCTTGCCCACGTGGGCTTCGCCGAAGCGATCTTCATCGTGCAGCAGATCCTCGGCGAGTCACCGACCCCGATCGACTACGGCAAGGTGCCGTGGGCGATCTATTGCAACCCCGAGGTGGCGTTCGCGGGCTACACCGAAGAGGCGGCGATCAAGGCCGGCTTCGAGGTCGTCACCGCCAAGCACCGATTCATGGGCAACGGCCGCGCCATGATCCTCGGCGAGACCGAAGGCCTCGTGAAGGTCATCGCCGAGAAGCGCGCCGACGGAACGGGTGGGCGGGTGCTCGGCATCCACCTCGTCGGACCCTGGGTCACCGAGCAACTCGGCCAGGGGTATCTGGCGGTCAACTGGGAAGCCACCGTCGACGAGATAGCGGCGTTCATCCAACCTCATCCCTCCCTGAGCGAGCTCTTCGGCGAAACCGTGCTCTCGCTCACCGGCCGGTCCTTGCACGGCTGACCACGGCGAGAAAGCAGAAGCTCACATGGCCGACATCCGCATGCCCCAACTTGGTGAGACCGTCACCGAAGGCACGATCACGAAGTGGTTCAAGCAGATCGGTGACACCGTCAAGGAAGACGATGTCCTCTTCGAGGTCTCGACCGACAAGGTTGACACCGAGGTGCCCTCCCCGTCATCCGGGGTGCTCACGGAGATCCTCATCGAAGAAGGCGTAACGGTCGATGTCGGTACGGTGATCGCGCGCGTTGGCGAGGCGGTAGGTGCACCCGCGCCGACAGACCGGCGGCCGGCCGATCTCCCCACCGAGCCCGACCAGGCCGCGTCAGCCGCCGAGCCGGCCCTCGCCGAACCGCTGGCCGTCGCGCCACCGCCCACGTTCACCGCGCCGCAGGCCCCTGCCGCGCTAGCGGCCCCTGCGGCACCCGCACCATCGGCCGAGGGTCCGGTGCTTTCTCCGGTGGTGCGCCGTCTCATCGCGGAGAACGACATCGACCCCGCGTCCATCTCGGGCACGGGCCTCGGGGGCCGCATCACGCGCGCCGACGTCGAGTCGCGCATCGCGTCTGGTCGCCCCACGGTGAGCGCATCGGCCGCCGCATCGGCCGCCGCATCGGCCGCTCCCGCGCCGGCGGCGCCCAGCGCGCCGCGAGCTTCGGCACCCAAGCCGCGCTCCGGTGCCGGCGAGGCCCGTGAACCGCTCAACCGCATTCGCCGGCTCACCGGCGAGTACATGGTCACCTCCAAGTCCACCTCGCCGCACGTGCTTACGGCGATCGAGGTCGACTACGAGAACATCGAGCGTGTGCGCACCGCCTACCGCGACACGTGGAAGGCCAGTGAGGGCTTCTCGCTGACCTACCTGCCGTTCATCGCCCGAGCGCTGTCGACCGCCTTGCGGGAGTTCCCTTACCTGAACGCGTCGGTCGGCGAGGGTGAGCTCATCGTCCACCCCGAGACCAACCTGGCCATCGCCGTCGACCTCAACTTCGAGGGTCTGCTCGCGCCGGTGGTCCACGACGTCGACAGCAAGCGCATGCGCGCGATCGCTCGCGAGATCGTCGACCTTGCGAAGCGCGCTCGCGGGAAGCAGCTCACGGCCGACGACATCATCGGGGGCACTTTCACGATCACGAATGCTGGGCAATACGGCACGTTGATGCAGTTCCCGATCATCAACCAGCCCCAGGTAGCCATCCTCAGCACTGACGGCGTGTCCCGTAAACCGGTCGTGATCACCGATGCTCACGGCAACGAGTCCATCGGCATCCACAGCGTGGGTGTGTTGGCGCTGGCCTGGGACCATCGGGCGTTCGATGGTGCGTACGCGGCCGCGTTCCTGCACCGCCTCAAAGAGATTCTCGAGACCCACGACTGGGAAGCCGAGCTGGTATGACCGCGGGCGGTGGGCCGCTGCGAGTGCGCTGGCTCGGCCAGGTTCGCTATCGCGACGCGCTCGCCGTGCAGCATGCGTTGTTCGCGAGCGCGAACGACTACCTGCTGCTGCTCGAGCACGCGCACGTGTTCACGCTCGGCACCCGCGCCGACCTCACCCACGTGCTGGTCGATCCGGCATCGGTCGGTGCCGACCTCGTCGAGGCCGACCGGGGCGGAGACGTCACCTATCACGGCCCGGGGCAGCTCGTGGGTTACCCGATCCTCACGGTGCCGGGCAAGCGTGGTGGCGGCATGGCCGACACCGTGGCGTACGTCCGATCCGTCGAGCAGTTGGTCATCGACACGCTGACCGATGTCGGTTTGCCCGGTGCCGGTCGCATGCACGACTACCCGGGTGTGTGGATCGAACCCGACGGCCCTCGGCCGCGCAAGATCGCCGCCATCGGGGTCAAGCTCACCCGCGGTCGTTCGATGCACGGCTTCGCGTTGAACGTCGCACCCGCCATGTCCTACTTCGGCCACATCGTCCCGTGCGGCATCGCCGAGTACCCCGTGACCTCGCTGGCCGAGGAGGGCGTCGCGGCCACGATGCGCGAAGTGGTCGACGCCGTCGCGGCGCGCGCCGCCGCGCTGTGGGGCCCCGAGGTCGACCGCGCCGACGTCGCCTGGCGGGTGCAGGCCGAAGACCTCAGCGCGTTCACCCGAGGCGAAGGCACCGGCGCAGCGGCCGGCCAGAACCAAGGCCAACCCGTGCGGTTGCGCAGCCGACTGCGCGATGCCGGCGTGGTCGAAGGGCTCGACGTGCGCGAGCGCAAGCCGGCGTGGATGCGCGTCGCACTCGACACGGGCCCCGAGTACCGCCGCATCCGTGCCCTGACGCGCGAGCTCGACCTAAAGACGGTGTGCGAAGAGGCCGGCTGCCCGAACATCTTCGAGTGCTGGAACGACGGCACTGCCACCTTCATGATCAACGGCGAACGGTGCACGCGGGCGTGCGGGTTCTGCATGGTCGACACGAGCAAGCCGCGCACGCTCGATGCCGGTGAGCCGGAGCGCGTCGCCGACGCGATCGAGCGTATGGGCCTGCGTTACGCGGTCATTACCACGGTCGCGCGCGACGATCTTCCCGACGGCGGCGCGGGTGCCATGGCGGCCACGATCGACGCCATCCGCATGCGCACACCCGGTGTGCAGGTCGAGACGCTCATCTCCGACTGCAAGGGACAGCCCGACTCGCTCGCCCAGATCTTCACCGCACGCCCCGACGTGCTGAACCACAACATCGAAACGGTGCTTCGGCTGCAACGGGCGGTGCGTCCGTCGGCGTCGTACGCGCGCAGCCTGGCGGTGCTCGCTCGTGCCAAGGCCGATGGCCTGGTCACCAAGTCGTCGATCATCGTGGGCCTCGGCGAGACCTTCGACGAAGTGGTGCAGACCATGCACGATCTGCACGCGGTGGGGGTAGACATCGTCACGATCGGCCAGTACCTGCGGCCCACGAGCAACCACCTGCCCATCGCGCAATGGTGGACCCCCGACGACTTCGCGAGGTGGAAGCACCTCGGCGAAGCCGAGATCGGTCTCGGTCACGTCGAGTCGAGCCCGCTCACCCGTTCGAGCTACCACGCACGCGAAGCGGCGGACCTAGGCTCGCCGCATGCAACCACTCGAGGGTGACGAACGCCGGGCGGTGCTGCGCTCGTTCCTGAACGACGAGGACGTGCCCGGCGATCAGGTTGGATGGCAGCTGGCCGACCAGTCGGTGGGCGAGGCCTTCGTCGACCACGACGGCCGTGCCGCCGTGGTGATCGCCGGCCGATTCGCCACGGTCTACGGAGCGGCCCGATCGAGGATCGGCCAGTTCCTCTACGACCGCGTCTTCGTGGGCACGGTGCAGGGTGCACTCGCGTCGCTCGACCCGACACCGGTGATCGAGCACCTCGACGATGACTTCGACGTGGGGCAGTCACGAGCGTTCTTCGAGAGCCGTGAAGTGCGGCCCTCGCGTAATCCCGACATCGCTCCTTTGGTGTGCCGGCGGCCGTCAGTGGACGACGATGCGCGACTGCTCGAATCGCCGGCCCGGTGGGTGTGCGAGATGTGGAACCGCCCGAGTGACTCGACCTACGTGCGTGCGTTGTACGACTCCGAGGGCGGCGTGCTCGGGTTGGCGGCGTCGTACGCTGTGTCGGCCCGCTACGCCGAGATCGCCGCATGGGTCGACCCGGTCGTCGCGGGCAACCAACTGGTCGCGACACAAGCCGAGGAGTTCCTCGGCGAGGTCATCGATGGCGGGCACTGGATCAGCTCGACGATCCTCGTGCAGAACGCGCGGGCGAACCGCTTCGCTGCGGGCGCCGGTTGGCGACCCGTCGCCGAGCAGCGGGTGGTGGTGTTTCCTGCACCACTCGCTGGCTCGGGCCGAGCGTGGGAGCGGATCAGGCCCCGGTGACCACCCACGCCGCGACGTCGATGAGGATGTTGCAGCTCTTGAAGCAGTATACCTTCACCTTCTTTGAGGCGCCGAGGCCCACGGTGAGGCCGGTGGCCACGGTTTGGCCGTTGCTCGCGTTGACGTGTGAAAACTGCGGGCTGGGGAGCGTGCCGAGATCGCCGTTGTACACGCTGACGTAGCTGCCGTCGGACGTGGTGTCGGTGACGGTGATGGTGCCGACGAAACCGACGGCGTTGGTCGGCGCGCCGGTGAGCACGTACTCGTTGGTGCTGTTGTCGGCCGGCTTCGCACTGGTGCGCGTGTTGACGAGGCGGCTCGGGATGGCGAGGAACTGGGTGTAGTTCGCAGTGGACGAGGTGAGAACCTTGCCCCACGCGCGAGGAACTAAGGGGGACTTGTCGGTGCCTCGGTGGCAGAAGTACAAGTCGACGAAACCGTCCCGGTCGGGGTCAAGCAAATTCGTCGGCTGCTTCGTGTACAGCGCGAGCATGGAACCGCTCTCGCCGCTACCGTCGTTAACGTTTGTGTTCAAACTGGCGACCAGCTGCAACGGCGGGTGCGGCGATGTGCCGCCGCTCGACCCGTTCGAGAGCAACAGCGTGGCCCCTTCGCCGGTGCTGATGCTGCTGTTCAGGCTGGTCTGGTCGGTGTTGGCGTCGTTGCTCTGGCCCAGGATGAAGTTGCCACCGGTCGCTGCGCCGGCCGGGCTGGCGTGCGTTCCGGCGAGCACGAGGCCACCGGCGGCGGCGCCGGCTATGGCCACGCCCGTGCGACGGAGCAGCGCTCGGCGGTTCACTTCTTCGGCCACCGAAGGCGACTGTGCGACGGGGCTGACGCTCGGTCGGGCCGGCGACGCGGCGATCTGGGCGCGCATGGCGGCAAGTTCGGCTTCGAGAGTGGCGAGTCGCTGTTCGAGATCGTCCATGGTTCCTCCGGATCGGGGTACGGAAATCGGGTTTCTCGTCGGCGATCCTATGTGATTCATAGCGGGGGCGCGGGACGAACTTTCCGACCGCTCAGGTGAGGTAGCCCTGCACGTCGACGATGGCGTGCGTCGCGTTCTCGCCCACGTGCAGGATGATTGCGCCGAAGGATCCCACGGCGGTGGTGATGCCGGTGGCCAGGTTCTGACCCGGGCCGAACCAGTTGAGGTTCGAGTTGCCCGGCCATGTCGCGCTGAGCTCAGCGGGGTACACGCCGATGTAGCCGCTGGTGCCGGTGGTCTGCGTGACGGTGAGGTTGAGGATCGCCGCGCGCGCACCGGCGGGCAGACCGAGCGGAACGACAGTGTCGGTCCCGGCGGCGAGGCGCGCGCCCGAGCGCGTGTCCAGTACCCGAGCGATCGGTGTGCTCGGGATCATTACGGCGGGTGGGATGTAGCCGATGCGCACGCCTGCGATGCCCGTGGCGCTCGACGGGGCGATCACGTCGACCGCATAGGTGTAGTCGGCCAGGTTCACCACTTCGTCGGCGATGGCCTCGCGCAGGGTTTGGAACCCGGCGCCGCTGCCGAGAGCGGTAAGCTTGACGCTGCTCCACGTGCTGCCGTCATGTGGTGCACGCAAGAGGTTGATGAACGCCAAGCCCTGGCCCCACACGTCGATCTCGCGGAGCACGGCCCCCTGCGGGAGGTGCAGCTGAGCGGCCATGTGGTCGCCGGAATAGATGCCCCAGGCGCCGACTGCACGCGTGGCGCTACCGACGGGTTGGAACGCGTAGAGGTTGAGGCCTGCGTATTTGAGACCGGGTGTGGTGACCAGCGATTGTGGACTGACGGAGTTCGTCGCCGTGCCCTCGATGGCGGCGCCCGCCGCTTGGGGCACGACCAGACCCGACGCGGCGAACGCGCCCGCAGACATGCCGAGCCCGGTGAGCATCTGGCGACGCGAGAAGATGTTGGAACGATCGCGCATGCAATTGATCCTTTGGCGAGGTTGGCTGACCGTACCCGGGCCGCCCGAGCGGCAGGGTGATCGTCCGAATGCCCGTAGCCTTGACTCATGTTCGACGACCGCATCGCACGTGCACGTGCCGTGATGGAAGCCAACGACGTCGACGTACTGCTCTTGTCGGTCGGTGCTGACCTGCCGTACCTCATCGGATACGAGGCCATGCCGCTCGAACGCCTCACCATGCTGGTGCTGCGCCGCGACGGCACGCCCACGCTCGTCATCCCCAAGCTCGAAGCACCACGCGTGGTCGAGCGGCCCGGTGTGTTCGACATCGCCACCTGGACCGAGACGGAAGACCCGGTTGCGCTCGTCGCGAAGCTGATGGGCAACGCGCTCGCGGCAGCCATCGGTGACACCACATGGGCTCGCTTCCTCGTCGATCTGCTCGCGCGGACGCCGGGCACGTCGTACCGGCGCGCATCCACAATCATTGGGCCGTTGCGCGCGGTGAAAGACGCGGTCGAGATCGACGCGCTCCGCCGCGTGGGCGCGGCAGTCGACCGCATCGCGGCCGAGCTGCAGGCCGGTCACATCCCGCTGGTGGGTCGCACCGAGGCCGAGGTCTCCGCCGAGCTCGGCGCGCGCATGCTGGCCGAGGGTCATCACCGCGTGAACTTCGCGATCGTCGCCGCGGGCGAGAACGCGGCGAGCCCGCACCACGAGGCGGGTCACCGCGTCATCCGCGACGGCGAGGTCGTGCTGTGCGACTTCGGTGGCTCGATGCTCGGCGCCGACGGTGTCGGCTACTGCAGCGATATCACGCGCTGCGTGCACGTGGGCGAGCCGTCGAACGAGTTCGCCGACCTCTACGCGGTGCTCCACGAGGCGCAGGCCGCGTCGGTGCGCGCGGCCACCGTGGGCACACCCTGCGAGGACATCGATGCAGCGGGGCGCCGGGTGATCGAAGCCGCTGGGTACGGCGAATACTTCATCCACCGCACGGGTCATGGCATCGGCGTCGAAGCGCACGAGGACCCGTACATCGTGGCCGGCAACACCACGCCGCTCGCGCCGGGCCATGCCTTCTCGATTGAGCCGGGCATCTACATACCGGGAAGATTCGGGGCGCGACTCGAGGACATCGTGGTCGCGACCGACGCCGGGCCCGAGGCGTTGAACAACGCGGTGCACGCCCTCGCGGTGGTCGACGGCTGAGCGAGCGCTGCCGCGTCAGGTCGCGACGAGCGGCGCGGGGTCAGGGATGAGGCCTGGCTTCACGAGCACCTTGCACTGATCGGTCGGATGCTTGAGCGCGGCGAAGGCCGCGGCGAAGCCATCGAGGTCGACCTGCGACGTGATGAAGGCGTCGATGGGCAGCCGGCCTTGTGCAAGGTGATCGATCGTGAGCGCGAAGTCCTGGCGTCGGTAGTACACGACGAAGTGCAGCGCGAGTTCTTTCATGAGCGCGAGCACGGGTACGAAGGTGTCGGGTTTGGTGCACACGCCCGCCACGATCAGCCGGCCGTGCACGGCCGTCATCGACACGCAGGTCGCGATCATGCCGGGTGTGCCCACGCACTCGAACACCACCGGGAACGTTCCGTCGGGTCCGCCGTCGTTGGGGTCGGCCACGTGCGTGGCCCCGACCTTGATCGCGGCGGCGCGGCGATGTGCAACGGGATCGCTCACGACAACCGTGCGTGCGCCACGAGTTCGCGCCCATATCGCAATGGCGAGCCCGACAGGGCCCCCGCCCACCACGAGCACGTCGTCGGCCGGGGTGAGCGCCGCCCGTTCGACCGCGTGCAGACCGACGGCGAGTGGTTCGACCAACGCGCCGACATCGAAGGCGACGGCTTCGGGCAGCAAGAACGACTCGCGCGCCGCTACCCGGACGAACTCGGCGTAGCCGCCCGGCGAGCCGCCGACACCGATCATGTCGAGTGTGGCGCAGTGCGCGACGTCGCCGGTGACGCACGGGAGACACACGCCGCACCCGATCAGGGGCAGCGCACTGACCCGCGAGCCGATCTCCCAGTCGGTCACGCCTGCGCCGATGGCCACGACCTCGCCACAGAACTCGTGGCCCATCACGAGCCCGGTACGCATGTTGTCGACGGCTTTCAGGTCGCTGCCGCAGATGCCGCACGCGTGCACGCGCAACACCATTTCGCCGGGCCCCGGATCGGGGTCGGGCACGTCGACGATGTCGAAGCTGTGCCCTTCGTTGACCACTGCTGCGCGCATGCGAGGATCCGTTCGTCTGTTCGGAGCGTAGACGTGTGGTCCGGTGGCGGACGATCGGGCTCGATTGCGGGGCCGGGGGAGCCGTCACCTACGGTTCACCGAGTGATTCGTCTCGACGCCGCGACGGTGATGCAGCAATGGGCTGTTGGTGGCCTGTTCTTCTTGTGGATCACCACACGTCGCCGTGAGGTGGGTATCGGGTACGGGTGGCTCCTCCGAGCAACGTTCGCGATCTTCGCCATCGGATCGCTCGTCCTGGGTGTCGCCTTCGACTTCGTCGCCGGTCGCGAGATCGGGTCGGCGATGGTCGTCGCCGCGACCCTCGTCGCGCTCGTCGTCTCGGTGCTGCGCCGCCGTGCAGGGGTGAGCGGGCAGCGCGAGGTGCAGGAGCGTCGCACTGCCCGGGTGGCCGCCATGACCGGCATCGACCGTGATCGCCAGGTCTTCGACAAATCGACGTCCGAGTTCCCGCCGTGGCTCGACCTCGTCGCGCCGTTGGTCGGCGTCATCGGGCTCGTCGCAGCGGGCATCGACGCCGGTGACCCCGCCGCGCTGTCGGTGGCGCGCGTGCTGGTCGGCGCGGCGTTCCTCGGGGCGATCACCGACGCGATGCTGCTTGGCCACTGGTACCTGGTGCAGCCCGGCCTCCCGCGGGCGCCGATCCTCGAGCTGGTCCGCTGGAACGCGATGGTCTGGCCGTTCGAGCTCGGCGTGCTGCTGTGGCCTACCGGCATGGTGTCGGTGCTGAACGGCAACATCGACGACCACTACAACGGTTTGCTCGGTTGGTTCTGGATTGCCTCGTCGATCACAACGATCATCCTCATCGGGGTCACGCGCGCTGCGCTCAAAGAACGTGCCTACTCTGCGGTGATGGCGGCCACCGGCCTGTTGTACCTGGCCATCCTCACCGCATTCGGCATGGACGTCGTCGCCCGGGCGCTGCTCGCATAACCTCGAGGAGATGGGCGCCGGCGTATCGCTGCCCGGGCAGAGCACAGCCGTGGGCCCGCAGCCAGCGGCGGGTAGCGTTCGTGAGGTCATGACTGCGCTTGCCTTTCCGGGTCGGAACCTGATCACCGCCCTGCGCTACAAGGGCCGCGACATGCGCTCGGGCGCACTCTTCGATGCTTTGCGGGCTCAACCTCGGGGCGCGGTGCTCGATGTGGGCGGTGGCGCGTTCGTCACCACGGCCGTCGAGGTGGGGGTCGACTTCACGGCATGGACCATCGTCGAACCGAGCGCGGCTGATCTGCCGTCGGTCGACGATCCGCGCGTGATCGGTGTCGAGGGCGACGGTTGTGCGCTCGACTTCCCCGACGGCACCTTCGACACGGTGTTGTCCATCCAGGTGCTCGAGCACGTCTTCGAGCCGATTCGGATGTTCGAGGAGCTGCATCGCGTGGCGCGCCCCGGCGCGACGATCATCGTCATGGCTCCACAGACCGCCAACATCCATCACGCGCCGCACCACTACCAGAACCTCACGCGCTACTGGCTCGAGGAAGCCGCCCGCCACGTCGACGCGGAGATCGTGAGCTATGTGGCCATGGGTGGTGCATGGTCGAGCACCGCGTCGCGGCTCTTGTTGCAGTACCCGGCCGCGTTCGGGGTCGGTGGATACGCGCATCCCGGCGTGCGACGCGGGTGGAAGTTCTGGGCGCTGTTCCCGCTCGGCGTGGTCACGAGCGTCATCACCTTCCCGCTCGCGATGCTGCTCTCCTTGGGCGATCTCGAAGAAGAAGCGAACAACCACCTCATCGTGCTGCGCAAGCGCATTGGGGTACCTGAAGCGGCGTCTTAACCATCTCTTTGCCGTATGCGCCGATTGCTGCCTCAAGGTGACGGTCCGACGCGACGTTGTCACTACCAGGGTCCAGTGGTGGCAGGAGAACAAGATGCAACGAAGGAAGATCATCGCTGCGGCGGTGTCGGTGTTCTCGGTGGCCTCGTCCGGCGCTGTCGCGGCGACTGCCATGGATCACGGCGGCAGCGACACGGCCGCCGTGGCGCTCTCCAGTGACAACCCCTCGGTGGTGATCGAGCGCGTCTTCGAGGACACCTTCGTGGTGTTGACCGGACCGCCCTCGACGACGCCGAGTGCGTCGCGGTCGACCGTGAAAAGGGCGTCGGCGCCGGTCGTCGAGGATGCCGCGCCGCCCGGCGCGCCACCGATTGCCGATCCCGTCGCCGCGGCCGTGCCCACGACGACCGCTCGTCGGGGGCCGACGACCACGGCGATCGGTGCCCGCACCGCACCGACGCCCACGCAGCCGCCGGCCATTGCGCCGGCGACCACGACATCGATCGTCCCCACCACCACGGTGTCGGGCCAGACCGCCACCTATACCTCGGCTGGTGGCTCGTTCATGCTGTCGTGGACCTCGACCTCAATGCGCGTGGTTGCCACGATGCCGGCGGCCGGATATCGCGCTCGGGTCACGGGCGGCGGAACCGAGATCCACGTGACCTTCACGTCCTCGAACCGTGACATCGAGGTCACGATCAGGCTCGTCGGCGGCACTCCACGGGTGGCAGGTCTCGGCAACGGCTGACCGCGCCGGTGGGTTCAGCGGATCGCCGCGGCCACGCTCGTGCGCATCGCGTTGAGTGAACCCGCACGCGCGTCGCGGACCGAGAGCAGGGGATCAGCCGGTTGCCAGGCGAAGCCGAGGCCGGGGTCGTCCCACCGGCACGCAAACTCGTCGGCCGGTTCGATCGCGCGGCCGGTTGACAATGCATGCACCGTCGCGGTGGTGCACCAGATCGCGTAGGCCACGCCCGCCGGGAGGCGCACCGCAGCAAACTCGTGCCGATCGCCGAGGTCGAGGGTCAGACTGCGCCCGTAGGTGGGTGAGGACGGGCGAAGGTCGTGCAGGCCGAGCATCGCCGCGCCTTCGACGATCGCGAGCTGGGCATCGGCGCACGGATGGGCGTACGCGCCCCGAAGTACGCCCCGGTGCGAGCGGACCACGAGGATCCGGGCGCCGCCATCGACGTGCGACAGGAGCGGCACCTGCGGCGCCGAGGTCTCCGATCCGCGGTGGTCGATGCGGCGATCGAGCGCGTACGCGTCGACACCGGCGAGCGCGAGCGGGTGCGCGCGGGCCACCTCGGGGAACATCGCGGCGACGCTACCGTTCGCAGACTACGGCGACGAAAACCGCTGTTCGGACCGCTCGGGAGCGAAGGAGTACTGTGCCTTCCATGGGGGTCACCATGCCATTCGAACATCTGCTTGCGCCCGGTCACATCGGAACGCTCGAGCTGCGCAACCGCATCATCATGGCGCCCATGGGCGACTGCCTGTCCAACGTCGACGGCACGGTGAGCGACAACCAGGCGGCCTACTTCGAGGCACGGGCGCGCGGCGGTGCGGGCCTGCTCCTCGTCGGCTCGGTGTCGGTCTCGTATCCGTACGGTTCGTTCGACGAGCGCCAGACTGCCGCGTCCGATGACATCTACCTCCCCGGTCTCATCGACCTGACCACGCGCGTGCATCGCCACGGCGCGCGGATTGCGGCCCAGATCACCCACAACGGCCAGATGTCGTTGTTCGACACGGCGAACGGGCGCCCGATGCTGGTACCCGCGCCGCCGAAGGCCCCCAAGCCCGATCACATCTCGACCATGGTCACCGAGGCTGAGGTCGCGGCGATGATGTGGGCGTACACCCAGCCGACCTCGCAGTTGTCCTACCAGGCGGCCACCGAGAGCGATCTCGCGTGGGTGGTCGAGCGCTTCGTCGACACGTCCGAGCGTTGCCAGCGCGCGGGCTTCGACGGCGTCGAACTGCACGCCGGACACGGTTACCTGATCGACGAGTTCCTCACCCCATCGATGAACACGCGCACCGACGGTTGGGGCGGCGCGGTCGAGAACCGGGCGCGACTCCTCGTTGACATCCTGCGGGCCATCCGCGCCCGGCTCGGGCCCGAGTTCCCCTTGTGGATCCGCATCAACGCGGTCGAGCACCACAAGACCGATGGCGAGACCTTCGAGGAGCAGCTGCGGGTGATCGAGCTCGCGATCGAGGCGGGCATCGATGCGGTGCACCTCACCGCTTACGCCAGCACCGACGTCGCGACCGGCCCCACCGACGGGTATGCGCCGCACCGGTACGTCAAGGACGCGGTGGGCTCGCTCACCGAGTACGCCCGCATCCTGCGCTCGCGTGTCGCGGTGCCGGTCATCACCTTCGGCCGCATGGAACCCGACGAAGCCGAGGAGGTCCTCGCCGAAGGCAAGGCCGACTTCATCGTGATGGGCCGCAAGCTCCTGGCCGACCCCGACCTTCCCAACAAGCTCATCGCCGGGCGCAGCGACGACATCCGCCCGTGCATCTACCAGTACCGATGCATCGGCAACATCTTCGTTCGCGATTCCGTGCATTGCGTGGGCAACGCGCAGACCGGTCGCGAACACGACCTCGCGGTCGGGCTCGCGGCGTCACCGAGGAGCGTGCTGGTAATAGGTGGCGGTCCGGCCGGCCTCGAGACCGCGCGGGTGCTTTCCCAAGCAGGCCACGCGGTGACGCTGTGGGAGGCGGGTACACGGCTGGGTGGCATGCTCGTCCACGCCGGCGCGGCCGATCCGTTGCTCGAGCGGTACCTGGGTTGGCTCATCCGGCAGGCCGAACAGAACGGTGTGTCGTTCACGCTCGCCAAGTCGGTCACCGTCGACGATGTCCGTGCCGCTGCGTTCGACGAGGTCGTCGTGGCCACGGGGGCCACGTGGGGCCGGCCACCTCTTCCCGGCGCAGAGCTCGCGCACGTGTTCACCGTGCCCGAGCTCGGCGCGTGGTTGCGCGACGACGGCGACCAGGTCGGCGCGCGCGTGGCGGTGATCGGCGGCGGCAAGGTCGGGCTCAGCTTGGCCGACCTATGTCACAAGCGCGGCCGAACCGTCAGCGTGATCGAACCGACGCACGTGTTCGCGCCCGAGCTCGGCATCCCCGGTCGTTTCCGGCTGGTGGCCGACGCCGAGGCGAACGGCATCGACCTCGTCGCGCGCGCCACCGTCACCGGAATCGGCGAGGCGACCGTGCAGGTCCGTGTCGACGAGTCCGACCGCAGCATCGCGGCCGACACGGTGATCATCGCTTCGGGTGCGTCGCCGGCTCCCTGGCTCGCCGATGCGCTGCGCGCCGCGGGCATCCATGCGCACGTGGCCGGCGACTGCCATCAGCTGGCGCGGATCGAAGGCGCCAACCTCGACGCCGCCGCGATAGCGCTTTCCCTGAGCTGAACCGCCGCTACCTCGCGACGAAGTACTTCGACTTGGGGTGGTGGCAGATCAGCGCGGAGGTGGTCTGCTCGGGCTGGTACTGCCAGCTCGTGTCCTCGCCGCACTCGACGCCCATGCGATCGGCGCCGAGGAGTTCTGCGACCTGTGCGTTGTCCTCGAGATCGGGGCACGCGGGGTATCCCCACGAGTAGCGGCCGCCGCGGTACTGCTGGCGGAACAGTCCGGCCAGGCTGGGCCCGTCGTCATCGGCGTAACCCCACTCCTCACGGATGCGACGGTGCCAATACTCGGCCAGTGCTTCGGCCATCTCGACGCCGAGGCCGTGCAGCAGGAGGTAGTCCTGGTACTTGTCGGCTGCGAACAAGGTGGCTGTCTCTTCGCTCACCCGCGCGCCCATGGTGACGATGTGGAACGCCGCGTAGTCGACCTCGCCCGAATCGAGCGGGCGGAAGAAGTCGGCGATGCACAAGTACGGCGCCTTGGACTGGCGTGGGTAGGTGAAGCGCATGCGCTCGGCGGTGCGCGATTCATCGGTCCAGATGACCAGGTCGTTGCCATCGCCGTTGGCCGCGAAGTAGCCGTACGCCACCTGGGGGATCAGCAAGTTCTGCGCCTTCGCGTCTGCGAGCTGGGCCCGCAGCGTGGGCCGGATGCGTGACTTGAACTCGTCGTCGTTCTCGGTGCCCTCGGGGCGGAATTGCCACTGGTTGCGGAACAGCGCCGTCTCGTTGATGTACCCGGCGATGTCG
>Ga0114966_10000269_pt1 | contig 50145 bp, 51 predicted proteins | sample M_130207_XF_Meta_FD_87029 | JGI IMG/M metagenome (GOLD analysis project Ga0114966, IMG submission 87029) | Freshwater microbial communities from Lake Montjoie, Canada to study carbon cycling - M_130207_XF_MetaG | ecosystem: Environmental > Aquatic > Freshwater > Lake | place: Lake Montjoie... | reverse complement strand
GACCAACGACCAACGACCAACGACTATTCGCGCTTCTTGGTCCCCGGCAGCATCGGCAGCGCCGTGTCGCCGCCGCTGATCAGGCCGGTCTTGATGTAGGTGAGCAACTTCTCGCGCGTATCGGTGATGTCGAGGTTGCGCATCGTCAACTGACCGATGCGATCCTGCGGCGTGAAGAAGGCTTCGCCCTTTTCCATCGTGAGCCGTTCGGGCTTGTAGGTGAGGTTGGGGCTGGTCGTCTCCATGATGGAGTAGTCGTTGCCGCGCCGCAGTTCGATCGTCACTTCGCCGGTGATGGCGCGCGCCACCCAGCGCTGGGCCGTTTCGCGCAGCATCATCGCCTGAGGGTCGTACCAGCGGCCCTGATAGAGAAGTCGGCCGAGACGGCGGCCGCTGTCGCGGTACTGCTCGATCGTGTCCTCGTTGTGGATGCCGGTGACGAGCCGTTCGTAGGCAATGAAGAGCAGCGCCAGGCCAGGCGCCTCGTAGACGCCGCGGCTCTTGGCCTCGATGATGCGGTTTTCGATCTGGTCGCTCATGCCGAGGCCGTGCCGGCCGCCGATGGCGTTGGCGTCGAGCATCAGCTGGACGAGATCGTCGTAGGTTGTGCCGTTCAACGCGACCGGCTGGCCCTCTTCGAAGCGGACGGTGACGGTCTCGGCTTTCACCGCGACGTCATCCTTCCAGAAGGCGACGCCCATGATCGGCGCGACGATCTGCATGCCCTTGTTCAGGAACTCGAGATCCTTGGCTTCGTGCGTGGCGCCGAGGATGTTCGAGTCGGTCGAGTAGGCCTTCTCGACGCTCATCTTGTACTCGAAGCCGCTTCGGATCATGTACTCCGACATCTCGGTGCGGCCGCCGAGTTCGTCGATGAAGCGCTGATCGAGCCACGGCTTGTAGATCTTCAGGTTTGGGTTGGCGAGCAGACCGTAGCGGTAGAACCGCTCGATGTCGTTCCCCTTGAAGGTGCTGCCATCGCCCCAGACGTTCACGTCGTCGTCCTTCATGGCGACGACGAGCATGGTGCCGGTGACGGCACGGCCGATGGGGGTGGTGTTGAAGTAGGTGATGCCGGCCGTCGAGATGTGGAAGGCGCCGGCCTGCAGGGCCGCGATCCCTTCCGCGACGAGCTGCTGGCGGCAGTCGATCAGGCGCGCCTTCTCGGCGCCGTAGGCAAGCGCCCGGCGCGGGATGTCGTCGTAGTCGGGTTCGTCGGGCTGCCCGAGGTTGGCGGTGTAGGCGTAGGGCACCGCGCCCTTCTCGCGCATCCAATGGAGCGCGGCGCTCGTATCGAGGCCGCCCGAGAAGGCAATGCCAACCTTGTCGCCCGTGGGAACTGTCTGAAGAATGATCGCCATCGCCAAATATCTTACCCGGTCAGCTGGCGAACACGGCCAGACAGGGCCCCGATGCGGGAGTGCCGCAGGGGATGGGGAGCGCTACGGGGCCGGCCGCCGGAGCCAGCCCCGATAGTCGCCGGCTACGGCGGCAACGCACATGCGGCCAACGAGTTCTCCGTGACCGAAGGGGCCGGCAAGGTGTACGGTATGGCTGGCGCGGAGAAGACCCTGGCCGCGGTGCTGTTCAACTACGCGGGTAAAAACTAAGCGTTCCGAAGTCAGTCTGGTGTAGCCGCGAACCGGCGAGCCCTAACTTCCCTGTGTGAGGAGTCTTATGAAGGCGAGAAGTTCGTGGACGACTGCGGCGGCCCTGACCGCCACTCTGGGCGTCCTGACCCCGACACTGAGTGCGCAGGGCCAGGCGGCCCGGCCCGCCGCGCAGGGACAGCGTCCCGCGGCGGCGACGGCAGCCAAGGCGCCGGCGCCGAATCCGAAGCTGGATGGCTACAAGAAGGAAGTGGTTGCCGACGTCGAGAACATGTCGGTGTTCACGCAGCAGATGATCGATCAGGTCTTCAGCTTCGGTGAGCTCGGCTTCCAGGAGTTCGAGACCACCAAGTACCTGACCGACATCCTGAAGAAGAACGGCTTCACGATTCAGGAGAACCTCGCCGGCATCCCGACCGCGTGGATGGCGAGCTGGGGCTCGGGCAAGCCGGTCATCGCGCTCGGCTCCGACATCGACGACATCCCGCAGGCGTCGCAGAAGCCTGGTGTCGCCTGGCATGAACCGATGATCCCCGGCGCGCCCGGTCACGGCGAAGGCCACAACTCCGGCATGCCGCTCAACATCACCGCGGCCCTCGCGGTGAAGAAGATCATGGAGCGCGACCACCTGCCAGGCACCATCAAGCTGTGGCCTGGCGTGGCGGAAGAACTGCTCGGCACGAAGGCCTATTACGTGCGCGACGGCGCGTTCAAGGACGTCGACATCGCGCTGTTCGCCCATGTGGGCGACGCGATGAACGTGAACTGGGGCGACGGCATGAGCAACGGGCTCATCTCGGTCGAATACCTGTTCAAGGGCGAGAGCGCCCACGCGGCGAGCGCCCCGTGGCGCGGCAAGTCGGCGCTCGACGCCGCGGCGCTGATGGACATCGGCTGGCAGTACCGCCGCGAGCACCTGCGTCTGCAACAGCGCTCGCACTCGGTCTACAGCGACGGCGGCGACCAGCCGAACGTCGTGCCGCCGACGGCCGCCATCTGGTACTACTTCCGTGAGACCGACTACGCCCACATCAAGGACCTCTGGGAAGTGGCCGACAACATGGCCAAGGGCGCCACGCTGATGACCGACACCACGGTCACCTCGCGTGTGCTTGGGTCGGCCTGGCCCTCGCACATGAACAAGACCGTGGCCGAGACGATGCACGCGAACATGGAGCTGGTCGGCATGCCGGTGTGGTCGGCAGCCGATCAGACGCTGGCGAAGGCGCTGCAGAAGGAAGTCAAGGTGCCGGAAATCGGGCTGCGCACCAAGATCAACGAACTGCGTGGCCGCGAGGAGATTCCGGACGAGGACAAGCGCGGCGGCGGCTCGGATGACATCGGCGACGTCTCCTGGACGGTGCCGACGGTCACGCTGAACTACCCGGCGAATATCGCGGCGGGTCCTGGCCACAACTGGGCCAACGCCGTCTCGATGGCGACGCCGATCGCGCACAAGGGCACGAGCGCCGGCGCGAAGGTGCAGGCGCTCACGGTGCTCGACCTGATGACGCGTCCCGAACTGGTCTCGCAGGCCTGGGACTACTTCAAGAACGTGCAGACCAAGGACAAGAAGTACGTCCCGCTGCTGCGTCCCGAAGACAAGCCGGCCATCTGGCTGAACAAGGAGACGATGGACAAGTACCGGCCGGAGATGAAGAAGTACTACTTCGATCCGACCAAGTTCAAGACCTACCTCGAGCAGCTCGGCATCGAGTACCCGACCATCCGCAAGAGCTCCACGGCGAACTGACGTTCTGAAGCAGAAACTCTTCCTCGCGGCCTACGGAGCATCCGGGGCCGCGGGGCCCATCTACGAGGTGACCTGGACGCGGCTGCTCAGAAGCCGCCGTAGGTCTGCATCAGCCGTGGCCAGACGCGCACGGCGACGTTGAGCAGGATGACGGCGCTCACCAATTGGTGGAATCGCGTGACGTCGACGCGGGCGCTCGCAACCTCCCACCCGGTGGACGCCACGCGTGCGCTGCCGATGATGCGGGAGAGGATGAAGAACAGCGGCAGGGCGTGCGCCAGCAGAAAGCGTCCGGTTCCGGTGCCGGAGATCGGCTGATAGAACGCGGTGGCCATCAGATAGGTGCCGGCGTACGCGGCCAGGAGCGTCACCGGCCAGATGTGCTCGCGTACCATCGCCGACAGCGCCTGACGTCTGGTGACGATCAGCAGCACGAACATGCCGCCGTAGAGCGTCAGGTACGGCAGCAGGTCGAAGTCGCGGCGGAGGACGACGCCCATGTCCTGGAACCCGCCCACGAACCGCGCCACGATCTGGCCGGCGGTGTGTTCGCGCAGATACCTGGCCGGCCCAGGCAGCTCGGCGGTCGGGATGTCGGGCCAGTGCTGGCCGTCGCCGTGGAGGGCGGTGCCGACGCTCGCCCGCGGCCAGTTGTCGTACCAGGCGTAGAACGTGCTGTTCACGTTGTAGAAGTAGTGGCCGAAGACCCGCTTGCTGGTCGAGATGTAGGGCCAGACCACAAGCAGGAAGCACAGCGCGAACAGCAGGAGGCTCGCTGCTCGGCGGGGCGCGCTATCGCCGCGCGCCGGCGTCCTGGCAAGCAACGGCGCCAGCGACCACACCGCGCCGACCGCCAGGACCAGCGCCACGAAGGGGAGCATCGAGGCCTTCGTCAGCTGAGCGAGACCGCACAGCACGCCCGCCGCGGCCGCGGTCAGCGCCCGCCGCTCGACGCCTGTGCTGTGGAACAGCCGCCAGCAGGCGAGGAACGCGAGGAAGAAGACCGTGTAGTCGAGCAGTTCGGACTGTGTGTAGCCGGCCTTGAAGATGAACCAGCCGAAGGCGGCGACGCCGGTGAGGTTGGCCGCGGCCAGCGGCGGCAGGTACCGCGCGGCTGCGAACCAGATGAGGCCAAGCAGGGCGAGCGACAGGACGATGTTCACTTGGCGGGCGCGTTCGAAAAACGCCTGGTCCGACAGTCGTGGTGAGTAGAACAGCGCCAGCACACCGGCATAGACCGGCATGCGGTTCCGTTCGCCGATCAGCACGCCAGGGGGGCGGCCGTGCCAGTTGGCGTAGACCTGCTCCGCGTCCATGAGGTAGCCGCTCTGGTCGCCTCGCGACTTGATCAGATTTACCTGCACCGCATGGGTGCTCGCCCCGGCGACGTAGAAGGTCGCCAGTGCCACGCACAGCAGTATTCGCAACGTCCAGTTCATCGCTCGCGGGAAATTCTACTCCCGCTCCTCGAGCGGGTGTAGTCGTTGGTCGTTGGTCGTTGGTCCATCGCTATAGGCATTGATTCCTGATGCTGGCTAAAGGATCATGGCGACGCCCGGACGAACCGTCGGGCGCCAAAGGAGCGACACAGGTATGAGCGCTGAAGGACAGTCACCCGCCGGACTCGACACACGTATCACGCGGCGCAGCCTGCTGCTGGCCCTGCCGGCGGTGGCCATGGCGCGGTCGGTGCTGACGGCACAGGGGGCTGGCACGCTGAAGATCCGCGCGTTCAACCACATGACGCTCAGCGTGTCCGATCCGAAGCGCTCGCTGGAGTTCTACCAGGGGCTGTTCGGCATGCCGGTACATGCCCACCAGGGCGCCACCACGCTGCTGCGCGTCGGCGACGGCCCGCAGTTCATCGCGGTCAGCGCGGCCGGGCAGAACGCCGTCGGCATCAATCACTACTGCGTGACGGTGGAAGACTTCAACGTCGACCGCGTGCTGACGGTGCTGGCCGACCACGGCGTGTCGAAAGCCGAGGCGACCGGCGGCGGCCTCTCCGGCGGCGCGATGAAGGTGCGCGTGCGGTTGCGCGGACCCGAGTCGGGCGGTGCACCGGGCGGCACCCCAGAAATCTACGTCGGCGATCCCGACGGCATCGTCGTGCAACTGCAGGACCCGCGCTACTGCGGCGGTGGCGGTGTGCTCGGTGATGCGTGCTCGCCGGAGCCGGTCGCGAAACCCGGGCTGATCAAGCTGAAGGCATACAACCACTTCACCGTCTTCGCCAGCGACTCGAAGCGTTCGAACCAGTTCTACAAGGACGTGTTCGGGGCAGGTATCCGGTCGTACCAGGGACCGACGGCGCCGACCAACGCCATTGGCGTCGGCAACGCGTTCCTCATGTACACGGGGGGCGGCGCGCCGACCGCGACGCCGCGTCCGGCCAGCATCAACCACTACTGCCTGAACCTCGAGAACTTCAATCCCGACGAGGCGGTCAAGGCGCTCGAGAGCTTCGGCCTCAAGCCGCGCGAGAGCCCGACCGGCCCGGTCGGCCCGATGCGCTACTACGTCAGCATGCGCGGCGAGAACCGCGGCGGCGCACCGAACGGCACCCCGGAGCTGTACTTCACCGATCCGGACGGACTCCTCGGTCAACTGCAGGACGTGAAGTACTGCGGCGGCGGCGGCTACCTCGGCGACGCCTGCCCGCCCGTCGCGTAACTGGGCGACCGCGGCTTCCATGCCCCTGCCTCTCCTCCAAATCTCCGGCGCGACGGTCCTCAAGGGCTCCACACGAGCCGTTGACGGACTGTCGCTCACCATCCTCGAAGGCGAGCACACCGCCATCCTTGGCCCGAACGGCGCCGGCAAGACGACGCTGCTCAATCTGCTGACGTTCGAGGACCGGCCGCTCGCGCCGCTTGGCGCGCCGCCAACCGTACGGGTCTTCGGCCGCGACAACTGGCCGGTGTTCGAGCTGCGTGCCCAGATTGGCATCGTCTCGGGCGCGCTGCATGGCCGCTTCGTCCACGGCCACAGTTCGGGCACGATCACCGGCGAGGACGCGGTGGTCTCCGGCTTCTTCGCGACACAGGGGATGCTGCTCTATGTCGAGGTCACGGAGGCGATGCGGACCGCCGCGCGAGAGGCGCTGGCCCGTGTGGACGCCGCGCACCTTGCGCGCAAGACGCTCGACGCGATGTCCACCGGCGAAGCGCGCCGCGTGCTGATCGCCCGGGCGCTCGTGCGCCGTCCGCGCGCGCTGGTGCTGGACGAACCGACGACCGGGCTCGACGTGGTGGCACGGCACACGTTCCTCGAGATGGTGCGGACGGTGGCACGCGAGGGGACGACAATCATCCTCATCACGCACCACGTGGAAGAGATCATCCCCGAGATCGGGCATGTGGTGCTGCTGCAGGGCGGCCGGGTGGCGGCGGAAGGGGCGACTGGAGACATGCTGACGGGCGAGCGTCTGAGCGCCCTCTTCGGTGCGCCGATAGCTGTCACGCAGTCCAAGGGGTACTTCAGCGCCCACGCGTAGACTGCGGCAGGCGCACCTGAAGGTGCGCGGCTGCGGACCTTCAGGGCACGCCGGCTACGGCTCCGAGAAAGCGCGCAGCAGGCGCGGCACCGCCTGGTGCATGTCGCCGAGCGTCTGACGCGCCGGCGTCATCCCGCGCGTGAACCCCTGAGCGGCGAGGCTGTCGAGGATAGCGGGCCGGTTGGTGATGACGTGCATCGGCACGTCCCACGGAGCGCCTTCTCCGCTGACGAGCGCGGGCGGTTGGTGATCGCCAATGAGGATCATCACGTAGTCGCGCCCCGCACGCTGCCGCAGGTAGCCGGCAAACGTCTCGTAGGCGTACGCCACCGCGTCGGCGTAGCCGGGGCCGAGGTCCATGTAGTCGGGCTCGCCGACATAGGCCTTTTCGAGCTCGGCATCCGTGTACGGATTCCCCGTCAGCATCTTGGGCCAGTCAGGCTGATAGGGCGGCAGCGGGCTGAACGGTGTGTGCGTGCTCGTGGTCGGGTAGAAGACGAACAGCGGCGGACGCGACGTCTTCGAGGTTTCCTGCTCGTCGAGTTTGGCCAGCGTGAACTGATCGGGCATGTCCCACCAGCCGAACGACGGTCCCTTGTAGTCCATGCGCGGGCCGTTGTAGGTCTCCTGGAAGCCGTAGAACGCGCCTTCAGGCCACGGATACCAGAGCCCCGGCATCATCGCCACCGTGCGATAGCCGCGCTGGGCGAAGTTGGTCGGCAGCGTTGGGCGCCGCTCGGTCATCAGCAGCGCGTTCACGTCCGGATCGCCGACCGTGATGCCCGACAGGAACGTGATGTGCGCGAACCACGACGAGCCGCCGAACGTCGGCGACGTGACGAAGGCCGACACCACGTCGCGGCCGGTCTCGTGGATGGCCGCGTCGAACGCCGCGCGGGGCTGACGCAGTCGGGCATCGAAGGCCGGGTTGTCGAACGTCACCCTGCCGTACGACTCGATGAAGAACACGAAGACGTCCGCACCCTGCACACGCGCGAGGTTGGCGTCGAGCGCCGGGCTCGGCGGCAGCGTGGTCTGCGTCGACATCGCCTGCATCACGAGCCGGGCCTGCCGCACGTACACCTGCGTCACCGGTCGTGGGAAGAGGCGCCACGGTTCACCAAGGTAGTCGCGACCGAACAGCCCTGCCGCCTGCATCGCGAACAGCACGACGCCAAGTGCAGCCACGGTGCCGAGTGTCCGGCGCGGCGTCTGGTTGTCGAGGAGCGGCAGTACCTGGCGGAACGCCCAGCGCACCGCGAGGTAGAGCAGCGTCAGCAGCAGGGCGATGGCCACGGCGGCGACGCTGCCGATGAGCACGGCCTGCCTGGTCGCACCGAGCAGCATGGCCGCCACGTCGGGCAGGAAACGGAGGTCCCAGTAGAAGTTCAGCTCGCGTCCCCACAGCGCCGGCGCGGTGACGTCGACGTAGCGCCCCAGCATGAGGACGACCCACGCGGCGCTGAGCCAGCGCACGAGGTGGTCGTTGGTCGTTGGTCGTTGGTCGTTGGTCGTTGGTCGTTGGTCGTTGGTCCTGGGTCGTTGGTCGTTGGTCCTCGACCCGCCGATCCACCCGCAGGCGGTGGCGATGACCAGCGCCAGCAGCAGGACCGCGAGTTCCACCGACGGCGCGCCGTGCCAGTAGACCGCGGGCGTCGGCCACCAGTTGCTGAAGGTGACGGATGCGTCGAGGAAGAGCAGCGCGATGACGGGAGCAATCAGGCGGCGCATGTCAGTGTTCCTGCCGGTGCTGGTGCAGCCAGCGCACGTCGACGCCGAACGACCAGGTCAGCGTCAGCAGGGTGATGGCTGCCGCCGCCACGCTGCCAGGCGCGGTGGCGACTGGCGACACGACGACGATGAGCCCGACAATCTGCACCACGCACACCGTCTTGCGCCGCTGGCTGTCCGGCAGCGCCGCGTTCATCCACGGCCACAGGTAGCCGCTGGCGACGAACAGGTAGCGCATGGCGCCCGCGAGCACGATCCAGATGCCTGCCTTGTCGAACTGCCACGCGAGGACCGCGAGCACGAGGATGAGCAGCGCATCGGTCTCCATGTCGTAGCGCGCGCCGAACTCGCTGGCGAAGCGCGTGCGGCGAGCCAGCCATCCGTCCACTCCGTCGAGCGTGGTGATGACCACCGCCAGCAGCGCGCCGCCCCAGGCGACCGTACTGGTTGGCCCCTCGCCGATCAGCGCCGCGACGAGACTGAGCAGCAGCAGGCGCAGCGTGGTCACCAGGTTCGCCGGGCCGAGCCGATCGAATGGATGGGTCGAGGCCAGCTGTCCGGCCGCGATAACCGCCGCAACCCCGAACACCAGCATCGCCTTCACCGGATAGGCGGCAGAGGCGCCAAGCCGGGGCGACAGCACGGTGGCCAACTGCAGGGCCGCGAGCGTCCCGAAGGCGAATGGGATGAGCGTGCGGCGCCGCAACGGCTGCGGGGGAAGGTGCCAGGACATTAGAGGGAAATTGAGGCGTGACGCGCCCCGATTGTATCCCGTGCGGGAAAGCCTGAGAATACAGGGCAGTGACATCCGAACAGGCCCGGGCATTCTGGGTCACCGCACCCGGCCACGGGGCGATTCACGACGAACCGCTGCCCGTCCCCGCATCCACCGACGCCGTCGTCCGCACCTGGTACAGCGCCATCAGCCGCGGCACCGAGTCGCTGGTCTTCAGCGGACGCGTGCCGGAGGCCGAGCGTCAGCGCATGCGCGCGCCGTTCCAGTCGGGCGAGTTTCCCGCGCCGGTGAAGTACGGCTACTGCAACGTCGGCGAGGTCGAGGCGGGGCCAGCCGAATTCGTGGGCCGCCTGGTGTTCTCGCTCTTTCCGCACCAGACGCGCTTTGTCGTCCCGGCCACCGCGCTGCACGTGCTGCCAGACGATGTGCCGGCCGGGCGCGCCGTGCTGGCGGCGAACACCGAGACAGCAATCAACGGTGTGTGGGACGCGGACATCCAGCCGGGCGATCGTGTCGCCGTCATCGGCGCCGGCACCGTCGGCTGCCTCGTAGCGTGGATTGCAGGGCAGATACCTGGGACCGAGGTGTGCCTTGTCGATATCAACCCGGCGCGTGCAGCGGTGGCGGCAGCGCTCGGCGTTGGCTTCGCCGCACCCGAGCAGGCACCGAACGAGTGCGACGTCGTCGTGCATGCGAGCGGGTCGCCGCACGGCCTGGAACTGGCGCTGACCCTCGCCGCCTTCGAGGCCGCCATCGTCGAGATGAGCTGGTTCGGGACGCAGTCGGTTCCGCTCTCGCTCGGCGAGTCGTTTCACGCCAAACGGCTGACGATCCGGGCGTCGCAGGTGGGGCACGTCTCACCGTCGCATCGGGCGCGGTGGAGCTACGGGCGCCGTATGGCGCTGGCGCTCACCCTGCTTCGTGCCTCGGCGCTGGATGTCCTGATCTCGGGCGAGAGCACGTTCGAGGAGCTGCCTGCCGTGATGCAGGCGCTGGCCACCGGTGAGCGCGACGCGCTCTGCCACCGCATCCGGTACTGACATAATCAGCCGGCGGGTCCGATGCCCGCCGTGACGTTCGACCGGCACCCGGCGCTCGCCCGCCCGGCTGCCCGCCGCCAGACAGCAGGAGCCCTTCGCATGTACAGCGTATCCGTCCGCGACCATTTCATGATCGCGCACAGCTTCAACGGAGCCGTCTTCGGCCCTGCCCAGCGCCTGCACGGCGCCACCTACGTGGTGGATGTCGAGTTTCGCCGGACCGAACTCGATTCGGACGGGATCGTGGTCGACATCGGCCGCGCCCTCGACACCGTCAAGGCGACGCTGGGCAACCTGAACTTCAAGAACCTCGACGAGGTGCCGGAGTTCACGGGCCGCAATACGACGACCGAGTTCCTCGCGCGCGTCATCTTCGACCGCATCGTCGCTGCCATTCACGCCGGCGAACTGGGCGAGCAGGCGAGCGGCATCCAGGTGGTGCGTGTCGCACTGAACGAGTCGCATGTGGCGTGGGCCGCGTTCGAAGGTCCCGTGCACGCCAGGAGTTGATGACCGGCCGCGTGCTCCACGTCGTCGTGCCTGGCGACCTCGACACGAAGACCGGCGGCTACGGCTACGACCGGCAGATCATCCATGGCCTGCAGGCGCGTGGATGGAACGTGGTGCTCACCGGCCTGCCCGGGCACTATCCCTTCCCGTCGGCCGCCGAATGTGCGGCTGCCACGACGGCGCTGGCGGCCATCCCGGATGGGTCGCTGGTGCTGGTCGACGGTCTGGCGCTCGGCGCGCTCCCTGTCGAAGTGGCGCGCGAGCGCGAGCGACTGCATCTCGTCGCGCTCGTGCACCATCCGCTCGGACTCGAAACCGGACTCGACGCTGATACCTCGCGTCTGCTGCTCGACTCCGAACGGCGCGCACTCGCGTGCGTGCGCGGAGTGGTGGTCACCTCGTCGCGCACGACCTCGGCGGTCGCGTCGCTCGGCGTGGCGCGCGAGCGCGTGATGGTGGTGGAACCGGGCACCGATGCCGCGCCGGACGCGCGCGGCTCTGGCACGGGCGCACGCCACCTGCTGTGCGTGGCATCACTCACGCCGCGCAAGGGGCACGACACGCTGTTCGACGCGCTGGACGAGATGCTCGACCTCGACTGGCATCTCACCTGCGTCGGCAGTGCCGCACGCGATTCGGCGCACGCGGCGCGGTTGACCGCGCGCGCCTCGACGGCGCCGCTGCGTGAGCGCGTGACGCTCGCGGGCGAACTGGCTGGACCCGCGCTGGAGGCGGCCTGGGACGCTGCGGACCTGTTCGTGCTGCCGACGCACTACGAGGGCTACGGGATGGTGGTGGCCGAGGCGCTGGCACACGCGCTGCCGGTGGTGAGTACCGCCACGGGCGCGGTGCCGGAACTCATTGGCGCCGATGCCGGTGTGCTGGTGCCGCCGGGAGACGCCGCAGCGCTGCACGCGCTGCTTCGTACGCTGATGACCGACGAGGTGCGTTTCGCGCGCCTTCGCGCCGGCGCCAGGGCCGCGCGTGCGACATTGCCGTCGTGGGATGAGGCCTGTGCACAGATGGAGGCGGCGCTGATGCGAACGTTCGCGGCATGAGTGGATTCAGTGCGGAGTGGCTGGCCCTGCGGGAACCGGCCGATACCGCGGCCCGCGCGCCGCAGGTGACCGACGCGGTGGCGACGGCGATGGCCGGGCGAACCCCGCTGCGCGTGGCCGACCTCGGGTGCGGCACCGGGTCGAACGTGCGCTATCTCGCCTCGCGGCTGCCGCAGCCGCAGGTGTGGCGTCTCCTCGATCACGACGCGGCGCTGCTCGCGACGGCGCGCACGCTGGTGCCGCAGGCGGTGGACACGCGCGTGGCCGACCTGCGCGAACTCGATGCGGCGGCGTTCGAGGGGTGCGATCTCGTCACAGCCTCGGCGCTGCTCGACCTCGTCTCCGAGGCCTGGGTACGCCGCTTCGCGTCGCTCTGCCGCGACGCCGGGGCAGCGGTGCTCGTGGTGCTCAACTACGACGGCCGTACCGAGTGCACGCCCCACGACGCCGACGATGCGGCCGTGCGCGCGCTGGTGAACGCGCATCAGCGCTCCGACAAGGGGTTTGGTCCGGCGCTCGGCCCCGACTCCGGCGCGCGCACCGCGCAGGCGCTGACGGACGCGGGCTACCGCGTGATCGTGGAGAAGAGCGACTGGGTGATTGGTCCTGACCAGGCCGAGCTGCAGCGGCAGCTCATGTCCGGCTGGGCGGATGCGGCGGTGGAACTGGCGCCGGCCGAGACCGGACGCATTCGCGCCTGGCAGTCGCGCCGGCTGGCGCACGTCGATGCGGGCACCTCCACCGTGCGGGTCGGGCACGACGATGTCGGCGGGGTGCTCGGCTAGATGATGCGGGTGATCAGCGGAATCGACTCCGTGCCTTCTTCGGGCCCTTCGCCGAGGTCGCGCAGGTCACAGTCGAAGAAGACGTCGCCGCCCATCCGGAAGACGCGGTAACGCGGCCGGCGGCACTCGCTCAGGGCGTCGCGCGCCGGCAGCCGGATGGCCGGACGGCCGTTGCCGATGATCAGCGGGGCGATGGCCACCTGCAGCCGATCGAGCAGGTTCGCCTGCAGGAACATCGAGACCGTCACCCCGCCCCCTTCGACGAAGATGCGGTGGCAGCCGCGCTCGCGCAGCAACTGCAGCACCGCGTTCGCGTCCATCCCGTTGGGCGTGTCGGCGACCGTGGCAATCTCCGCCTGGGCGAACCGTGTTTCACCGGGCTGCAGCGTCCGCGCCGTGGTGACGTAGAGCGTCGGCACGGTGTCGTCGTTGAAGATCTTGTAGTGCGTGCCGAGCCGGCGAGACGGGTCGAGTACCACGCGCAGCGGGTGCGGACCTGGGACGCGGCGCGTGGTCAGTTGCGGGTCGTCGGCCGCCACGGTGCCGGCACCGACCACCACGGCGTCGCACAGCGCGCGCATGCGGTGCAGGTGGAGGATGTTCTCTTCGCCGGTCACGTACTGGGACTGCCCGGAGTGCGTGGCGATGAAGCCGTCGAGGCTCTGTCCCAAATGTCCGATGGTGACCGGATGCGCCGAGGTGGCGCCGGTAATTGGCAGGTAGAGTTCCATCAGGGCGCGGCGCGGGTCGGTGACGGGAAGCGCCGTGTCCCAGCCGGCGCCCGGGTGCCAGCAGACCACCGCCTCCGGGTCTGACGACTCGACGGCCTCGAGCTGGCCGTCGCCGGTGACGCGGAACGACTGCCGGAGGTTCACGGCGGCGACCGCTTCCGCGGCGTGCGACGTCGCGAGCACGATCGTCCACGCCGCCTCGATGGCAGCGTCGGAGTCGGAACGGGAGGCAGCGAGCGAACCCGGCAGCACGGCAACTCGATTATAGACTTGAGGAAGATGGGCAGCGGAATCGCCGCGTACTACGAACGCCTCGGACGCTGGAATCGCGTGGCACAGAGCATTGGCTACGGCGGCGGCTCGGGCACGATGACCGTGCACCGCGCGCTCGCCGATCCGCGCACTGGCGGCCGCGCCACCTTCACGCGCCTTCACGATGTGCTGCTCGAGCAGGTCGGCTCCTTCGCGTCGCCGCGTGTCCTCGATGCCGGCTGCGGACTCGGCGGCACGATGCTGGTGCTGGCCGAGTCGCTCGGTGCCACCTGCACCGGGCTGACGCTGAGCCCCTCGCAGGCCGGCACGGCGAACGCCGAAGCGGCGCGCCGGCAGCTGGCGACGCGCGTCCATGCCGACGTCCGCAGCTACGACGATCCCCCGGCCGGTCCGTTCGACCTCATTGTCGCGATCGAGTCGATGGCGCACAGCCTCGATCCGGCGCGCAGCATGGCGGCGCTCGCGGCGACGCTGGCGCCCGGCGGCCGCCTGGTCGTCGTTGACGACATGCCAGAGCCCGGTGCCGCGGCGTCGCCCGACCTCGAGGCGTTCATGCACGGCTGGCAGTGTCCGGTGCTCTGGCCGGCGTCGTCGTATCTCGAGGCGTTCGGGCGCGCGGGGCTGGCGGTCGAGACGCAGCTCGACCTGACGCCGCAGTGCCGGCCGCGCGCGCACGGCCAGATCGCGCTGCTGATGGCGTGCAATCGACTCATTCGCCACTGGCCGTCCGAGGGGTTCCGGCAGCTGATGGACTCGCATTATGGCGGCCTGGCACTCGAGCGCTTGATCCGGGACGGCCGCGCCCACTATCGGCTGCTCGTCGCGCGAAGGCCCGAGCTTCAGGTATCCTGAGAGCTTCCGACTATATGGGGAACCACCTCGACCACACCCTCGCACGCTACGGCGACCTTGCTGTCCGCGTCGCGCTCAACCTTCAGCCGGGCCAGCGTTTGCTCATCATCGGGCCGCTCGCCAACGGCGGTTGTTCGCTCGAAGCGGCGCCGCTCGTCCGCTGCATCACCGAGAGTGCCTACAAGGCCGGTGCGTCGTTCGTCGAGACGCTCTGGGGTGACGAGGCGCTGCAGTTGGCGCGCTTCACCTACGCCCCGCGCGACTCGTTCGAGCAGTGCTCTGCCTGGTTCGCCGGTGCGCTGACCGAACACGTGCATGCGGGGCACGCGGTCCTCTCCGTCTACGCTAACGACCCCGACCTGCTGAAGGACCAGCCGCCCGAACTGCTGGGTGCGGTGCAGAAGTCGGTGTCGCGTGCGGTCCGTCCGTTCCGCGACCACGTCTCGAAGAACGGCACCAACTGGTCGGTCATCGCGGCGGCTTCGACCGGGTGGGCAGCGCGCGTCTTCTCGAACCTGCCGCCTGGCGAGCAGCTGGATGCCCTGTGGGCGGCCATCGCGAAGCTCGTGCGGCTCGATCGTCCCGATCCGGTTGCCGCGTGGGAAGCGCACTTGGCCGCGCTCGCCGCCCGCCGCGACGTCCTCAATGCGCGCCGCTATGCGGCGCTCAGGTACCGCGGGCCTGGCACCGAGTTGACGCTCGGCCTCGCGCCAGGCCATCAGTGGGTGAGCGGCCGGTCGACGAGCCTGCAGGGCATTGCGTTCGCGCCGAATCTGCCGACCGAGGAGGTGTTCACGATGCCGCACCGCGACCAGGTCGACGGCACCGTGACCTCCACCAAGCCGCTCAGCTACGGCGGCACGCTCATCGAGGACTTTTCGGTGACGTTCGAGAAGGGGCGCGTGGTACAGGCGACGGCCGCGCGCGGTGAACGCGTGCTGCGTGAACTCGTCGCGACCGACGAGGGCGCCGCGCGTCTCGGCGAGGTGGCGCTCGTGCCGCACAGCTCGCCGGTCGCGCAGTCGGGTCTGCTGTTCTACAACACGCTGTTCGACGAGAACGCGGCCAGCCACCTGGCGCTCGGCTCCGCCTACAAATTCACCATCGCCGGCGGCGAGGGGATGAGCGACGACGCGTTCGAGCAGGCGGGCGGCAACCGCAGCGCGACGCACGTCGACTTCATGATCGGGTCGTCAGACCTGGACATCGACGCCGTGCACGCCGACGGCACCGTCGAACCGCTCATGCGGCGCGGCGACTGGGCGACGGCGGTTGGAACCTAGACGTCGCAAGTCGTAAGTCGCAAATCACAAGTCGTACGCAAGTACGGCACGCACTCATCAGAGAGTCGGAGCCTGGTTCTGAGTTCCAGGTTCTGCGTTCTGAATTCGGAGAAGCAATGCACCCCTGGCACGACTGTTATCTCGATGAGCGTTCGGTTGAACGCTCGTTTCCCGTCATCGTCGAAGTTCCCAAAGGCTCGAAGAACAAGTACGAGCTCGACAAGGAAACCGGTCTCCTCCGGCTCGACCGCGTCCTGTTCAGCGCCGTGTACTACCCGGCGAACTACGGCTTCATTCCGCGCACCTTCTGCGACGATGGCGACCCGCTCGACGCGCTGGTGTTGGGACAGGAACCACTGCACCCGCTCTCGCTGGTCGATGCGCGCGCCATTGGCGTCCTGCGCATGCGCGACGAGAAGGGGCTCGACGACAAGATCATCGCGGTCAGCATCAAGGACCCGGCGTTCAACGACTACACCGACCACCGGCAGCTGCCGCAGCACCTGCTGCGTGAAATGACCCGCTTCTTCGAGGACTACAAGGTGCTCGAGCACAAGCAGGTCGTCGTCGAGGACATCCTCGGTCCGGCGGACGCACTGAAGTACATCCGCGAAGCGATCGACCTCTACCAGCAGCTGCGCCGCGGCGAGCTGAAAGCCAAGTAGCCGACCGTGCCACATGGGGACAGACCCCATGTGGCACCCCGCCATTCCTCATGCGGCGCCAATCCCGGTGCCGCGCGACCCTGTGCTGCCGACCGACGCGCCGTCAGCGATGGCTACGCGCCGCCGTCGTGGCGAACGCTATTGAGATATTGGTTGGACTGGCGGGGATTGCCGCGGCGCTTGCGGCAGGCTGACGGGGATGGTCCGGCTGAAGCCGGACACTACGACATCGAGAAACGACCAACCGACCAACGACCAACGACCAACCGACCAACGACCATCAGGGAATGAAGGTGAACTTCGCCTGGCCGGTGACCGAGGCGGCGAAGCCGAGCAGTGAGCTGCCGCGCGGACGCGCCTGGGCGCTGATGCGGACGTAATAGTCGCGGCTCGCGTCGAGCCGGGTGGTGCGTACGATCGGCAGCCGCGTCAGGGTGGTCAGCCACTGGCGCACGGTCACTTCGTCGTCGGTGACGATGGTGTCGTCGATGCGGCCGTCGATGACGCGCTGCAGCGTGTGGCGGCGGGTGAGGTTGTCGTACTGGTCGCTGAGGCTCACCGTAGACGTCGCGACCGTGCGGTCAACCCAGCCTGGGACCAGCATGCGGAGGTCGATCGTGTAGGTGAAGGTGGTGCGGAGTCCGCTGGCAATGGCCTGCTTCACCTCGTCGGTGTAGCCGTCGGCCAGTTCCACCGAGACCACGACGCGGTCGTCGGCGCTGATCGGCACGATGCGGAGGGTTTCCGCCGCACGACCCACGGCGCCAGACAGGAGCAACGCCACCACGAGAAGTCCGATTCGTTTCATCACTGCGCTCCGGCGCACGACCCTCAGGGACCGCCGCGCCCGTCTGCTGTCATCCGGCTACAGCCGGATCGATAACCCCATCGTCGCCCGCCAGAACGACAGTTGCTCCGGGGCCAGACTGACCCCCGACACTGTCTTCTGCGAGCCGGTCGTCCTGAACATCCGCACGTCCCAGTTCAGCCCGACGAAGTCCGACAGAAAGCCCGTCACACCACCACCGACGTCCCACGCCGGCAACGCATCCGAGAACGGCAGCGCGCGCAGGTTGTCGGCGAACCCCACGTGCATCATGCCGAGGCCGGCCACCGCGTAGGGCCGCAGCCCGTACTGGGCAATCCGCCTCGGCAGCGCGATTACCAGGTTGCCCGTGACCGTGGCCACGTGGCTTCGCAGGATCAGCGTCTGCAGCGAACGCGAATCGCCGCTGAAATAGCCCGCCGTCGTCGCGATGTCGCCTTCCACCCCGACAACCTCGCCGAGCCAGAGTCCGCTGATGCCGAGGTTCAGCTTCGGCTTGCCAGCCTGGTCGTCGAGATCGACGAACGTTGTGCTGCCGCCGAAGGTCACCCCTCCGAACGGCTTCATCTGCCACTCTGCCCGGGCCGGCGCCGCCGTGGCCGCAAGCAACCCCAGCACGAGAAGGCCGAAACGTAAGCAGCGCCGCACGGCTTACCGCGTAAACAGCGCGAGGAAGATCCTCGCGAACGGCGACGTGGTGACATCGCCCTTGTCGAGCGGGAACGACTTCACCAACCCTGCACTGTTGGCCACCAGCACCAGCGACAGGCCGCGCGCCGGCAGCGTCACCACCATCGACGACGAGCCGGTCTCGCCGCCGGTGCCGAACTGCCAGACCACCGTATCGCTGTTGTAGGCCTGCACGAACCAGCCGAGCCCGTGCGGCAGCGCGCGACCGGCCGCATCCGTGGGGACACGCCAGGCCTCGGCCAGGGTGTCAGGCCGCACCAGGAGGCCGCTCCGCAGGGCGATGTCGAACTGCGCGTAGTCGTGGACCGTCGAGATCAGCCCGGTCGAGGGGGTCAGCGACGCCGCCGAGAACTGCGAGGGGAAGGCGCGCCGCGAGGTGTCGACCGCATACGGCACGGCGAGCCGCCCGAGTGTGGCCGCGTAGCGCTCCGCATCACGCGGGCTCGGCAGCCCTTCGGCGGGCGGTTCGAGAGCGAGGATGTCCATCCCCGGCACCGAGTTCGTCATCGCCAACCGGTCGAGCAGGTTCGAAATGGTCTCGCGGTAGGAGTCGCCTTCGCACGCCTTCACCGCCGGCGCGAGCGTATCGATGCGCTCGGGACGGTAGGTGAACGTGGGGGCGAGCGCCGGACCCGAGGTGTGCGACAGCACCTGACGAATGGTGGCACGCGGATCGGGTAAGCCCTTGGCGAAGTTGCCGAGCGTGTCGTCGAGCAACAGCCGGTTGTCTTCGGCGCACCGCAGGATGGTGGCGGCGGTCAGCGTCTGGGTGATGCCGTCGAGATGGACCGGTGTGTCGGGCCGCATCGGCAGCGACCTCGCCACGTCCTGATACCCGAACCCGCGTTCCCAGAGGACGTCCGTGCGTCCGACGATGGCCGCCGACAGGCCGGGAATGCCCACCTGAACGCGCAACGCTTCGAGGTAATCCGCAAAGCGCGCGTACACGAGCTCTTCCGCCTGCATGGGCGCAGTGGCGAGCAACAGGGCTCCGACAGCGATGGCGAGTATGGAACGTCGCATCTGGATAGTCGAGGTGCTCTGCATCATACAGCCGTACGTATCGGTTTGAGCCGGCTGGATTCAGCGCTTATGATGCCTTCATGCGCTGGCCTGCACTCGTCCCCCTGTTCGGCGTTCTCCTGCTCAGCGCATGCGTACCCGTGGCGGGCGCCGCCGCGCCGCAGGCTCCGCGGGCCGTCACCCTGGGCGAGCCGTTCACGCTGGCCGCTGGCGCTACGGTCAGGGTAGGCCCAGAACGGACCGGGGTCACCTTCAAGGCCGTGCTCGCGGATTCTCGCTGTCCGACCGACGTCCAGTGCATCCAGGCCGGCGAAGCCGTCGTCCGCGTCACCGTGGCGAGACAGGGGCAGCCGGCTGAAACGGTCGAGGTCCAGACGACCCCAAGCCTCGACCATGCGACGGCGGCCGGCTACACGCTGACGCTGACCCGGTTGCTGCCGGTGCCGAACACGAAGAGGCCGACCAGAATGTCCGACTACCGCGCCACCTTCACCCTCGCACAGCCGTAGTCAGGCGTTGGCCGGCTCGGGCCCCTCCCACCGGCGATTCGCCTCCCATGACAGTCCGGCCCCGATCGCCAGCACAAGGAACGGCCACAGGCGGGACGCGCGGCCGGTCAGCCTGCGTCCGTTGCCGCGCCTCTCCGAACTGGCGCGTGCCTACGCGGATGCGCTCGGCTGGGTCGCCGGGCATCGGCCATAGCGACGATTCGAACGCTGATGGGGGCGCGGTGTGCGCGTGCGGAGGTGGGGCAGTCGTGACCTTCGATCTGCGTCTCCCCCCAGGAGCTTGCCCGTAACAGGTGCCTCACGGCACGTGCCACACAATGTTCCCGGTTGAGACCCGACGCAGCCGACTGATGTCACACCCGGCGATCAGCCGTGTGCAACAGGCGGTTCCGACGCATCGACGTACGACCCTGCGGTCGCCGGAGCATCGGAGAAGGGGATTACTTCAGGGTCGAGAGCACCTGCGCGTTGTGCTTCGCGACCGCGCCCATCATCAGGTTCGAGGCGACCATCAGGCCGATCGCGCCGACGCGGTGGTTGTTCTTCCACAGTGACTCCGACGCCATGATTGACGCCATCGTCACGCTGGCCTTCATCGCCACCAACGCGGCGGGGCTCTTCACGACCGCCTTCATCAGCGGGTTCGCCTCGCGTCCGCCGTTCTTCAGCGCGCTCAGCGTCGAGTAGGCGTCGTAGCCCTGGAGTGCGGCAGAGGTCGCGTAGAGCGCCGGCAGTATCGAGGGGCGGCCGTACTTCCAGTTGCTGCGAGTAGCGAGCACGACGTTGGCGGCAGGGCTGGTGGCGGCGGCGATCGCCGTGGGGGCAATCACCAGCGCGGCGGGCTGCGGGTCGTTGGCGTCGGCAGCGAAGGCCGGCGTGCAGAGCGTGGCTCCGAGCAGTGTGGCAACGAGAAGACGGCGCATCATGTAACTCCCTCGCGAAGGCGGTGCGTCACAGCACCGGCGTTGCCTTCCCTTAGAGCGAGCTTCGTGCCGTGTGTGTGCCGCGCCTGAAACACCAATGTTTGCGGGCCTTGCTCGCACGTGCCGTACAACGGTCTGGTGTGCGGTGTGTGCCACCAGCGCACACCGAGTGCGCACAGGGCGCACACGTGAGCGTCATGGCCACTGACACCGCCATTCGGGGTTCAATCCAGAACCTGCTCGAGGGGGTCCAGATCATCGCGTACGACTGGACCTATCTCTATCTGAACGAGGCGGCCGAGCGGCACGCCCGCCGGCCAGCGGCCGACTTGATCGGCCGGCGCATGCCCGAGTGCTACCCGGGCATCGAGCTGACGCGGATGTTTGCCGTGCTGAGCCGCGTCATGCAGTCGCGCCAGCCCGAACAGTTCCTCAGCGAGTTCCTCTATCCGGACGGCACCCAGGCCTGGTTCGATCTGCTCGTCGAGCCGGTCCCCGACGGCGTCTGTGTGGTGTCGCTCGACATCAGCGACACGCATCGCGCGCAGGCGCAGGTGCGGCAGGCGCAGAAGACGGTTGTTGCGCCGCCGGTGATCGACCTGAATGCCGTCGCGCTCGACCTGCACTCGCTGCTGACCCGTGTGGTCGGCGACGACATCCGGCTCGTGCTCGATCCCGAGCCGGCGCTACAGCACACCCGCGCTGATCCTGGGCAGATCGCGCAGATCCTGATGAACCTGGTGGTGAACGCGCGCGATGCCATGGCACACGGCGGCACCGTCCGCATCGCGACCGCGAATGCCACGCTCGACCGGGCCTTCGTGCGTGGCCACACCGGGTCGATCGAAGGCGAGTATGTGGCCCTGTTGGTCGAGGACTCCGGCCACGGCATCCCGGTCGATATCCTGGCGCACGTCTTCGCGCCGTTCTTCACGACGAAGGGGCCCGGCAAGGGAACGGGACACGGCCCCCGGTATCGGCAGCACCATCACCACCTACCTGCCGGTGTGTCACGAGCCGCTGACCGAGGTGCCGCCGCTGCGCCAGGAGCCGCGCACGGTGTCGGGCACCGAGACGGTGCTGCTCGTGGAAGACGATGCGGCGACGCGCGAGCTGATGTGCCGGACACTCGCGGCGCACGGCTACACGGTGGTGCCGGCGCGCGACGTCTGGAACGCACTCACCCTGGCGCGCAGCCGTGCGTCACGCATCGACCTGCTCCTCATCGACATCGTCATGCCCGACAGGAACGGCCCGCAGTTCGCGCAGCATGTGGTGACGATGCACCCGAAGATTCGCGTGCTCTACGTCTCGGGGTTCCCGCAGGCGTCTGCGCTCGGCGGGCAGGCGCTCAGCGCCCGTGTGTCGTTCCTGCCGAAACCGTTCACGCCCGGCACCCTGCTGGCCAGCATACGGGAAGCCCTCGACGCCTAGCGCCGTGGGGGCCCGGACACGAATGTCTGGGGGTCGGCAGACAGACGACAGAAATGTCCGTCATTGTTTCCGGCCAGTTCTGGCGGATGCCTTCTTTGTCCAATGATTCTGACGGCCAGTCGTCGCGCCGCCTGCGGAGCCGCGGGTACGTCCGTTGCTGGGCTGTGACCGAGCGGGCCATGCGACTGAGCGCGACGCCCCCTTCCGGAGCCGCATGGAGAAGCATGAACTGCAGGTGGTGATCGAAGACCTGCACGAACGGTACGGCCGCCTCACCACCGGTGAGGTCGCGACGTACATTCCCGAACTGAGCAAGGCCGACCCGGAACGTTTCGGCATCGCGATGGTGTCGTCGTCGGGACAGCTGTTCAAGACCGGCGACTGCGACGTGCCGTTCACGATCCAGTCGGTGTCGAAGCCGTTCACCTTTGGACTCGCCATCGAGGCCTATGGTGCTGAACGGGTGTCGAAGTATGTGGGCGTCGAGCCGAGCGGCGACGCCTTCAACGCCATCGAACTCCAGCACGGCACGAACCGGCCGTTCAACCCGATGGTGAACTCGGGCGCCATCACGATCACGGCGCTGCTGCATGCGAAGTACGGCCGCGAGACGTTCGACATCATCCTTGACCGCACGAGCAAGGCGGCCTGGCATCCGCTCGTTGTCGACGAGGAGGTCTACGAATCGGAGCGCCGTACCGGCCATCGCAACCGCGCCATCGCCCATCTGCTGCTCAACTTCGGCCTGGTGCACGATGAGGCGGAGTCGGCGCTCGACGTCTACTTCCGCCAGTGCGCCATCCTGCTCACCGCTGTTGACCTCGCGACCATGGCCGCGACGCTGTCGAATATGGGACAGCATCCGGTGACCGGCGACCCGGTCTTCGATCTGACGTCGACTCGCGCCATGCTCGCCATCATGTTCACGTGCGGCATGTACGACTACTCGGGGGAATGGGCCTACCGCGTCGGCGTTCCGGCGAAGAGCGGCGTCTCCGGCGGCGTCATGGCCGTGGTGAATCGTCAGCTCGGCATCGCCACCTACTCGCCGCGCCTCGATACGCGGGGCAACAGCGCACGCGGCATCGAGACCTGCGTCGAGTTGGCGTCGCGATTCGGCCTGCATGCCTTCGACTGCCTCAATGTCGGGTCGAGCTTCCTGACGACCATGCTGTAGGCGGGCCGGACGCCCGCAGCGCGTGATACCCTTCCTCTCCCATCATGCGCATGCTGAACGTCTGCCTGTTCACGCTCGTCCTGCTCGCGAGCCCGGCGTTGGCGCTCGCGCAGGGGCCACCGACCCGCGTCCCTGCGACCACGACGACTGAGCAGGAAGCGCTGCTTCGCGCCGGCATCGACCTGCACGATAAGGGTGAGTTCGACGCGGCGATCGCCAAATACCAGGACGTGCTGGCGAAGAGCCCTTCCAACGTCACCGCGCTCTTCGAGCTGGCATTCTCGTATCTGTCGAAGAAGGACTACGACAAGAGTTTCGCCACAGCGCGCACGGGTGCCGAGTACAAGTCGGAACTCCTGCCGATGTTCTACGACCTCATGGCCTCGTCGCTCGACTCGAAAGGGCAGGCGGAGCAGGCCGTGGAGATCTACAGGAAGGGCATTGCGCTCGTGCCCGATGCCTCACAGCTCTACTACAACATGGCGGTCACCTACCGCGAGAGCCTGAATCGGCCGAACGACGCGCGCCTCGCGTTACAGAAGGCTGCGACGCTGGAGCCGCTGCACCCGGGCGTCCAGTTGTTGCTGGGACAGGTCTACCAGTCGAGCGGCTACACCGGACCGGCGTTCCTTGCGCTGTCGACGTTCCTCGTTCTCGACCCCGGCGGCGCCCAGGCGCTGCCGGGCTACGGACTCTGGCGCGCGGTGCTCAAGGGCGGCGTCGATCCGATCCCGGACGGTGCCGTGGCCGCGGGCGCGATGCGGCCCACCGCGCCCCGCGTCACCAAGACCGACGAGGGCGACTTTGCGGCGCTCGAAGCGCAGCTCGCGCCGACACATGCGGCGTTCACGGCGAAGATGGATGCCGGCACACCGGAGATCCAGGCGCTCGTGGCGCAGGTCGATCAGCTGATCGCGCGCCTGCCGGCGCAGCCGTCCGGCCCCGCCGCGTCGTCATACGTCAACCGCCACTACGCGCCGTTCTTTCTCGAGCTCCGCCGCAAGGGTTTCGTCGAGCCGTTCGTCTACTGGGCCAGCCAGCGCGCTCCGGTGCCGATGGTCGGCGACTGGCTGCGCGCCAACGAGCCGCGCGTCCGCGAGTTCCTCACCTGGGCTGAGGCGTATTCCTGGCCGAAGTCCTAGCCCCGCTCCCTTACGCACCCACTCCTCTTCACGAGATGCAGGCCGATGCCGACTCCACTCACACCCTCGCTTGAAGTCCGCGACCGGCTGCTGCCGGCTTACGCGGATGTGCTCACTGCCGACGTCAGGGCCGCACTCGAACAGCTCGCGCCGTTCGACGCGGACCGTCGCGCCCTCATGACCGCCCGGCTGGCTCGCCGCGCCAGGCGCGCGCACGAGCGTGAACCGATCACGTTCCTGCCGCCGTCGGCCACCATCGGCCGCACGTCGGTCACCGTCGACGACGCGCGCGCCGGCCGGTTCCTCGGTTCGGACATTCCGGCCGACCTGCGCCGGCAGTGGATCCAGGGCACCGGCCCCGGGGCGAAGCCGCACACCTCGCTCGAGCGCAGCATCCGCAACGTCGCCTACGCGCTGCTCTCTGGCGCCGACGGCTGGATGTTCGATGGCGAAGACGCGCTCGGCCAGATTTCGACGATGGCGCTCGACAACCAGCGCAACCTGACGCTGGCCATCCACCGCGACGCCGTGTTCATGACGGCCGCCGAAGCGGTGGCGACGGAGATGAACAGCTGGGCGGAGTCGTTCCTCGGCCGTCGCATCATTACCGACTGGCGGGCGCAGCTCGACTTCACCACGGTCATCTTCCGGGCCCGCGGCCTGCACCTCGACGATCGGCACATCCGGCACGTCGACGGCACTGGCTTCTCCGCCTCCATCGTCGATGCCACGACCTTCCTGGTGAACAACCAGGCGCGGTTGCGCGCCGATGGCCGGTCGCTGGTGTTGTACTTGCCGAAGATCCAGACGGCCGAGGAAGCGGCACTGTGGTCGGACATCCTGTCGGCGCTCGAGGTGCACCTCGGGCTGCCGCACGGCACGGTGAAGACCTACGTGCTGGTGGAGCAATTGGAAGCGTCCTTCCAGCTGATGGAGATTCGCGCCGCCCTTGGCGCCCACTTCGTCGGCTTCAACACCGGCCGTTGGGACTACATCAACAGCGTGGCCGACGCGGTGGCGTGGGATCCGGCCTTCGTCAATCCGAACATCGACGCGGTGACGATGACCTACGGCTACATGCGGGCCTATGAAGACCGCGTGCGCCGCGCCGTCAACACGCCGGATGCGGCCGGACATTTCGCCCTGTGGCAGGGCGGCATGGAGCCGAATATCCCGGTCGGCTCGACCGCGGGCGTCGAGAGCAGCATGAAGCGGGCGACGGCTGGCGCCGAGCGCGAGCAGCGCGAGGGGGCCAGCGGCAAGTGGGTCGCGCACTGGAAGATGGTGCACATCGTCCGCCCGGTGTGGGAGCGTGCCGGCCAGGACAACCAGCGCGGCCGCGAATTCGCTCGCCTCGACTACACCGTCGACGCCGCACGTGCGCTCACCCAGCTCGAGCCGGCGCCGCGTACGATTCGCGGCGCGCGCGACCTGATCAGCGTGGCCATCCAGTACGGCAACGCGTTCGGTCAGGGCATGCAGGCGGCGGCGCTGAAACCGGCCGACTTCTTCGGCAACGACGATGTGCTCTACCTGATGGAGGACATGGCGACCGGCGAAATCCGGCTCAGCATCCTCTGGGAATGGCTCCACAAGGGCGCCACACTCACCCACACCGATGACGAGACCGGTGTGCAGGCCGGCGACCTGTTTACGGCCGCGCTCTTCCGGCGCCTGCTTGCCGAGGAATACGCGAAGCTGCAACACGCGGCCACCCGCGACGTGCATGACGACTCGAAGGGGACCACGCTGCCGATCGCCCGCGAGATCGTCGACATCTACGTGCTCGACCCGGCGAAGTTGCCGTGGTACATCGATCTGCTCAACATCACACTCGGCGTGCACGACCTTGCCGAAGCACAGCGCCGCTTCGCCTTGCTGCGCACGACCTTCACGAACGAGGGCCAGCGCGTGACGGCAAACCTCGACTTCGACACGCCCGCGGCCTGACGAGTGCGGGCGACACGCTAGAATCGAAGACACCGTGAAACCGTCAGGCCCGTCGCTCGTGCCGTCGCTGCTACTGGCCGTGTCCGGTGTGGTCATCGGGATCTACGGCCTGATCGGGGCCATGGCCGCCTGGGACCATCCCGAAGTGGCGGCGCCGATCGGCAAGATGGTGGTGATGTTCCTCGGCGCGTCGATGTTCGCCGCCGGCGGGCTGATGCTGCTGGTGGTGATGGCGCGTCCGCTCTTCGAGAAGCGAGACGTGGACCACATCGTCGACGAGATCAAGGACGAGCTCACCGATCAGCGGCCGCGCCTCTAGAGCGTTTTCCATTTCGGTGTAGTGTCCGCCTTTAGGCGGACCCCAGAAAGTCCGGCTAAAGCCGGACACTACGTACTACACCGCAACCGAAACGCCTCTAGGCTGCGGCCCGCTCTCGTTACCGATGGTGGATGAAGGTGCCGGCTCGCAGCTCGGCCACCGCCTGCCGCAGTTCCTCTTCGGTGTTCATCACAATCGGGCCGTACCACGCCACCGGTTCTTCGAGCGGGCGTCCAGACACCAGCAGGAATCGCATCCCTTCATCACCGGCCTGCACGACGATCTCGTCGCCGCGGTCGAACAGCACGAGGGAATGGTTCGTGGCGTCGTAGGTGATCGCGTCGCTGCCGTCGGTCGCTTCGGTGCGCACCGCGCGCGGCGCGGAGGCATCGCGGAAGGTGCCCGAGCCGGCGAAGACGTAGGCGAACGCGTGACGGGTGACTTCAACCGCGATGCGGCGGCGGACGCCGGGCGGGACCGAAATGTCGACGTAGCGCGGATCGGCGGCCACGCCTTCGACCGGCCCCTTCTGGCCCCAGAACTCGCCGCAGATGACGCGCGCGCTCGTGCCGTCGTCGTCCGTGACCGTTGGAATGTCGTTCGCCGCAATGTCCTGATAGCGCGGCGTGGTCATCTTCAACGCCGCCGGCAGGTTCGCCCACAACTGGAAGCCGTGCATGCGCCCCTGCGGGTCGCCCTTCGGCATCTCCTGGTGCATGATGCCGCTGCCGGCGGTCATCCACTGCACATCGCCGGCGCCAAGGTTGCCTCGGTTGCCCAGACTGTCGCCGTGTTCGACCGTGCCGGCCAGCACGTAGGTGATCGTCTCGATGCCGCGATGCGGATGCCACGGGAATCCGGCCACGTAATCGGACGGCTGATCGCCCCGGAAGTCGTCGAACAGCAGGAACGGATCGAAGTCGCTGGTCTTGCCGAAGCCAAAGCCACGCTTCAACTTCACGCCGGCACCTTCGATCGCTGGCGTGGCCTGCACGAGCTGTTTCACTGCACGGATCGACATAGAGGCAGTGTAACAGGCCGGGCCGAGGTCGACTGGCTCGATGGCGGGTCCGGTTCAGACGCGGAGGCGAACGCCCTTCCAGCGCATGAGCCCGGCGACGCCGAGCCAGATCAGCAGGTAGGCCAACGCGTAGACGAGCGACGAGAGCGGCTCCCCGCGATCGCCGACGAGCGGCACGAGGACGTTCCAGAACACCGCGTCCCCAGGCGCCAGGCCGTGCCCCCACGGGTACTGCACAGCACGGGCGGCCAGCTCAGACAGGAAATAGATCGCCAGCGGATTGAGCCCGAGCCACTCGAGCGGCGCGAGCAGTCGCTGCAGCGGCGTCCGCTCGATCGCCAGGCAGGCAGTCAGGCCGAGCAGTGCGGCGCCGGTGGTGAGCACGGCGAACGAACCGGTCCACAACGCCTTGTTCAGTGGCAGCCACATCGACCAGAGCAGTCCGGCCATCACCGCCGCGAGCCCGGTTGCCGCCACGCCCGCCATCACCGTTGCCGCGCCGCGGTCGGCGGCCAGTTGCCTCCGCACCCAGTGGCCCATGCCGACGCCGAGCAGCGTGGTGGCGACGGACGAGAGGGTGCCGAGCGCGCCCTCGGGGTCGCCTGCCGCGCTGAGGAGGTGCGATCCGAACAGCAGGTGGTCGAGGCGTGCGCCGAGGTTGGTGGCAGGGGCCAGTGAGCCGCCCACGAGCAGCAGCCCCCAGTGTGCGGCCAGCAGCACCGCTGCGACCAGACCCTGCTGGCGCGGCGTCGTCCGCACCACGATCAGGGCGGCCACGAGATAGGTGACGCCGAGCCGCTGGAGGACGCCGGGGATGCGGAGGGCCAGCGGATGCGGCCATGCCGCTGCGATATTCAGCACCAGGCCGAGCACTATCAATATCGCCGCGCGCCTGACGATGGCGGTGTCGATGCGCCGGCGCTCGCCCTCAGTTGCGGGCCGCCGCAGCACGAACGACATCGCCACGCCCATGACGACGATGAACGCCGGGAAGATGAAGTCGGCGGCGGTCGCGCCGTGCCAGGCCGCGTGCGTCAGCGGCGGGTAGACCTGGTTCCAGTTCCCAGGGTTGTTGACCAGGATCATGGCGGCCACGGTGAGGCCGCGCAGCAGGTCGAGCGCGCCGAGGCGTCGGCGCGTCGCAGCAGTCACGGACGCGCCGGCTTTCGACGCAGGGCCGCGGGTGGTTTGTCCGTGGCGACGTTCTCGCCGTCGCACCAGCACTCCGGCGTCGACGCCGGTTCGCCCTCGAGAAACAGTTCCGTGGTGCGACCAAAGGCCAGCATGAAGCGGCCAATCACCACCATCTGCGTCTCGTAGGCGAGCAGCGCCCGCTTCTTCGTCTCCGCTTCCGCGGCGGTCAGCGTCACCTGGCGCCAGGTGCCTTCCGTCGTCGGGAAGCCGTCGGGTGGCAGGAGGAGCGAGCCGCCACCGGCATCAGCCGAGAGCGGCCACTGACCGTAGTGCACGAGGTAGTGGAGTACGCGCATCCGCTCGCGCAACGGCGCGGGCACGGCCTCAAGCGCCTCGCGCGCGAAGATGTGCGTCGAGCAGTGGTCAGGGTGCTCGTCCTCGGGATGCGGCAGTGCGAGCAGCGTCGGACGGAACGTGGTGATGATCGCCTCGAGTTCGCGCCGCACGTCGATGCCGCGGTAGCGGACGCCTCGTACTACCTGCTCAGTCCCCGGCGGCCGCTGGCGCTGCGTGTACGGCGACGCGAAGGCCCGTCGCTTGTCGTAGAGGTACGTCGATGCGATACGGCACAGTCCCTCGTCAGGGAAGCCCAGGAAGGTCAGCTGTGACGGCGGCACGCCGAGCAGGCCCATGGCCGTCACGGTCTCGCGTTCGCGGGTGACACCGTAGCCGCGGAAATCGCTGACGCCAGGATGCGCCACGCCGTCAGTGACCTCCACCCCTTCGGGGAAGCCGTCGCCGCTGGTCAGCATCACCACCCGTACCTGGCCGCCGCTGGCGCGCACGCGTTGGATGAGCCCGGCCGCGCCGAGCGCCTCATCGTCGGGATGCGGCGCCAGCACGAGCAGCCTCGTCGAGCGATCCGGCGCCCAGGCGAGTTCAGCCGGGGCGGACGACGCGGCACCGGCGCGGACAATGAGGGGCAGCGCCAGGGTCAGGGCGAACAGCGCACTCCACAGCAGTCGCACAATATGCCGATCGTAGTCGATGGGGCGCTCGCTGCAGCCTCGGGTATCCTTGCCCCATGAGGCAGGGCGTCGGCCGCGCGTGGCGAATGACGATGGGCGCGGCGGCGGCCGTGGCGGTCACGCCGAAGCGCGAGCACTCGTAGTGTCCGGCTTCAGCCGGACCAGGTGACCTGCTGGTGTAGTGTCCGGCTTCAGCCGGACCTGACAAGAGGAGCTGACATGTTGCGAACGATAGTGTGTGCGGTGCTCGTCTGCGCCGGAACGGCCGTGTCGGCCGGCGCGCAGGAACCGCTGCCGGCCACCGACGTCACCGCCCTGCAGATGCAGGCGTTTCTCGACGCCCTGCCACGCAACGAGATCAACGACCTGCCGGTGCGGACGGTCGACGTGGGCGGACACCGCCTCGGTGTGTTCGGTGTCTTCCGGCCGAAGGACCAGCCGGGCGACGCCATCGCGCACGAGACGCGGACGTCGGAGGTCTACTACATCCTCGAGGGGGGCGGCACGCTGGTGACGGGCGGGACGATCGTCAATCCGAAGCCGGTGCCGGCGAACCGCAGCCCCGGACCTCGCGGTGAGAAGATCGACGGTGGTGTCACCCGGCACGTCGGCAAGGGCGACCTGATCGTCATTCCCGGCCGCACGCCGCATTGGTGGAGCCGTCTCGACGGCGACATCCGCTACATGATCATCCGGTCGGACCCGGACAGCCGGATGCGGCTCAAGTAGTCGCTAGACCCGCCGCAGCACCATTAGCGACACATCGTCGCTCTGCTCGGCGTGCCCGACGAAGGCCGAGAGTTCCTCGAGGATGAGCGCGCCGGCCTCGGCGGCCGTCAGCCCTCGCGTCCGCACCACGATGGGGTGCAGCCGCTCCTCGCCGAAGAACTCCTCGTTCTCGTTCATCGCCTCACTGACGCCGTCGGAGTAGACGACGAGCGCATCACCGGGCTCGACGTTGACCGCCTGCTCCCAGAACGGCACGTCGGGCATCATGCCGATCACCATCGACCCTTGCGGCAGGGTCGACGTGGCGTCCTCGTGCCGGTGGATGGGCGGCATGTGCCCGGCGATCAGCATACGCACCTGGCCGGAGTTCGGCGTCAGCACCGCGTAGACGAGCGACGCGAAGCGCGTCGGCAGACCGTCCCGGTAGAGGATGCCGTTCACACCAGAGGCGAGGTCGCCGAGGTTCGGCAGGTGCGGCGCGAGCGCCCGCACCGTCGCCTGGAGCTTCACGGCGAGCAGCGCCGCCGGCAGCGCCTTGCCGGTGACGTCGCCCAGCAGTACTGCATGCTGCCCGTTGGCGATCGGCAGGTGATCGACGAGGTCGCCGCCGACGTCGTTCGCGGGTTGCGTGTAGAGCCACACGTCCCACCCCGGCACGTTCGGCCGGTCGGTCGGCATCAGCGCGAGTTGCACCGCGCGGCCGGCTTCGAGTTCGTCGCGGGCCACGAGCTTGTCCTTCAGTTCCAGCACCAGTACGCCAAGCACCAGCAGGATTCCGAGTCCCTGCACGCGGAAGCCGATGTGCACCGTGTCGATGTCGATGCGCCAGGCGCCAAGCACAATCGACAACAGCGCGACGGCCAGCATGATGCGGCGGGCCGGCGTGAGCTTCAGCAGCAGCCCGCGCAGGAAGTACCACAGGCGCCGGAAGAAACGCCGCGGCGTGGAGAGTTCGGCGAGCCGCGCCCGCTCTTCGCGCGTGAGATAGAACGCCTCGAGCCCCGCCAGCGTGCCGCCCACTTCGCGATGCACACCGCGCCGCATGATGTCCTTGGTGACGATGCGCACATCGTTGCCGAGGGTGTGGAGGAGGCGCGGCGGCGCTTGTCCCTGACTCTTCGACGGACGACTCACGAGCGCGCCGTCTGGCGACGGATGGACGAAGGCATGGCGGACCGCATGTTAATACACTGCTGCCGCCTTGCTCGACGCTGTCCCCCCGCCGGCGGGGCGTGCCGCCATCGCCGGCCAGATCCCGACGACGCTCAGGGCGGCCCAGACGGCGAACAGCGCCAGCATCACCGGGTTCGGCGAGGCGAGCGGTTCGCCGCGAAGCGCCTGCAGCAGCAGGAGCGCGAACAGGGCGCCGTAGCTGACCGCGGCACGGGTCACCGTGCGCGGCGCGGCGTTGCGGCGGCGTCGCATGAGGAACGCCACGAGCGGCAGCGCCTGCATGGCGTGCAATCCGACGAAGTGCGGCACGCGCAGGTCGCCGTGCGCCGTGCTCCAGCCGGTGCCAGGGAGGCCCGGCCCGCCGTCCATCCCGCCAACGGTATGCGCGCCAGCGACCGGCAACGTCCCGCGCTCCCTGGCGTCGCGCAATTGCGCGGCTGTCGGCTGCGTCATCAGCCCGGCTGACGCGGCGCCGAGCAGCGTGATGAGCATGCCTGCCCGCAGCGCCGTGCCCAGCGCGCGATCGGTGAAGGGCTGCCGCCAGAGCGCCACCAGCACGAAGCCGGAGGCGATGGTCTGCGCGACGATGGCCACACCCATCACGCTGAACACGACAGCGTCGAACGGGGTGCCGACGTTGAAGTGGCTGGTGGTGCCGCGCCACGCCTGCAGGCAGACGAGGCCGACCTCGAGGACGAAGACGCCGGCGGTGATCCGGCCGACGTGGCGCCGGGTGCGCACCCAGGCGTCGAGGTAGCCGAACATCCAGGTGAGCGTGAGGCTGTAGATGAGGGTCGAGGCGGCGAACTTGGCCGGCTTCAGCCAGGCCGGCGCCCCGGCGATGAGCCGCGGGTCGAGCAGCAGGCCGGCGGCGGCGAATGTGAGCACCGGCAACATGGCCAGGCCGGCGATGGTCAGGGCCGCGTCGGTCTTCCAGAGGCGGGCGACGGCGGCCGATACAGTGTGCAGGGCACTATTCACGTGTTTACTCCAGATTACTGATATGTAAGCGGTGTCAACATTTGTGGTGTAGACAATAGACCGAACGTGTTGACGACGTCAACATGGAAAACGTACGATGCCGCATGCCCGAGACGACGCGCCCGGCCCGGAAGCCGGCCAGCCAGTACCATCACGGCGACCTGCGGCGCGCCCTGCTTCAGGAAGCGGTGCGCACCATCACCGAGGACGGGGTGGACGCCCTGACCCTGCGGGAGGCCGGACGCCGGCTGGGGGTGTCGCGGACGGCGCTCTATCGCCACTTCTCGGACAAGTCGACGCTGCTGGCCGCCGTCGCGCGCGACGGCTTCCAGCGCTTCCGGGACGACCTAATCCGTGCCTGGTCGGAAGCCGCCGGTACGCGCCGCGGCTTCGAGCTGATGGGCGTCGCCTACGTCCGCTTCGCTGTGGCCAACCCCGCGCACTACCGCGTGATGTTTGGCGACTATCGCCACCTGTGCGACAAGGATCCCGAGTTGAAGGCCGATGCCGAGGCCGCCTTCCGCGTCCTCGTCGAGGCGCTCACCTCGATGCAGCAGGCGAAGATAGTACGCGCCGACGACCCGGTGCTGCAGGCCGAATTCGTCTGGGCGGTGGTGCACGGCCTTGCGATGTTCGCAATCGACGGCCAATTCGGTCCGGAGTCGAGCACGTCGGGCGAGCTGGCCGGGCTGATCCGCTATGCGCTGCAGTGCATGCGCACTGGCATCGGCGTCGACACCGCGGCTGCGGCGCGATGACCTATCCGCTGAGCGATCACTACGACGGCCGCCGCTTCTTCAACCCTGGCCTCCCGGATGCCCGGCCACTGAGTGCCCTGCCGAAGATGGTCGCGGAGCCGCGCGCGCCGTGGCCACGCTCCGTGCCGGTGCAGGTGGCGCCACCCGTGCCGCACGACCCGTCCGCGTGGGTCACCATCACCTTCGTCGGTCACTCGACCTTCATCATCCAGACCCGCACCCTCACGTTCATCACTGACCCGGTCTTCGCCGAGCGTGCGAGCCCGCTGTCGTTCGTCGGGCCGAAGCGGGCGCGCCTGGCCGGCGTGCCGCTCGACGCACTGCCACCCATCGATCTCGTGCTGCTCAGCCACAACCACTACGACCACTGCGACCTGGCGAGCCTCAGGTCGATTGCGCGCCACTTCGACCCGGTGCTCGTGACCCCACTCGGCAACGCCGCGCTCGCGCGGCGCGCCGGATTCAGCCGCGTCGAGGAGCGCGACTGGTGGGACTCCGCGCGCACCACGCCGCTGCCGGTCACGCTGACGCCGGCGCAGCACTTCTTGGCGCGCACGCCGTTCGACCGCAACCGCGCGCTCTGGGGCAGCTTCGTCCTCGAGATCGACGGGCGGCGCCTCTTCTTCGGGGGCGACAGCGGCTACGCCCCGCACTTCCGCGACATTCGCGAGCGGCACGGCGCTATCGATCTCGCCCTGCTGCCGATTGGTGCCTACGAACCGCGGTGGTTCATGGGGCCGATTCACATGAACCCCGCGGAGTCGGTGCAGGCGCACCTCGACCTTGGCGCGACCCGCAGCATCGGCATGCACTTCGGCACCTTCCAGCTGACGACCGAAGCGATCGACGAACCGCTCCATGCGCTCGACCGGGCCCGCGCGGCGCACGGCATTGCCGAGACGGCCTTCGACGTCCTCGATGTCGGCGCCTCGCGGCATGTCCGCCTCTGAATGGGCGCCTGCGCCGAGCCGACGCGCGGTAGGATCGGTCGCATGAGTGAACCGGTGACCGTCATCGCCATCATCACGGTGAAAGCCGGGCAGGAGCAGCGCGCCCAGGCGCTGCTGCAGTCGATCGTGCCGCCGACGCTGCAGGAGCCTGGCTGCCTCGCCTACGCGCTGCACCAGTCGGTCACCGCCCCGGCCGAGTTCATGTTCTTCGAGCAGTGGGAGAGCGACGAGGCGCTTGCGGCGCACGCCGCATCGACGGCACCGCACCGCCTCGCGCTGCGCGAGCAACTGGCCGACCTTGCCGATGGCCGGCCGAGCGTCACCCGTTGGCGAGCGACGCCCTGAGCCGGCGCGCCGTGGTCTCCCGTCCGCGCCTCACGACCGCGATCGACGACTTCCGCGACCGCACCTGGTGCCGTGAGGATGCCCGGCGTATCGAGAGCGCCCACCAAGCCGAGCGCTTCATCGATCGTGTCGGCTTTACCGCCTGCATGACCGACTCTCGTCGTCCCGGTCCGTCGCTCTACGTGGCGGTGTGCGGCCGCCGCGATGCGGTGATGCCGCGCAACGTGCAGACCGATCCCGAAGCGTCGCAGACCTGGCGGCTGAAGGACGAGCTGGTCCGGCGAGGCAAGGTCTACTACGCGAAGCTCTCGCGCGGGAAAGCGATGTTCATCGCGCCGCGGATGCTGCCGTACTTCCATGCGCTGTGGGGGTTGAAACGCGCCGACGAGGCCGGCACGCTGAGCGTGTCGGCGCGCGCCATCCTCAAGGTGCTGCGCCGCGAGTGGGAGAGTGCCACCGCCGACCTTCGCACCGACTCTGGTGTCACCGACCGCGTACGCTTCACGAAGGCGCTCGATGAACTGCAGGCGGCGATGCTCGTGGTCCCCAGCGAGGTGCTCTACTCGCCGAAGTTCACCTACATCTGGACGCTCGGCATCGGCCGGTTTCCGGACGAACTGCGCAAGCGGGTGACGCGCACCCTGGCCGTGCGCGAGATCGCGCGCTGCTTCCTGACGACCGCTGGTACGACGCTGCCGGGGGAACTGGCCCGTGTGATCGGCATGCCGCGCTGGGAGGCGGGCCTGGGGAACCAGGCGCTGGTGAAGGACGGCTTCGCCACGTCACCGGAACGCGGCGTCTACGTGCTGGCACGCGGGCAGACGCCAGGGGACGAACTGGACGACGCGGGCGACGAGCCCGACTCCGACCCGGATGCTGACGGCGACGACGAGCCCTGGTGAGACGCCTCCCACCAGGGCCGTTCGTCTGTGCGTGCCGGGCGGCGGCTACGGCGCCTGGACGTTCACACCCTTCTCGGGCATGACGGCCGGCGGATACGCCACGCCGAGCTGTTCGAGGTACGACTTGTACTTCGTCGAGTCGTAGTAGAACTTCTTCAGCTCCGGCTTGTAGCGGTCCATCGTGTCCTTGTTCAGCCAGATGGCCGGCTGGTCATCGGGACGCAGCAGCGGCTTGTACTTCGCCGGCGCCTGCTGGATGTTGGTGAAGTAGTCGCGCGACGCCGTGATGAGGTCGGGACGCGTCAGCAGGTCGATGACCGTCATGGCATAGGCCTTCGCACCCTGCGTCGCACCCTTGTGCGCCACCGGCGTCGCCATCGCGATGCTGCTCGTCCAGTGGTGACCGATGGCGCCGGGCACATTGGACGGGAACGACAGCGTGATCGTCGGCACCGACCACATCACGTCGCCGATGTCGTCCGATGGCCCGCCGGTCTGCTGCTCGGCCGGGATCGACTCACGCCCACGCAGCGGGCGCAGTTGCGTGGCAAGCCCGCGCTCGTCGCTGCCCATCGCGCGCTGCAGCGCCACGGCGAACTGCTGGTCGGCGGCGCTCCACTCCGGCAGGCCCACCGACTTGATGTTCTCGTACATCGCCTCGGCCATCGGCCGGTTGCCGTGCTGCGGCCACGCCGACCCGAGGACCCGCGAACTCCATCGGGTCCCGGTCATCTCCGCCGCGGCCTTGGCCATCGTGTCGCCGAGTTCCCAGAGTTCCTTGATGTGGTCGTAGTCGGTCTCGCGGAAGTAGTACCAGACGCTCGCATCGGGCGGGACGACGTTCGGCTGCGCGCCGCCGTAGCTGATGACGTAGTGCGAGCGCTGCTGCGTCCGGAGGTGTTCGCGCTTGAAGTTCCACGCGATGTCCATCAGCTCCACGGCATCGAGCGCGCTCTTGCCGAGCCACGGCGCCGCCGCCGCGTGCGCGCTCGAGCCCTTGAACGAATATTCCACTGACACCATGCCGCTGCCGCCGCCTTCGCCCCAGCTCGTGCCGATGTCGCTGCCGACATGCACGAACAGCGCGGCATCGACGTCCTTGAAGATGCCGGCGCGGACGAAGTGCGCCTTGGTGCCGAGCGCTTCCTCGGCGACGCCCGGCCAGAGGATGAGGGTGCCCGGCAGCTTGTCGCGCTCCATCACCTTCTTCACCGACAGCGCGGCCGTCATGATCAGCGCCTGTCCGGCGTTGTGCCCTTCGCCGTGTCCCGGCGCACCGGGCACCATTTCCTTGCGCGTGACGACGCCGGGCATCTGGTTCGTGCTGGGCAAGCCGTCGATGTCGGTGCCGAGCGCGATGATCGGATGGCCCGACCCGTAGCGCGCAACCCACGAGGTCGGCACGCCGGCCACGGAGCGCTGCACGTCGAACCCTTCGCGCACGAGCACGTCGGTGAGGTGACGCTGCGTCTCGACCTCCTGGAAGCCGAGCTCGCTGTAGCTGAAGATCTGGTCCACCAGTTGCTGCGTGAAGACGCGCCGCGCCTCGACGTCAGCAGCGACTTCCTTCTTCAGCGCCTCGGATTTCGCCGTGAGAGGGGCGAGGGGCGTGGACGGCCGCTGCGGCGGCTCCACTCCGCCGCCGCGCTGGGCAACGATCGGGGTGACGGCACACGCGAGCGCCGCGACCATGAGCGGCAGGACACGTCGGAGATGCATGGGTAGGAATCCTTTTCTGCTGGCGCGACCGTCGTGGGTGAGGGCAACGTCGGCCAGCGTCGGTAGCCGTCAGTCTATGACAGGCGCATCGTCGATCGGGAGCCGGTATAATCCGCCGAACCCATGTCACAGCGTCCTCAACTACCCACCGCCCTGGTCCTGTTCGCATCGCTGCTCTTCGCCGGCGCGGCCTCGCTCTCGGCTGGCGCGGCCCAGGCACAGGATCCGAAGTCGATCCTCGATCGCATCTACTCCGAAGCGCAGGCGCAACGCGGCGAACAGCAGTTCAAGACGTCGTGCAGTTCGTGCCACACGCCGCGCATGTTCCTCGGCGGCGCCTTTGCGGAACGCTGGAACAGCCAGACGATGGGCAGCGTGTTCGAGTGGGTGACGGTGAACATGCCGGCGAACGATCCGGGCGGGCTGAAGCCGCAGCAGTACGCCGACGTTCTGGCGTTCGTGCTCAGCATCAACGGCTACCCGATTGGCACCGATGACATGCCTGCCGATCTCGCCATCCTCAAGCAGTACGCCATCGTCGAGAACCCGAAGTAGCGGCGCGCGCTCAGGCGGGTTGGGGGGCTGCACGACGACGGTGCGGCGGCCGAACATGAAGCCGAGGACGAGGCCGAATCCTGCGGCACAATATCCCCGTGATCGCCTCCCTCGTGAACGTCCGTCCCATCACCGCAGACGATGCTGAGGCTGCCGCGCAGTTGAGCGGTGAACTCGGCTATCCGTTAGTCCCGGCCGCGATGCGCGCGCGTCTCGACGCCCTGTCGGCATCCGCCGACCATGGCGTGTTCGTGGCCTGTCTCGACGGCGCCGTCGTCGGTTGGATTCACGTGGCGGCGGTGCTGTACATGCAGTCGGACCCGCGCGCCGAGATCGGCGGGCTGGTGGTGTCGGCGTCGGTGCGCGGACGCCGCATCGGCGCGGCGCTCGTCGCCCGCGCCGAGGTGTGGGCGCGGGCGCACGGCTTCGGCAGCATTCTCGTGCGGTCGCAGGTGACGCGCGAAGACGCCCACCGGTTCTACCTGCGCGAGGGCTACACGCAAACCAAGACATCGGCGGTCTTCGCCAAGTCGCTCGTCTGAGGCTCGGCGTCCCGCAGGCGTGCGCGGCGGACGCCTCCGTCAGCGCGGCGCCGGAGCGGCGAGGTACGCCTTCGACTTCGCCTCGTCGCGCAGCGGCGTCAGCTTGTCGGGGTCGATGCGCACCATCAGGTAATTGATGTGATCGGCGATCTTCGTGAAGAGGTGCCCGGTGCCGGCAGGAATCACCACGACGTCGCCCGGCTTCAGGTTGTAGGCGACGCCGTTGCGGATGGAGGCGCCGTTGTTGCCGGGGCCATTGAATTCGACGACCGTACGCAAGGTCGCCGGCCGGCGCTGACGATCGACGATGTCGGGGCCGAGTTCGAGCGTGGCCGTCCCTTCGATGATGTGATAGACCTCGCTCACCTGGTCGTGCTCGGCGACGGCACTCGGCTCCGGGCGGTCGAGCGTGCCGCGATACACCATGCCGATGCCGACGTGCGCTTTCCCGATCTCGACATCGCGGACCTGCTGATCGACGAGCCGCTCGGCGATTGCCTTCCTGGTGTACGCGTCGAGCTCCTCGCGCGGGATCTAGGTGCCCGGGCACATGGTGCAGGTCGGTTGCGGATCGGTCGGGTTCACGCGCGCGGCCTGTGCCGCCATGCCCGCCGCTACACACGCCACCGCACCCAGGGCCAGCAGCGTCGTCTTCATGGCCGAAATCGCACTCATCATCTGCCTCGATTCATGTGGGGGACGGCGTCGCCGGGACTCCGGCGTCAACCGCGCCCGCGCTGAATGGTGCACGGACCGCGGCCGAATGGCAATCCCCGGCGGACGGTGGCCACACAGGCTACAATCTGCCGCACTGGAGGAGTCCTTATGAAAAGCTTTCGCGTGATCGGGGCGTTGACGGTGGCCATCTCGGCCGTGGGTGTGGTGCTGGTGCTCAGCGAACGTGCGGATGCGCAGCAGGCGCCGCCGCAGCCGATGTCGTTCTTCATCACGAGCGCCGGCAAGGGTGACGGCGCGAATCTCGGCGGGTTGGCCGGCGCAGACGCGCAGTGCCAGGCGCTGGCGTCGGCAGCAGGGCGGGGCGGCGTCACCTGGCACGCCTACCTCAGCACGCAAGGGCCGAACGCCGTGCACGCGCGCGACCGCATCGGCAGCGGCCCGTGGTTCAACGCCGCCGGCCAGCGCGTGGCGCAGAACCTGGCCGAACTGCATGGCGACACGCTGGAGCAGGCGCGCATCGGGAACGCGCTCGGCAAGCAGTTGTCGCGGACGGAGAAGAACACCGTGGTGAACGGCGTCGGCGACACGCCGAACCAGCACGACATCCTCACCGGGTCACAGCCAGACGGCCGCGCCTTCACGGACGCTGCGGACCATACCTGCAGCAACTACACGAGCAGTGCGGCCACCGGGTCGGTGCAGCTCGGACACTCGGACAAGCAGGGTGGTGGGAACGGGTCGTGGAATTCGACGCACGCCAGCCGCGGTTGCGGCCAGCAGAACCTGGTCTCGACGGGTGGTGCGGGTCTGCTGTATTGCTTCGCGGTGAACTGACCCGCGTTCACGACTGGCCAGGCGCTGGGGCGGTGACCTGTTCGGCGAAGTGACAGGCGCTCCAGTGCCCAGGCGCCACTTCGCGCAGCAGTGGGACCTCGTGCGCGCACACCGGCTGCGCCATGTAGCAGCGCGTGTGGAACCGGCAGCCTGAGGGCGGGTTGGCCGGGCTGGGCACGTCGCCCCTCAGCACGATACGGTTGCGGCGCCGGTCGGGGTCGGGAATCGGGATCGCCGACAGCAGCGACACGGTGTAGGGATGCCGCGGGTTGGTGTACAGCTCAGCGCTGCCCGCCAACTCGGCGATGGTGCCGAGATACATCACCGCGACGCGGTCGCTGATGTGCTTCACCACCGAGAGGTCGTGCGCCACGAAGATATAGGTGAGGTGCAGCTGCCGCTGCAGATCGCGCAGCAGGTTCACCACCTGCGCCTGAATCGACACGTCGAGTGCCGACACCGGCTCGTCGGCGACGATCAGGCGAGGGTTGACCGCGAGCGCGCGCGCGATGCCGATGCGCTGCCGCTGCCCGCCCGAGAACTCGTGCGGATAGCGCGCCTGGTGTGTCGGCGACAGCCCCACGAGCGTCAGCAGTTCCGCCACGCGGTCGTTCACCGCGGCGCCGCGCGCCAGGTTGTGCGTGGTGATCGCTTCGCGCAGGATGCTGCCGATGGTGAGCCTGGGGTTGAGGCTCGAATACGGATCCTGAAAGACGATCTGCATGTGGCGGCGAAGCGGACGCAGTTCGCTGCGGCTCAGCCCGACGATCTCTTGCCCTTCGAACTTCACGCTGCCGCTTGTCGGCTGCATCAACTGCAGGATGCAGCGTCCAGCGGTCGTCTTGCCGCAGCCGCTCTCGCCGACCAACCCAAGCACCTCGCCGGCCTGCACATCGAATGAGATGCCGTCGAGCGCCTTCACCTGCCCAACCGTGCGCGAGAAGAGCCCCTTCTTGATGGGGAAGTGCTTCTTCAGATCGCGCACCTCGAGGATGGGGGCGACGTTGGCGGATGGAGCGCTCATGAATGACCACCGGTCCGGCTGAAGCCGGACGCTACGGCTGTCACGCGGGGCACGAGGGCTGCTCCGGCGGGACGGGGTTCAGCGTGCCGGCGGCGATCTCGGCGGCGCGCAGGCAGCGGGAGAGGTGACCGGCGTCGACGGCGACGAGATCCGGTTCGGTCAGGCAGCGGTTCTGCGCGACCGGGCAGCGCGGGTGAAAGCGGCAGCCCACGGGAAAGCGTGCCGGGTTTGGTACCGTACCAGGAATGACGCGCAGACGGTCCTGTGTCCCGTCGAGTGTCGGCAGCGACGCCTGCAGTCCGGCCGTGTACGGATGCAGCGGCGTGCGGAACGCGGCGCGGACGTCGCAGTATTCGACGACCTGTCCGGCATACATCACCGCCACGTGGTCGGCCGTCTCGGCGACGACGCCGAGGTCGTGGGTGATGAGAATGACCGCCATGCCGAGGTCTTTCTGGAGGCGCCGCAGCAGTTCGAGGATCTGCGCCTGGATGGTGACGTCGAGCGCGGTCGTCGGCTCGTCGGCGATCAGTACCGCCGGCCGGCAGGCGAGCGCCATCGCGATCATCACGCGCTGCCGCATGCCGCCCGACATCTGGTGCGGGTAGTCGTCCACGCGCTGGTCGGGCGACGGGATCCCGACGAGTTCCAGCATCGCCACGGCCCTGGTGCGCGCGGCCTGCCGGTTCACCCGCTCATGCCGCATCACCGTCTCGATGATCTGCTCACCGCAGGTGAACACCGGGTTCAGCGACGTCATCGGCTCCTGGAAGATCATCGAGATCTCGCGGCCGCGGATGGCGCGCATCTCGCGCGGCGTCGCCTCGAGCAGGTTGCGGCCACGGAACCACACCGTGCCGCCGACGATGCGCCCTGGCGGCTGGGCGACGAGGCGCAGGATGGACAGCGCGGTGACGCTCTTGCCGCTGCCCGACTCGCCGACCACGGCCAGCGTCTGTCCTGCGTGCACCTCGAAGGACACACCGTCCACCGCGCGGACGACGCCGCTGTCGGCGAAGAAGTGCGTCTGCAGGTTGTCGACGCGCAGCAACGGCTCGCTCACGATGTCCCGCCCGTGACCCGTCGCGGATCGAGCGCGTCGCGCAGGCCGTCGCCGAGGAAGTTGAACGCCATCACGGTGAGGAAGATGGCGACGCCGGGCACATACAGCAGCCAGGGGAACGAGGTGAGCGCCCGCAGGCTGCGCGCCTGGTTCAGCATGTTCCCCCACGACGCCGCCGGTTCCTGTACGCCGACGCCGAGGAACGACAGCACGACCTCACCGAGGATGTAGCCGGGCACCGAAATCGTCGCCGCGACGATGACGAACGACCAGGTGTTCGGCAGGATGTGCCGGGTGATGATGCGGAAGCGGCTCACGCCCAGTGCTTCGGCTGCCGTCACATATTCATTGCGGCGGATCGACAGCACGAGGCCGCGGATGACTCGTGCCAGGCCGGCCCAGCCGATGAACGCCAGGATGGCGACGATGCCGAGGTAGACCTGCTGGCTCGGCAGGTCGATCGGGAAGACGGCGCGCAACGCGATGATCAGGTAGAGCGACGGGATGCTGAGGAGCAGCTCCGTGCTGCGCATGATCACCGAGTCGGTGGCGCCGCCGACGTAGCCGGAGATGCCGCCGAGCAGCAGGCCGAGCGAGAACGAGATGAGGATGCCGACCAGTCCGACGGTGAGCGACACCTGGCCGCCGTACAGCAGGCGCGAGAACTCGTCCCGCCCGAACGAGTCGGTGCCGAGCAGGTAGACGCGGCTACCGTTGTCGACGCCGAACAGGTGCAGGTTGCTCGACACCAGGCCGAGCATCGTGTACGACGCGCCGCGCACGAAGAAGCGAAGCGGACGCTCCGCGGTCTCGATGTCCTCGTAGCGGAACTGCTGCGGGTTCGCCAGACGAGTCTCGCGCACGAACGGGCGCAGGTGGAACCTACCCTGGCGATCGACCAGGTGCAGCGAGTGCGGCGGATGGAAGTAGCGCCGCCGGTCCATCTCCTCCTCGGTATAGGGCGCCACGAACGGCGCGACGATCGCCAGCAGGTAGAACAGCAGCAGCACGCTGCCGCCGATGATCGCCAGCGGACTCTTCTTCAGGTGCCGCCAAAAAATGGTGGTCGGCGACTCCGGCGGTGTGGCGGTGTCGGCGCGCGACTCGGCCGGGTCGAGGACGAGCGGCGCGAGCGGATCGTGTCGATCGGGCGGCGCGCTAGTCATACGAGATACGCGGGTCGGCGATCGCCAGCAGCAGGTCGGCGACGAGGTTGCCGAGGATGAGCACCACCGATGCCATCAGGACCGACCCCATCACCAGGTATTGGTCCTGGGTGAGGATGGCGTCGAGCGTCAGGCGCCCGAGCCCGGGCCACGAGAAGATGATCTCGGCGACGAACGAGCCCGAGACGAGCGCCCCGAGCGTATAGCCGAAGAGCGTAATCATCGGGTTCAGCGCGTTACGCAGGGCGTGCTTGTAGATGACGACGCCTTCGTCGAGTCCCTTCGAGCGCGCCGTGGTGACGTAGTCGAGCCGCAGCACGTCGAGCAGATTGCCGCGCATCTGGCGCATGCGGCTGGCCAGCGGCACCAGCCCGACGACGAGGGCGGGCAGGGCGAGGTGCCAGGCCAGGTCGCGCAGCTTGCCGAGGGCGGTGAACTGGTCGTAGTCGATCGATCGCATGCCGCCGACCGGGAACCAGCCGGTGCGCGCCGCGAGCATGAGCAGCAGCAGACCCGACAGGATTTCTGGGATGGACAGCCAGACGAAGGCGATGAGCGAGAGCGTCTTGTCGATCCACGAGTACTGACGCACGGCGGCCCAGATGCCGAGCGGAATAGCGAGCCCCCAGGTGACGATGGCCGCGGCACCGGCGAGGATGAGCGTGTTGCTCAGCCCGTCGCGAATGACGGTGAACACCGGCTGGTGCCGTGAGAACGACTCGCCGAAATCGAAGTGGAGCAGGATGTTGCGCAGGTAGAGCGCGTACTGGACGTACCACGGCTGATCGAGGCCGAAGTTACGGCGCATCGCCTCGATCGTCGCGGGCGAGATCGCCGGGTTCTCCCCCATCTGGTTGAGGAAGTCGCCAGGCGCCAACTGCAGCAGCATGAACGTCAGCGCCGAGATCCCGAAGAGCAGCGGGATCATCTGCAGGAAGCGCCGGAGAACGTAGGTCTTCATGCGGGCTAGGGCTTACCGCTTCACGAAGACCGTGTCGATGTTCCAGATCAGCCGGTGCGGGATGACCGACGGCTTCGCGTTGCCGAAGCGGTTGCGCAGGGGAAGCTTGGCCTTGATGGTGGGCAGCCAGATCATCCAGGCCTGCTCGTTGACGATGTTCTGGACTTCGGTCCAGGCCGTCTTGCGGACCGTGTCGTCGCTGCTGGCGACGAGCGTGTCCATCAGTGCGTCGATGCGCGCTTCCTGCGGCGTCTCCGGCGTGCGCTGGCTGATGTTCCAGTTGTGCGAGCGGCCGCTCGAGCGCCAGACGTTCTGGCCCATGGCCGGATCCGGCGGCACGCCGCTCTGCAGGCCGAGCAGGATGGTGTCGTACTGGAAGTCGTCGCGCAGGTTGGTGATCAGGGTGTTGAAGTCGACCGGCACCAGCGTCACCTTGATGCCGACCTTGGCCAGGTCGTCGCGGATGAAGTTGGCCATGCCGACGCGGGTCTTGTTGTCGGAGTTGGTCTTCATCGTGAAGCTCACCGTCTGGCCGGCGGTGTCTTCGAGGACGCCGTCGCCGTTGGTGTCCTTCCAGCCCAGGCTCGCGAGCAGTCGCTTCGACTCGTCGAGGTTGAAGTCGTACTTCACCACCTCGGGCGTGTACCAGCGCTTCGAGCCGGGCGAGGAGGTGGACCAGTTCTTCACCGCGTCGCTGAAGAAGATGCTCGGGATCATCGCGTCGCGATCGACGGCCATCGAGACCGCCCGGCGGAAGGTGGCGTTGTTGAACCACGCATACTTCACCGCGTCGATGACCGGGGCGCCGACCGTCCCCTTGTCAGCCTTCTTCACCGTGTTCAGGTTGAACCAGAAGAAGTTGCTGGCCAGCGCCGGACCGAGGTCGTACAGCGTGTAGTTGTTCTGCTGCTGGTTCTCGGCGTACCACTGGTAGTTCTCGGGCTTGACGTTGTCGAGCCCGTCGATCTGTCCCGCGCGGAACTTCAGGTCGGCGGCGTCCTGGTCGGGCACTTCGAGGAAGACCAGTTCGTCGAGGTAGGGCAGGCGCTGCTGGTGCTGGTCGACACCGAACCAGTACGGGTTCGGTTCGAGCACCGTCTTCTCACCAGGGGCGTACTGCTTGAGGCGCCAGGCGCCGCTGGTGACCAACTGCGAGGGCGCGGTGTTGACCCCGTAGGCCGAGGCGAACTCGCCGGCCCTGAACGGCGCCTCGAGCACGTGCTTCGGCATGATCTTCACCGAGCCGGCCGTGGGCACGAGCATGGCGCTCGGTGCGGGCAGCGTGATGACGAACGTCGATGCGTCGGGTGCGCTCACCTTCCAGCGCTGGCCGTTGGTGATCAGCAGGTCCTGCACCGACGGGTGGACCTTGTCGTCGTACGCCACCTCGAAGCTGAAGAGCACGTCGGCAGAGGTGATGGCGTGACCGTCGGAGAAGGCGGCGCCCTTGCGCAGGTGGAACGTCCAGGTGAGGCCGTCCGCGCCGACGTCCCAGCGCGTCGCCAATCCAGGCTTGTCGCTCTGCGTCTCGTTGTCGAAATCGGCGAGGCCGATGAAGAGGTTGCCGGTGATGTCGGTCGACGAGGTCTCGCTCGCCATCATGGCGTTGAAGGTCTTGGGGCCGCTGGTCTGCCCGAGGACGAAGCGCCCGCCATAGGTGCCGACCGAGTCGAGTTGCTCGACGCGCGGCTCTGCCGGCAACGGCTTCTGCTCGCGCACGAGGGCCGCCTGGGTCTCCGTGCGGCCGCTGCTGCCGCTACATGCGGCGGTCATGCCGAGCGCGGCCGCGCAGCCAAGGGCCGCCAGGGTGCGAGTACCTATGATGCGAGCCACTCAACCTCCAGAAAACCCAGAAGACCTCGCATGAACGGGAATGCGGCGAGTATAGCGCGAGGCACTCTGGTTCCCTTAGGCCGACGCCCTACAATCGGGAATCACCCGGGACGTCCCGGCCTGCCAACCAAGGAGTGACCGCGATGGAGACCAAGGTGCTGCACGACATGTTCTGGCTCGGCGTGCCCGTGATCGAGAAGATGCTGAGGCCGGTGGTCGTCTACCTGTTCCTCATCCTCAGCCTGCGCCTGGCCGGCAAGCGCGAGCTGGCGCAGTTGAATCCGTTCGATCTGGTCGTGCTGCTCACGATCTCGAACACGGTGCAGAACGCCATCATCGGCGAGGACAACAGCGTGACTGGCGGCCTGATCGGCGCGGCGACGCTGCTCGTCGTCAATCACGCGGTGGTCCGCTACCTCTACGGGCACGAGCGGCTCGAACAACTGGTGGAGGGCGCACCGGACACCCTCATCGATGGCGGGGAAATCAAGATGGATCGGCTCAAGAAGGAGCTGATCACCGAGGGCGAACTGCTGTCGGCTGCGCACAAGCAGGGCTTTGCCACGCTCGCCGAGATCGACAACGCCGTCATCGAACCCGGGGGCACGATCGTATTCCGGGCAAAGAAGCCGCCGTCGGACGAACTGCGGCACGACCGGGTCATGGAGAAACTGGAACAGCTCGCTGCGGAACTGGCGGCGCTGCGCGCCGCGCGGTAGGATCAGGTGTGACTTCACGTCCTTTGAGTTTCTGGGCCGGCTGGATCAGCGCGGCTGTGTTCCTGGTGATTGCCGCGGTGGCCGGCGTCTATGTGGCGACGGCGCAGAACCAGGTGGAAGACGTCACCCTCCGCCTGGTCGACGCGGTCAACAAGCTGCAGATGTCCGAGCTGACCGCGACGGACGCCGTGGCGCGTGCCGACGCGATCCAGGCGAACTTGAGCCTCATCACCCTGCCCGAGGTGGCCGAGTTCTCGCTTCGCGGCGCCGCCGCCGTGCCGAACGCGCGCGGCCGCATCTTCTCGAGCCGGGCGCGCGGCATCCTGTTCTCCGCGACCGGCCTGCCGCTGCCGCTGGATAACCAGACCTATCAGTTGTGGCTGAAGACGACGGGCGCACCGGTGAACGTCGGGGTGGTGACCGCCGGTCCCGACGGCAGCGTGACCGCCGGTTTCGATCCGGTTGACGGCACGCCGGCAGCCGTCGGCTTCATGCTGACGCTCGAGCCTCGCGGCGGCGTCGATACGCCGACCGGCCCGCTCACCCTGCAGTAGCGGCGACGCGGCGGTGCCGCGCGACGCCTACGGCTGCGCGGCGGCGGCCGCGGTCTTCGTGATCGTGGCCCAGCCCCAGAACGCCCGCGAGCCGGCGCCGTAGGCGAACAGCAGCACGTCCTTCCCGTCGCGCCCACCGAGGCTGCCGTACGCCACCTGGCCGTCGGCCGCCGGGACGGTGATCGTGAAGTCTTCCAGCGACATCTCCTGCGTGAAAGTCATCGTCCTGGTGCCCTCGTCGGTGCTCTCGCCCTCGGTGACCAGCGCCCAGCCGCGGTTCTTCTGCTCCGGGTCGGCGTTGGGCGGCAGGTCGATTGTGGCGGTGCCGGTGGCGCCGTGCAGCACCAGTTTGCCGTTCTCGATGGTCATCCGCTCGACCGAGTCGATGGCCACCTTGCGGTATTCACCCGTCACCGTGACCTTCTCGCCGGTGACCGGGAGCGGTCCCTGCTCGGGGATGGTCTTGGTGCAGGCAACGGCGGCGAGCATGAGGAACGCCACGCTGAGACTCGTGAGTCGCGACAGATTCATGCCTTCATGATACGAACCCCGGGGCGCTCGCGCTACACTCTGCCGGGCCGACTGATGGCTCCCTGAAAGGATTGGACCGATGACGAAGCGTTCGTCCCTGCTGACCGCCGCTGCCAGCGCCGCGGTTCTCTGTATCGCCGGTGCCCGGGGCGTGGCCGCTCTCGGCGAAGACAGCGCGAGGTTCCTGACGATCGACCACTACGTGCGTGTCACCTCGAAGGTGCCTGCCATCGCCGGTCAGCAGAGCCTGATCTACGTCCGCGAGAAGGTGCGGGCCGGCAATGCCCTGCGCGGCGCGACGCCGCCCGACAAGGTGGCGGTCTTCATTCACGGCGCCGGCACGCCTGCCGAAGTCGCCTTCGACGTGCCGTACCAGGACTACAGCTGGATGGAATACCTGGCAGAGGCCGGCTTCGACACGTTCGCCATGGACGTGACCGGCATCGGCCGCTCGAGCCGTCCCTGGCCGATGAACGACCCGTGCAACCTGTCGCCGCAGCAGCAGGCGCTGCTGGTGCCGACGCTGATTCCGGCGCCGTGCCCGCCGAGCTACCCGAAGACGCTCACCACGATCGGCAACGACTGGGACGACATCGACGCCGTCGTGAACTACGTCCGCGCGCTGCGCAAGGTCGACAAGGTCAGCACCGTCGCCTGGTCGCAGGGCGGCCCGCGCTCAGGTGGCTATGCCGCGCAGCATCCCGAGAAGATCAGCCGGCAGGTGATGCTCGCCCCGGCCTACAACCCGCAGGGACCATCCAGCCCGCTGCCGGCCGGCCCGTCCGCCGTGCCGTACAACACGCAGTCGATTGCCGACTTCAACGCGCTGTGGGGACGCCAGACGGCGTGCGCCGATCAGTGGACCGACGCCGTGCACGACGTGGTGTGGTCGGAAATGCTCGCGTCCGACCCGGTCGGCGCCACCTGGGGCACCGGCGTCCGCCGCGCGCCGGGTACGCCGTCGTGGGGCTGGAACCAGGCGGTGGTCTCGAAGGTGCAGGTGCCGCTGCTGATGGTGGCCGGCATCCACGACGGTCAGGTGCCGCCCGAACGCGTGCGCCAGCTCTACACCGACTACGGCGGCGCCGAGAAGGTCTTCATCGACCTCGGCTGCTCGTCGCACAACGCCATGTGGGAAAAGAATCACCTGATCCTGTTCAAGGCCACGCTCGAGTGGCTCACCGCCGGCAGCGTGAACGGACAGAAACAGGGGATGCTGAAGCTGGGCTACTAAGGAAATGCGGATTGCGGATTGCTGAATGCTGATTGAAATGCGTGTCCGCTGGCGCAACGTCAGGTCGCGCGCGAGCGTCATACGTCTGCCTTTCAATTAGCAATTAGCGTTTCGCAATCAGCACTCCGTACAATCACTGCTTATGCCCAAGCTGACAGTCGAAGGTTACGGGACGGTTGACGTCCCCGCAGGAAAGCGTCTGGTCCTGGCCATCCAGGAAGACGCGAAGGTCGATATTCTTCACGCGTGCGGCGGCAACGCCCGCTGCACGACGTGCCGGATCGAGTTCATCGAAGGGGAGCCGACGACGCATACGGCGGCGGAGGTGGAGCGCCTTGCGGCGCGCAGCCTCACCGGTGTGCGCCTGGCGTGCCAGATTGTGTGTGACCACGACATGACGGTTCGCGCCATCAGCCGCCTCGAAGGCAGCGGACGCCCCGACCCGGGTTCGCGCCCGCAGGACGCCATCACGCCCGAACCGATCTGGGTCTGACACGGCCATGATTGGCCGCCGTGCCGCGATTGCCGCCCTCTGTGCGGCGGTCGCGGCCCTCTCCTCCGTCGCCAGTTCCGCCCCCAGTCCAGCTCCGGACATCCTCGTCTCGCGGCAACTGCTCGAGTCGCAGCAGTTGCAGGTCGGTGACGTCGTCTCGCTCTCTTCGGATACCTCCGGGGCGAACCCGCGTTCGTTCCGCATTGCCGGCCAGTACGAACCGACGCCCGACCCGATGCGGCTCGGCGCCGTCCGGCTTGAAGTGCGCCTGCACCTGCCCGATGTGGTCGGCCTGACGGCGCAGTCAGACCCGCTCGACGCCGAATCGGTCGATGCCATCAACGTGGTGTTGGCGAACGACGACGAGGCGCGCGCCACGGTACGCCGCCTCATGACCGCGGTGCCAGGCACCGTGGCCGAGCGGACCGGCAACGACGAGCGCCGCGCGGCCCCCTTCGTCGTCCTCGAACGTTTCCACCTGGCCATTGCCATCGTCACCGTCATCGCGAGCAGCGTCTTCCTGCTGGCCCTGATGCTGATGCTCGTCGAGGAACGACGGGCCACTGTTGGCATGCTGCGGCTCATCGGCTTCCGCCGCTCGCGCATCCTGCAGCACGTGCTGGCCGAAGGCGTGGTGATCGCCATCACCGGCGCGTTGTTCGGCGTGGTGCTGTCGGTTGTACTGGAGGGCGGCATCAATCG
>Ga0114966_10000266_pt1 | contig 50348 bp, 71 predicted proteins | sample M_130207_XF_Meta_FD_87029 | JGI IMG/M metagenome (GOLD analysis project Ga0114966, IMG submission 87029) | Freshwater microbial communities from Lake Montjoie, Canada to study carbon cycling - M_130207_XF_MetaG | ecosystem: Environmental > Aquatic > Freshwater > Lake | place: Lake Montjoie... | reverse complement strand
TACAAAATCAAGATCCTTTGTGGGATCAGCATAACGTTGGCTGAATTCTTGGAAACTAAAACTGCGATGACGTAAAATTTGTCGAGCAATGTCACGTGTGGTTGTAATTTCAATACAAGCACTAACCATTTCAAGTGGTGACCAATGTTGGTGCTTGACCAAATACTTAATAAGTTTTTCGCTTGTTTCTGTGTTAAGTTGATTAGCAGGATTGCTAACACGGGCACAATATGCAATTAGTTCTTGGGCATTGTCGACACCCATTTCGGCAAATTCTTGTGTAGGTTGACTGTAACTAATTAATTTAACATTCATCTCAATTTTCTTTTCTTTAAAAATTTGTTTGTATTCTTGATCATGTCTTTTTTAACTCTCTCAGTGTCGAGTTTAAAATCTACATTTTCTATTTCGCTTTCATACGAGGCAAGCATCTCTTTAAGATTTGTTTCAAACGAATCCCAATCTTCTTGTGCCTGTTTAGCAGTTATTTGAATTTCCCATACTTTTGCATTTTTAAATGTAACAGTAATTGAGTCGAGGTATTTTAGAGGTACAACATTTAATGTAATCTCTCCAAATACCTCGGGCCAATGTTCAATGACATCTTTAGGAAATGGTTTTCCGTTTGTCACTCTTCAATAGCAGTTTTTTTCTTAGTAGGCACTAGTTCTTCAGCCATACGACGGAGTTGAGCAGCTTCCTTGCTTAGACGATCCGCATCACTACGATACTTCTTAGCCAACAAGTCGTCGGTTAAAATACCATCTTCATTTACTGTTGCCGATGTAGTTTTACCTGCATCATACTGCTCCATTAGTGGCTCAGTATTTCCTGTCTTTGGACTAATGTCTTTTACCTTGGCTAATTCTTGCACGTCAAGATTTTCCTTGCCGGAAGGACGAATAGCAAGATCTTGCACACTAACACCAGCTTGTTGGGCAATAACCTGATTCAATTCTGACAGCAAAATTGTAGCTTGCATGTTTGGAACCATCTCAATAGCATCAGTTGGAAACTTAGCTAACAATCCTCTTGCATGTAGACTTGGCAACATGGTACTACCGTCTCCAAACAATGCGCGAGCTAATACTTCGCTAAACTCGTTTGCCGATTGCGCAGCATTCGACTCAACTAAATTAATAAGTGAATCGTGTTGGCTTGGATCAAGGCTTTCTGTTTGGATGACTAAACAACTAAATGCATCTCCTGGAAGTGTTCTAAACACTACTAAGCATCTACGCCCTGTTGACTTAATGCGACCTACATGTTTTAAGGTTTGCATATTAAACTCCTGGCTTAGCTGTTTTTGCTACGGTATCTAAGAAGGCAGATAACTTATTATATGTTTGTCCAATTAATACCATTTCGTTTGGTTTAAATGCGCCACGTTGACTTGCAACATCGATGATTGATTTCATGTTGTTCAAATCAGTAATAGTTAATTCTGCCCCTTCTTGCTGCGGGGCTGCTTCCGGAGCAACTGCTTGGTTTGTTTCTTCAGTCATAATGACCTCCTTGTATAAATTATATATGCTTATTAATTAGCAGTTAGATTAAATGTGGGCAAGCAAGTTTGAAAAAACTAAGTTCTTTCTCTTGTTCAAACCCAATCTTAGTGACAAATACAATAGTATTGTCCACTAAATCAACAGCTTGACCTACATAGTAACGACTATTAAGATGTTGATAAATCCATGTATCTATCGTTTTATGATAGGTAGGCGTATACTTTGATAATAGTGCATAATGAAAATGCGGTGAGGGAAAATTAACTTTCCTCAAATCTAATGTATTAAGGATGTTAACCTTGCCGTTCTTTAATGCCATTATTTTAATCCAATTGTCATGTATCTTGTATATGAATCTTCTTTAAAATCAAAATACATTGATCCTGAAAATAGCTCTTTCTGTAATGGCCATAACGCCTTAAAGTGATCTAAATCTGTTGGACGTCGAGTGTGATCTTTAATGTCCAGATCATTACCTTGGAATAGACATAGCGTGCCGCTGGGAATACGATCAAACCAATCTTGACTATCGAAGTGCTCAGTTGATGTATTAACTACTAAATTAATGTTATCGTCATATGTAGCTTTATTAGCATCTCGGGGGAATGATCTAAACTGCCAATCATTTATTTCCCATGAGTTATTAATCAAATTTGCATCCATGCACACACTTGCATCGATATCATATGATCTACAATACTCAATAGCCACACGTTCTCTTGATTGCAAAATAAAATGCAACAAAGCATACCATCCACCGAGGATGGCAATGCGTAGTGGCTCAATTTTTAGTTGAGCCACTACTGGTTCTAATTCACGTGCCGCCCAAATCTTACTTTGAATTTGCCCTGCGCTGAATGCATCAGGATCAAGTTTTATCACTAAACTCATAGTAAGCGTGAGCTCCAAAGGGTGGTACAATACTAGTATTACCGTGGATGATGAATACTGTATCACAGTAGTTTTCATCACCCCATGAGCTCCAGGGATATCCATCTGTGAACATGATAAACTTCTTAGGGTTAATGTCGTGTTCTTTCATGTAAGTCCAGTTAGCATCAAAGTCAGTACCACCACCACCTTTAACTTGGTATTCCATAATGTCATCGTTATATCCGTCAAAGTCTTGTTCATTATAGACTCTGGTATCAAAGCACCACACTTTAATTTTGTAGTCTTTGTATTCTTCCATAATGCCTTTGATCTCGCTAATAAAGTCTTTAGCTTGATCATCTCCAATTGACCCTGACATATCGATAGCAATACAAATATCAATTGTTTCGGCATAGTTAGTGCCCGGAAGAATTGCACTCATGTGCCAGCCCTTACGATTTGGCCGCATAAAAGTATAGTCACTTTTAATAGTGCTTTGGATTTGTTGACGTAAAATTTCACGCCAGTTCATCTTAGGCTCAGTAAGCTCTTTGATCATGCGTCCAATCTCTGCCGGCACATTTCCCGCACCCGCAGCCTGCGCCGCAGTCATCATAGCTTCTTTGATCTCATCACGGATTTGCTTGAGCTCTTCTTTTGAGTATGCAGGACGACCTTTGCCTTCCTTCTCCCAATCAATGTGCTCGTCGAGTAATTCTCCAAGTGCATCTAATTCTTGGTCATCCATCTCACCAAAAATTTCATCGTACACTTGTTCTGAACTTTTGCCGTAGTGTTTTGGGTCATGGAAGATTTTAATCTTTGGAGGAACTTCACCAATACGATCACGTACCAATGTGCCATTAACAGTGTAGTCAGCGGCAATGTTCCAAACTTTGCGATCACGGCCTTCTACACGAAGCATATGCTCAAACACATTATGCAGGATTTCGTGTGCAACAACAAACTCAACCTGCTTAACAGTTAGATCTTCGAAGAAGTCTCGATTGTAATACAAGTGACGTCCGTCGGTGGCAGCGGTAGCACACCAAGCGGTAGCATCTTCAATTCTAAGCCGGGTAGCCATGTTGCCAAAGAACGGATGGCGTAACAGCAATCCAACTCGTGCAACAACAATCTTGTCAACAATTGGGTCTAAATAACTTGTCATTTCTGCTCCTAAATATTTACTGTATGTATATATTATAACAGGACCCGCGGGTCCTGTCAATTGACTTTGGCTACAAATTAGCGTGAATGTTTATCTGTAGCGGCCGCAATGTACTTACCATATTTGGCATGGAAGTCATCAAAACATTTGATCTCATCTGGATCCAACGGCAATTGGTATTGAGTCAATGCAAGTTTGGTACCCATTACAACCAATTCAGTTTCAAAATTATCCATCATAAATTGGAAGAAGTAGTTAACTTTATCGTTGAACTTCTTGTCGTTTTTGTCGCTGGCATCTTTCAATTCATAGCACAATGACACTGTCAAAGAGTACATGGCACTAATTTCCTTGGTGTCCATTTTCTTAACTTTGCCCGTTAAAATATCTGTAGGGTCAGGCAATTTTGAGCTAATCTTACGATGAGCCATAAACTTAACTGCAAGACCTTCACCGACCGCACCCGAAATCAAGTCAGTCATTGTGCTGTCATCTTCGTCGTCATCAAACAACAGTTCGCTAACAAACGCCCAACTACGAGGAGTAGCAAAGGCACGTGATGCTGACTTTGGATCAAAGTCGTACAGGTCTTTCTTGGAGAAAGTCAAAAAGCCAACCACGTCCTTGTGGATTTTGTTTTCAGTAGCCCAGCCAAAGTAATCATCCCAATCAACACGCATTTCCAAGTGAACGAAACGGTTAGCCAACGGAGCAGGCATACGGAAAGTAGCACCTCTGTCCGTTTCACGGTTGCCAGCGGCAACAATCAAAACGTTGTCAGGCAAGCGGTAAGTACCAACCTTACGGTTCAGCACTAATTGGTAAGCCGCTGCCTGAACAGCAGGAGCCGCAGAGTTCATTTCGTCCAAGAACAAGATGATTTTCTTGTACTTAGCTGCCATAACTTCGTCGGGCAATTCAGTAGGGGGAGCCCATTCCATTTTATTAACGGTGCTGTTAAAAAATGGAATACCTTTAATATCAGTGGGATCCCATAGGCTCAAACGGATGTCAATAACGTGAGCTTCGAGCTCAACGCCCATTTGCTTTACGATATCGCTTTTACCAATTCCAGGAGGTCCCCAAAGGAACAGCGGACGATTGGCTTTAAAAGCACGGCGAAGGGATTTTTTAGCAGCCTTAGGGCCAACGGTACGTGAAAGGATCTCGCTCATATATACTCCTGGGTTAAAAAGCGTTGTTATCTTACTGTCTATGTAGCTATTATACAGCGTAACAGCGTCCCTGTCAACTTCTTTTTAGGAGTTTTCGTCCGTTTGGCTATCTTTATTTTGGGCGTTCATTGCCTTAACAAGTCCGTATTTTCGAATGTCGTCCGAAAACATGTACAGCTCAAAAGATTTCTTTTCGGAAAATACAGTAATACTTTGGTTTGTGAGAAAATACGGGCCGTCCATTGATCTATCAAAAAATATGATAGTTTGGGGACTTAGTTCAATTGGCTCAGTAAATGGAATCTCATAACTTTTCAAACCCAATTCGTCAGTTAGAAATTCAAAACCCTCGTCACTTAATCGTAGTCCGCCAATTTCTTTTGATCGGTGACTTTGCCACCATTTGTACATATGATGCTTGACATTGGCACTATCTATACTTTTTTCCTTTTGTTGCAGGAATATTTTGGTGTAGGTCTCTTTTGAAATCATTTGATAATTTCGCCGCTGGTTAACTTGACTACTTCAAAGTCATCACAGTTAAACATTTGATTGAGTTTCTTTGCAAGATTGTGTGCATGACCTGGATTACTAAACGAGACCTTCTTGTACTTAGGTCCAGGATAGCTAGTAATGCTACTTGCTGATTTTAAATTAAACGGTTCTTGTTTATAGAATACTGCCCAGATAGCCTCTGCGCTAAGAACTTGCTCGCTTTTATAGTTCTTTTTATTAATGTATTCTAACAGAACAGTGGGTTTGGGTCTTGACATGAAGTATGCGTCCTATATTATGTACGCATATATTTATCATTCAATTGGTGGAAAACCCGCCCCCGTCCATCTGTACTGTGACTGCTCCACCGGAGCTTGATTCTAATCGTCTGAATATTGTATCGTAATCTTCAAGCAATTTAGCACTAACTTCACCTAAACAATACGCAAGTGCTTTGGCAGTTTTAATGTCTAACTTAATTTCTCGTTGCTGAGTAATATCAGCAGCCTTTACCTGTTGTATAAACTGTTGGATAGGCGCAGTATTAATCGGATTTGGCATTCGATAGTACCTGTTTCATTTCAAGTTCACTTTTAAACGGACCTTTAGTTGGATACCGCTCAACTGTAATTAACTTGGGACAGAATGATTTAACCCAGCCTTTGTCAAACTTAATTGTGTAATATCCAGCACAATACAGACTCTTGCTGGCCTGACTCTTGGTAAACAATGGTAACTTACGTTGTACATTGAACAGGGGATTATATGGCCTACAACTAGTCGGATACTCATATACGTCACGCACTTCTTCGTGTGTAATTTTTACCTTATCGCTAACTAGAAAAAAGTCCTTGCCAAATCGTTTAGTTAAATCATCTTTTCTATTAAAGTAAATCTCACCTTCTTTAGAGCTTAACATAAACTTGTTATTTTCTTTTTTATGTAAGATAGCAACCTTCTCACCATCTTCTTCTACAATCCAAAATTTTCCATCAACAATGGGTTTTGCTTTTAAATTCATTTTTATTTCCTTTTAATAGGTAGTACAGGACATTCATTCATTTATTATATTTTGCCTGGAATGGAACAGCATATTGCTGAATGTTGTCAGCAATCTTTTTCATGTCCCATGTGTTACAAAATTTTAACATACGAATACCAACTTGATCAACAGTCTTAGGTACTGCATTAATTTTGATAGTTTCAGTAATAAAATTACGAATGTCTGCAGGTTGTGCAGTTAAATCGCAGAGCTGTACATTACGTTGATAATCTTCTAGCACACGATGTTCTTGTCCGTTATGGTCAGACCAACGTTGCAACATGAGATTGTTCCACGCATAGCCTTTGGATTTACGATCTTCAAACGCTTCTTGTAAACCAACTTTATTCTTAGTACCCTTAGTACGAACTCCGGGATAGGCCGAGAAGACATTGTCGCTAGTATCGCCACGCATACATTTTTCAAATAGCATCCATTCTGGATCTTGTGCGGGCTTTGCTTCACCGGTCTTTTTATCTTTAACAGGTTTGCCCTTAGCATCAAAGATGCCTTCGTGTGTAATATGTAAATCACCTACACCATTATATTGACTAACAGTGGGACTTACTAATTGTGCAAAGTCTCCGTCAGTGCTGATAATAACATGTTTTGCTTCTGGATGCATCTGAATGAATCCAGCAATCAAATCATCTGCTTCTAGTTGTTTATGTTGCAATACTGTGCAGTTAGTCTTTTCTGTTATGAAGTTTTTAAACTCATCAAACGCTTCCCAGAATAACTTATCTTCTTCTTGTTCTTTAACAGTCATAGCACTACGAGTTTCTTGTCTGTTTGCTTTATAAGGCTTGTAAAAGTCCTTACGCCACGACCGACCTTCAAGGCAGAATACTACATGACTGCCATCAAAATCCTGCCATGCTTTTTTAATGCTGTTGAAAGTAATGTGAAATGCCATACCTAGTTTGATATCGGCATTGCCCTGCACCACATGACGAGCACGAAAAAATGTATTAGCAGTGTCGACTATAATATATGTCATGATATGTTCAAGTAATTAATGATATACAATTATAACTTACTATTTGGCTAAAGTCAATCATTCTGGGGTACTAATTGATCAAAAATTGATTTAGTCATAAATGGAATCTTTTTAACGCCGTCATTTACCTCATGTATGTGTAAATCAAACGCAATAGTTAGTCGAGGAGTATTTCCACCTTTATATTCTTCTGATTTATGATATACATAAGTGGGAAATATAGTTATTTCACCTTTGGTATTTTTTATAGATAGATATGTACTGTCTGAGAAAGAATTTCGGTATAGCGTGGAAGTATGATAGTTGTCTAATGACATGTTACCACTTAAATATGCAGTCGGGTGAGCACCATGTTTATGTTCTGCAACTTGCTGGGTGTCATGCATTAAATTAAACCAACAGACAATATCTAAATCAATATAAGGTGTTCTGTCCTGAGATACAAACTCGATCCAAGATTTTCTTAAAAAATTAAGAAGATCTTCTAATTCCGGACATTCGTTTATAAAATTGAAAAGATTATATTGACTAAATCTACTAGTAACGCTGTCCAGCCCTAAATTAGTACCACCGTCGTGAACAGCAGGATATTTATTTTTAATATTAATTTCATTATTAATAAGCCAATTTCTAATAATATCAATCTTTTTTATATCATCCCATTGAGAAACCCCAATTGAAATATCCCAGAATGGAGCATATGGAGTTTCTGGTAGTGGACTAGTAATTTTTACAATTGATGTCATGAAACTTCTGATTTATCTTTTGTAATCGGAACCACGTTAATGTAACCTGCACCTCTTGTAGTATCTTGCCCTTCTTCGCCTAACATATTTTTGGCTAGGTCTCTGAACCAACGATCTACAATTTCCTCATCCGGGTCACCATCGTAACCATATCCAGCTTGCTTTAATTGTAACACGAACAGGTCGTTCCAGTCAAGCTCAAAAAAGCCATTACGTACATTTTCTTTATTGACGTGTGTGTCCAAAACCGCCACCCAAGGTTCACCCTTGGCAGTTGCACGTTCTTTTGGACTATACATTGCTTCCTCTGCTGCCTTAATTGCCGCAGCCGCTTTTTTACTTGCTTCTAATTGGGCTGCTTCAGAAACAGCTATAGCTTTGGCAGTGGCTTCTTCGATTGCTGTAATTCCAGTAATACGTTTGAAAAAATTCTTAATCATTAAGTTCCCCACTCATTTTTAAATAACGGCACTTGTAAACGGTCACTATAACGCCATCCACGCTTCATGGCTGCTAGTGCCACATTCTTTGCGTTGAGTGTATAAACACTTTCCACACCACCCACCGGCATCAAGTACACATGGCCTTTAAATCCTGCAGAACGAAATGCACCCACAGCACATTCGGCATCTGCAATATCCTGCTCTGTTGCCACTACAAATTTTAAATATGCTGTGCCCACTTGTTCGTATTCACATACTACTTCTGGACAAATGGCTTCTTCCCACTTCTCACCACTTGCTGGAAGTTTGGCACTTACTGAAAATGTAAGTTCCTTGCCTACTACACTATTCCACTTTCTCAAGTATTCTTTAAACTCTGGTGTAAGTTTTTGAGTACCGTTTGTTTCAAACGTAATCTCTTTTAACGCCTTCATTTTAGGATTGTTTAGCAAATCAGGATACGCACGTTGCCAACCTAACAAAGGTTCACCGCCCGTAATTACTAGATGTTCGTCTTGCCACATCTGGAATGGAATAATCTCCATAATACGTTCTACAATAGCTTCGCTTGTGAGCATGGGCGACAAATCTTTAAAGTCTGGATGCCAACTGGCATAGCTGTCACAGCCTGTGCTGACTAATGGCAAGTCCTCATACTTCATAAAAGACTCAATCATCGTATGCGTGGCCGCAATGTCAGTGGCTTCATGACTCATTTCTCCACGTGGCATACCAAAGCCAGCACATTTAAAATTACATCCGAATGTGCGCAGAAACACAGACGGGACGCCCATGTAGCGTCCTTCACCTTGTATGCTGTAAAACAGCTCTGCAATTTTAATTTTACTCATGCTTTTAAATTTTCCATAGTTGCAATCTTTGCAATCCGCTCGCCGAAGTCTTGTTCATTAGTAATGATATATGTAGTATGATCATTTCGATCAGACCGTCTATCATAGCGTGAAAATTCTACCACCTTGCCACCTACTGCCGAGTATACCTTAAAGTTTAGAGTTGGATCACTATTCATATCTTTTGTTGATACAGATATACCTCTTTTAGAATTACTAACGAGTACGTCACGTTCACATTCATCATGGGCACTTAATACCCAGTTGCGTAATTTTAATTTTAACCAATTCATAATATTCCTTAGCGTGGTGCAAACTCTTGTTGCAGTTTAATGTTATCAAAGAACTCTTTTTTTGTATGGGGATCGTCTTTAAACGACCCTTTAAGTACTGTAGTCTGCGTTAATGAACTATGCGCCATGATGCCGCGATTCTCACAGCATCCGTGTACAGCCTGGATGTACACTGCTACATTATCAGATTCAGTAGCTTTGCTAATTTCACGTGCTATGTCATTGCAGAGTTCTTCTTGTAGTGTACCACGACGAGCACACCACTGTGCTATTCTGGTATACTTGCTGAGACCAATAAGTTTATTAGCGGCAATGATACCGATGTAGGCAACCCCAGATACAGGCTGGTGGTGATGAGAACACATACTTCGAAGCTCACTACGTACCACAAGCATACCTTCGTAACGGTCGGCGCTGTCATTTGGAAAAGCTGTTGCATCTGGTGCCGGTTCATATCTACCTTCCATAATTTCATTAAAGTACATTTTAGCCAGTCGCTTGGCTGTACCTTTACTGTTTGGATCATTTTCACGATCAATAAGCAAGGTATCTAATACTTGTTCAAATGCTACTGTGGCTTCATTAATTAGATGCTCTTTATCTGAGACATGCAGATAGTCGCTAATATTGTCTCCAGCCCAGAAACGTTTGTTATCACGTCTCATCCTCATGCGGATTGCTCCTGCTAACGTCCCTTCTTGATATCCTTTATCGGACATGTCTTCGCCCGCTTTAATAAAGACTTCTTTCTTTAAAGGTACATATTCGTCTGATTTAAATTCTGGTGTGGGTTTAAGTGCAGGATCTGGGGTAAATGTTTGTGTCAATTTTTATTCTCCGAGTTAATGACGTGGATGTCTTTTGTTATTATACAGTATTATTTAGGTTTTTGCAACCTTAATAGGATATTTTTCTTTATTGCTGTTTTCAATACGCTCAATTGTATACCTAATTTATTTGCATATTTTAACCAAGCAGTTGTATCTTTTGGAAAACACATACCACCAAATCCGTAGTATCCATCTGGTCCGGGCACTTGCATGTGACTCAAACCAATTCGATTGTCTTCAGCTAGATACATTCTAATAGTATCCCAGTTATATCCGTGTGCTACTGCTAGTTCGGCAGTTTCATTCATAAAGACAACTTTAGTAGCAAGGTATGTATTAAGTGTATATTTGATAAAGGCAGCTTCACCTATTGAACAATGGTCTACCATTGTTATTGGTTGTGCCAGTTTGATGATACGTTCTGCTTCATTTCTATAGGCAGCAATACTTCCGCCTATGATAGCATTAGCTTCTTTAAGATAATCTTCACGAGCATTGCTAGCTTTTAGAAATTCTGGTATGTGTACTAAATTAGGATAAACTGCCTGCATCTTTTCGTAAAATTGCGGCGTTGCAGTGGTCTTGCTGATGATAACATTCTTATAATCTTGAAGTAGATACAATACGGAATTTAGTATGCTAGTATCACATTCTCCATTATCTTTAGAGGGACTAGGAACACACACAAATACAGCATCGCAGTATTGTAAGTCCGCATAAGTTCCTGTAGATTTAGTGGGATCTACATCTACAACTATTACGTCAGTAAACATCGTTTCATATGCATTGAGTACAGCTTCCCCAACAAACCCTAATCCAACAATGCCGATCTTAACCCTCGTCTGCATTTTTATAGTTTCCTTTTTCTGGAATAACATGTCTTACACCGCCACGTGGATCTGACATATCGCCTTTGCGTCGAGGTATCATATGCACATGAGGATACATCACTGTTTGCCCGGCTGCTTCACCGCAGTTTTGTCCGATGTTAAAAGCATCCCAACGTTCGGCTGCAACGCCGTCGTATCCAAACTTGTAGGCTGCTTTGTAGCACTCCCAGAGATTGTTACTTGACTCCTGGGTAGGCACAAATAACAAATGCCCCTGGGTAACTGGATATGCATCTCTGAAGATCCAAAAGTCTTTTGTTCTGTACTCAATGTCGGTCCATGGTGCTCGTTTTTCATTTAATGCCTTTTCTAAGTCAGTTGCCATAAATTACGATAATTATTTGATTGTCGACAATCCGTTACATAACGATTTTATTTCATCATTAGTTAGGAAAAAGTTATAAGTAGAGCTAAAACTTATTTCGCCATCTTTATCAATGCATTCTTGTGTAAATTCGAGACTGTTTAAGTCGACGGGTCCGGCACATTTCCAGTGCTTAACCCTAAGTCTAAAACCAGCATCTTCTTTAGCAATGAATTCATTTAATTTAATTGATTCGTGTAACATTATTTTGATTCCTTTATTGCTTCAAATGTCCTATACTTTCCCAATGCCGTAATGTACTCGTCATACAGTTTTTTTAGCTTTGGGTACTTCTTTTCAAGTATAACATCTCTTTCGGGAATTTGCAAGACTTTTTCGATTGTGTTTAACCGTTCTTCTAAGTCTACACCGTTTATAACTACTTTACCTTTAACTTCTAAACTAGCAGGATCTTGCTTAACAATCATTACGTTGTCGTTTGGATTGGCCCAAGTTGTGCTATTTGATCCACTTATTAAAAACTGACCAGCAGTACCGTTAGTAGTGTAAACTTTACCGACAGTTAGTGGAGGAATAGCACCATACAAAGGATGACTAGTTCCATTAAATCCGTTAGTAGTCACAATGCCACCTACTGTAGCACCTACAGTATTAAGTGTTTTTACGGGACTCGAGATAGATGTCATTGTGTATCCATTTGTTGTTTACAAGAAAACCCCATTCTCTTTTCTGAGGTCCGGGCATGAATAGAGTCCATGCAGTTACACTAGGGTCTAGTTCAATGCGATGATAACTATTAGCACTGCAAGTGCGAAAATGACCAGGCTTCCGCCAATGTTTGGTTTCTCCAATTTTTTCTCCGTTGTTATTGAATATTGGGACGTATTCATAGTACCCACCTTTTAAGATCAGCGTAGCATATGGCCATGGATGATCATGTACATCATCAGGATCCGATTTATGAAACTTATGAATAAACACATTAAATGGAAACCATTTACGGTCCTTTAAGAAAACATAATATCGAGTTAACAGCGGCTCATCGTATCGTCTATCCATAATAATACGTTTACGATCACGTCCTTCTAAAAAAGAAAAGAATTTATTTTTTAGGTGCTGGATTATCATAGTCATCCTTTACAAGCTGATAAATGGTTTGAAAATTTCTTAGAGCAATTTCTAATGATGGATATTCTTTGCACATTTTATCAACCCTTGCCCATTCTGGAAATGCATCAACCCACTCTTTAGAAACAGTCCATCCGAATGTTGAATTGATATTACTAATAGTGATAGTATCGCTTGTGCCGATGGTAAATGTTGTTGGGCATGCCGACGCTGAATGAATAGTTGAAATACTACAAAAATCAGACGATAACATAGTTTCATCATACCGATATGATTCAGGGACTGTAATAGTAGCAGTCTCCGAACTACCTAAAATAGTTATAGTATTAGTTAAATCGTCTAATGAGTTCGGCAGCTGAGAAGAATCGCTCATTTAATATCTCCGTTTGTTTTTTTAACATAGGCAATCTAGTTTTATAATTATCCATATGTGATATAATGGCACGACATAAATCCGGCCGATATACAGTGTACGAGTCATAACTCTCAGTCCATTTACTTTCATACTTAAACGTATCTAAATACATTTCAGTATAACTAAGCCGGTCAGGTACCATTGGAATAGCATCTACAATAGCACCTTCATAGCAGCCAATGCCTAGAGTTTCTTGCAAACTACAGCTAAACACCATCTTAGCTTCGCCCAGCAAGTTATGATATTCGTTCTTTGTTAGTTCCTGATCTTGGCACACAATGAATTCATATTGGGGCAAATGATGCTTAAGGTCCCGGAAGATTTCAACTTGTTTCTCTGGCGCTATGCGATGAGGGAACAGTATAAGATCACGCTTGGGCATGCCTTTATACATAGTTAACGTATCAACCATATACTCCATGGGCCAACCAGTGCGTACAAATCTAGGATCTTCGTCGTGCAATATACCGGCTAAATCTTCTTCGAACCACGGATTTTCTGTAGGATAGTCATTTAACAGATTAGTAACAAACATTTTGATATGAAAGTTTGTAGCAAAGTAGTTATGATCAAATGCGTGAAAGAAACTTTTTTCGGCATGTCTAACCCAAGGTTTATCTCCAACAAGCCGACCTAAGAAGTCTTGTGGATCATAACTGCCAGCATGCCACAGGCCATGCGTAGTTACTGGAATACCCAATAACTCACTCATGTACTTGAGATTGATGATACCAGGGTGCCAAGCATCAGTAAATATAAAATGATCACCTGGGCAAACGGCTCCGTCGCAAAATAACCTACCCATGGTTTCAACTTGCTTAGCCTTGTAGATATTGGTACCGCCAAAGTTGAGAAATGCTCCAGGAGTGGTAGCACTAGGAATATCCGTAGGACCTGATATAATGTTGACATTGTGTCCTGCCTTTCGTAAGAGATTAGGTACATGGGACTTCCACTGCCCCGTGTACCTTGTCTCAACCGATTCTAAATCGATTAAGAAGATAGTCATTAGGCGTAGCGTGGTTTAGTGCCTTGGTAAGGCTTACGTTCGCCAGTCCATTGTTTCTTTTCACCGTTCCAAGGCTTCTTAGGGCGACTTGCATAGTAGAACTGATTCCACACCTGACTGTCTCTGTTATAGAGATCTGCCTCGTTAAATGGCAGCAACTCGAACCTGCAAAAATCTAAAAACTTTTCTAGGTCGTCAAAGATCCGAACAATGTCGGGCCGATTTTCAAAGTAATTGCCATCTTTATAATTCTTAGCCATTGTAGCTTTTCCTTAGTACTTAATAAATGAACCATTTTCCCCGTCTTCGGAGACCTCAATCCAAACCTCACGGTTGGGATACTTTTGTGAAATCTGTTGATATAAATCCCCAGACATCATTTCACAACTTTTGTAGTCTAACGCTAGTATACTATCTTTGTACAAGTTTAGCAACCAGCGTTTAAACTGAATAAACTCAATATCACGGTCGTCATGTGTAACACCAATCCAAACTTTAAAGTGGAAGATGTGACGATGCGGATAGCCCAGGAAACTTACATCATACTCATCGCCTGTTGCTAAGTTAGGATCTGTAAGTGCGGCCGGGTATTTGTGCATACCTTCTTTGTTAAAGGTAACCCAAATCATTTTGTTTGGACGCCAATCTTGGCGCATTGTATCTTTTTGTAGTGGTACTACATTTCCTATAATCATTTCTTTTCTTCCTGTGGGACTATGTGTTTAAATAATTCCCACAGTTTCCAATCAATACCTTCAAGTAATTGATTTTGTCTAGTTACTGCATCTATTAGTTGTTGAGCTTGTGTTTCGTTCATCTGATAATCTCATCGTTGTTATAATTGCGCCATGGGGTAAAGTACTTTCGCTGAGTTATGGCACCCATTGGCACTGACCACACCCCAGGATTCGTTGCATTAAAATCTTTGTCATCAATTTTAAGCATTGTATTATAATTCCATAATTTTAAATAAGGAATTGGAACTCTTATCTGTGGAATAAAGTTGTTATGCTCATTTAATCCACCGTCATTAAATTCTTCTACAGCACTGATTGGAATATCTAAACTACATAGATAATCTTTATCGAGAAAGAATTGAATCATATCCTCCCAAGCCCTCCAACCATTGTAGTCATTACGTGCTGGATTGAAGCTATGATTAGCGCCAAAGAAAATGTGTATACATCCATTTAACTTTGATGCAATTTCATCTACTGGTTGAACCCCGGTAACAAATAAAGTGTTCATACCATATGCAGGAGTATGTTCTACTTCCTTACCAATAAAGTAAATTACATCTTCTGCAACACCATCTGAATAATCACGCTTCATTTTTATTTTGCTCGTATTGTTTAAAAAGTCTAGTCACGGGTTCCATTCGTTCTTGGAATACATCTGGTGCCTGAAGTGCGGTACGCTGCATATCCCAGTGACTAGGATAATGGCGTAAGCACCAACGAGCACCATCTTTAATATTCTTAGGAACTCGCGGTGTAGTAAGAATTTCTCTTAGGAATTTCTCAGTTTGTACTACTGAACGGAATCGTTCGTCGGGCATGGTCATTTTATAACTCTTTTCATGAAAGTTTTCACGTGTAATATTATTCAAACAAATCCATAAAGTTATTTTCTTTAGGGTCTTCTTTAACTACTTTGTCCACAGTCAAGTTAACTTCTATTTCAAAATGTTCATTTGCCATAGTTGCCGCATTAACAGTTTTCTTTCCAGTAGCACCACGTGTACCGATAATGGTCATCCAATATCTGCTGTAGTGTTCAATAATAGCATTAGCATCATCTCGGTTATCACATGAAAATATAGCTTCTACAATATCTTTATAGTACACTCTATCAAAGCGTTCGTCAACTAACATTGATGGTAATTTACCCGAATCATATTGCCGATTTGCTTCCTGTACTGCATTCAAGTGCATCCAAACATTGTGTCCCATCATTAGTGCATAACTAAATGAATCCCAACTTGTTGCACCCTCTTTACCATTTTTATTTAGGTCGCCGGGAGCATAGATGCAAATTTCTTTCATCTGTATTTGATCAATAATGGGACTTGATTCAAACTTTTCAAATATCTTATCTTGTAATACTGCATCTTTAAACAATCGGCTGTCAGTGGCATACTTTTTATCATCCGCACTGGCCTGCATACGATAAACCCATTTAGTACGATCTTCAGTTTCTGTGTTGATATAGATCTGTCCATTGGCAGTTGCCAAGAACGGACTTGCACAGTCAAAGCTAATAGTAAAGTTTGGATTATGATACTTTCGAACAGCACGTTGAATATCTGTTAATAGTACAGCCCATTCTAACTTTGATGTACCTAAGAAGTGCATCCAATCATGTTGACCCTGTTCTAATAATCCGTCAAATCTTAAAGCCACTAGACGTAGAAGCACAAGGTGAATATCACACATGTTCTGGCCACCCATACCCCAGCCATTAAATGCTTTGTCGCCATAAATCTTAGTATCACAAAACGCTTTCATTGATTGATACCAATCTTCAGCTTGTTTATGTGTTTCGCCTTGTAATACATTTAAGAACTTACAAGCACCTGTGCGATGTTTAATAAAGTATTCATTATTGTATTTTGTGGCTGCAACAGCTTGTGGATAATTTCCAACACCACTATTCTTAGCACCAACCGGACTGCGACCAACCCATGCCGGAATATCAAGCACCATACCATAATCCATTAATGCGTCCATCCATGCTAACACCTGTTCACGTTTCTTCTGTGCTGCATCTAGTTTGGCTTGATAAAGTTTAACATGATCAATTTTAGTATACTTAGGATTACCATTTTTATCTGTTTTGGGATCACCGGTTGGATGTAACTGCGGAACTAATTCGATGCCTCGAGCAACTGCTTCAGTCATACGTTGTGCAACTACTGGACCGTTGGGATCATTCCACTCACCTTCCCACACACCTTTACCGATCTGGAATCCACCAGAGTCACCTAATACCCAACTGGTGCTACGATCTCTATTACGAAACATATCTTCAGTTTCATCTGACTTAGTAAGATCTAAGTTAGCGTGTCCTGCAGAGTATAAACAATGTTTGAAGTAGAACGCACCTTTATCTGGATTTAGATAATTGAGACTTTCTACACCGTTTGCTAAACTCGGAGGTATACGTGCAGGATCTACATAATTTCCATAGCGTTGTTTGCCTATGAACGTTGAGTAGAAACCTGACGTAGCCGGCAAGAAAAATGCGTAATCGCTTTGCTTGGCAGTCAGGTTCTTATTCATTATTTGCTCTGTGCCGGTAAGATATAGTTGTATTCAGCAAGGCCCGAATCAACTGTAATTTGCATAGCGCCCGCATCTGCAATACGCATAGTCTTGTCACCATCAAGCGCAAGAATTGCCATTACTTGATTTACAGGCCATGCCCATGTCTGTTTCAATTTGCCGTCTACATTAGCATGTAACACAAATGAACCTGCGTGTGTACTTGCATCACCAAAGAAAACAACTAAGTTACCATTTTCTGTTTTAACTTGGAATGTTGATTGTTCAGTATGCGCTGCCGATTGCAACCGTAGTCGTTGAATACTTATAACACTAGGCTCAAATTCAACATCCCAACTTGCGCCTTTGAATTTAACTGACTTTAGTTTTTCATTGATAATATCACTATTCATGAAACGATAATCATTATTAAAATCCTTAGCGGCATTTTCAAAATGTAATCCAACCGGAACCTCAACGCCATTTCTTTGTGCTTTAACAACACCAATAGTTGCACCTTCTTTGTATTCCGGATTCTTTAAATGTAATGCTAACTTGTCTAAGTTAGGCATACCAAATACGAAGTCAAACTCATCTACTGCCTTGTGTGTTTTGCCAGTAAGAATAACACTACGGTCTTCAGCCATAGCTTCAATTACTGTGTCTTTATCACCGGTAATTTTAACTAGTGGCAAAAAGCCTAGGTTGTGTGTATGGCCTACGAGGTCTTTTAAAATATCTTGCATGATTGTTTCCTTTGTTGTATAGTATATAGGTTTTTATATCAGAAGTCAAATAATTTATTGAAAGTATTTGTCTGTTCGGTTGATCTGATATCCCAATTTAGAACACCAATCAGGTTATCTAATTTGTTATCAATAATCGTCTGTTCCATTTCTTCGTGATTAAATGGCAAATCCTTAAACCACTGGGGCAGTCTAAGCTCATCTACTGGATAGGCTACGCTAGTAAACCCCAGTGGATTATCTTTGAGTTTGCAGACGATTACTTTGGCACCGTCAGTGACGCTCATTGAATACTTGTCGTCCATCATACGCTTTAGTGTATTCCAGTTAAGACTTGCTCGAACATGTCCGGGCATATTAGTCTTGCCTGCTTTTTCTTCCTTGCCGCGATATGCCGAAATATTGTTAGCACGTTTAGGGCTACCTTTCTCCCATCCTGGACGTATTTTAAAGTTAGTACGGAATTCAGTAATAAAGTCCAATACTTCTTGTTCAGTAGTACCAGTTAAGACTTTCTCCAACACATCACTTAAGAAGTTTTGAATAAATTCTGGCGTATCACTACGTTTCAGATCCAAGCCCATAGCCTTGATCTTACCTGGCTTACCATCAATATCACTTCGCTTGCCTTCCTTGTCATAATACAAAACAGCATAACGTTTTTTAGTAATAAACAAGCCTTTAATTGCAACTAACTCACGACCAGCTTTAATAACTTCCCCACGTGTCGTTGGACAGTGAAAGGCGTCTAACATAAACTGTGGGAATGTCTTGTTAACTTCTTCACCAATTTGGTCGTATAGTTGTACTACACTTTCTTTAGACCAAGGAATTAATCCTTTTTCAATATCCTTCTGCAAAGTGCGAAAAGCACTAAAATAACAAGAGTCAGTGTCACCATAAATAATTGCCTTTCCGGTGTGGCTGTTTTCACCGGTAATAATTTCATTAACCTTACCTGCCATATGACGAGCAATTGCACGACCTGTTAGTGTAGTTGACTGTCCAATACGCTTGTCAAAGAATCTGCAACCTGGATTTAGGATAGCACCATACAAACTGTTAAGGTTAATCTTCTTGACTAACTGACGTTTGTCCCAGTATTCTTCCTCGATCTTGTTTCCAGCTTTAATTGTATCTTTGAGTTTGGCCTGCATCTCTTTACGTTCGCTATACCAACGCTTTAACAGTCCCGGAATAATACCTTCTGTTTGATATGTAAAGATTGTGCCATTGGCACTTAACATAAACGGTTGATTGCTGTCAAATATAAGTTGATATACTTCGGCAGCACTTAGGATATCAACTGCTCCATCTTGCCAGTCAATAGTAATCTCAGTGCCAACTTCTTTGGCCATTACCGCAGTATACTCAAGTGATCCAAACATACCTTCCCACGCAGAGGCAAATGATTTGCCCTTGGCCACAAGGTTATCGATATATTCCTGTGTCATTGTTTGACGCAACTGACCCACAATAGTTTCCGGACCCATGTTTAGAGCTCTAATAGCCGACGGATACAAACTGTTAATATCTAAGGAACCAATCCAGTCATGAATGCCTTCTTTAGGATAAGCAACATACGCACCAGCGGCACTGTTATCGGCTTCTTCATCTCGTACTGGACGATTAGGAACTTGAAATCCACGTTTGTGAGCTTCGTTAATAATGGCCTGTTCAGTAACAGCCACAGCACCCATAGTGGTTTGCAACAACACAGTACACTCATGTGCTAGTGTGTTGGATAGATCGATGAACTTTAATTTCTTATCTAGCTTATCTAATAGGGTAGTATCCTGTCTGTTATAGATAACAAACTTACGGAAGTCATTGTTGTATAGTTGATCCAACGTACCTTCATACTGCGTTTTAGTTTCGCCTACTTCCATCTCTCCAATTGCATCCAGTCTGTAGGTGTGACGTTCTTCATAGGTGTACTTGCGGTACAACTCGAGACTGTCCAGATGAACACGACCAACCAAATCATAAGTAACAGCCGCTTTTCCATATTTCTCGTACTCTCGCTTTTTAGGATATTGATCCCACAGGCAGAATCTGCGTGTATCATCTTTACTTAGAACTTTAGTAACACGATTTACAGTATACGGAATATCAAAGCCTTCACTATTCCAACCGCTTAGTACATCAGCGTCTTGAATAATGTTTAGGAACGTGTCTAACATGTCTGCTTCGTTATCAAAAATATGAGTGTTAGGCAAATCTTTAACTAGTTCTTCAGCTTCGGCTACAGTCATTTTCTTTGGAGGGACAGCTAAACAAATTAATGTGTTTAACCATTGTAGGTGGATTGAGATAGCAGTAATGGGCATAAAAGCATCTTCTGGGCTTGCATATCCACGTTCCGGATCAAAGTCTACCTCAATGTCGAAAAACGCTACATTAAGTTTAGGGGCTTCTTGATTAAGATAGTTTTCACTGAGACATCTAAAGATAGGATTAATATCGGCTTCATATAACTTTTTGTTATTATGAATGGATAGTTCTTTACGGAAGTCTTTTGAGTTTTTACAGACGACCCTAGTTAATGGCTCTCCATAGATGCTCTGGAACTTGCCTTTTGGGTCAGTATGATAGAATGTGTAACGCACTGGAAACTCTTTAAATATTCGTTTCCCATCAGTACCACGTTCTACAATTTTAACAATATCAGCATCGCGCTGAAAGAATGCATCTACATACAAATTAAATTTCTCCTATGTGATTTAAGGCTCACAAATACCATCAAGATCATTTATGGCTGATCAACACCGTGTCTTATTAATTAATTATCATTCTAACTAACCCCACACTATCTATTGTGACTAGCAGTGCGTAGTTAGCAATCATACCAAATGATTTCCTAGTATAAGCAGCCCAACCATACATAGCACAGCCAGCGATCCAAATAGGATAAAGGATAATAAGAGGCGGGTTAGGTACAGTGAGCGCCATAGTGATCGAGCAGCCAATTGATATTGCCCAAGCCATAACTTCCACGACAAAACGGCGAGGGTTAGTTTTATAGTCATCCTTTATCCATTCTAATGTAGGTCTAAGTAGATCATTCATTCAGGCAATCGATTGGTAACACCTAAAATCATTTCAATATCATTCCACGCTTGTTCGTGTTCCTTCCAATTGTCCTTATGAGCAATAGTAATGGCTTTGTTAATAATGCTAGGTTTGATTTCAAGTTCTTCTGCAACAGCTTTAACGGTTTCTTTGAGACCTTCTTTAAGATCTTCGATTTCACGAAGAACAGTAGATCCTTCGTTGATAAGTCGTTCTAGTTTGGCCTTTTCTTCGGCCCCATACATACGTGTTGACATACTGTCTCCTAGTTAAAAGTTATTATACAGTAGTTAGTGTATAAGGTCAATAGGTTTGAAAAAAATAGCAGCCGAAGCTGCTATTTTTGGATAACAAAATTATTAACTTACTCGAATATTTCGAATCATTGATAGTATAGCATCGTCTTGAGTAACTATACTTTCAGCCTGTGTGGGTGGCGCTGGTGTTCTACGATTTACAATGCCAGTTGCTCGAGTTGGCGTTCCCGGTAAAGCTGCTGGTTTTGGTGCAGATGCTGCTGGAGCGGGCGCAGCCACTGGCGGGTCATCGCTTACTATTCTTGGATCCTTGTACATTGCAGGTCGTTGGCCAGGAGTACCTTGTGGTTTATTTCCAGCCGCTATCCCTATACCAGGCGCAATTTTCTGTGGCATGGCAAATGCGCCTCGCGTCAGCGCCGCCGCTGGTGCTGCTGCTATTCCCGTGTCGGCGCTGCCTTGCTTTTTAAAGTGTGCTTGTAAAGCTAAGTTAGATTCCTTACTTCCTGCTTTGTATTTGCCTGGACCCAGTGTCTTATCCACAAATGCTTGATCAAGTCTGTTTTGCTTGGTGACACCCATTTTAGCCAAATCTTGACCTACTGCGCCATCGGCCCCTGGTGAGACCTTGGCTGGGTCGTCTTTTTTAGCCATCTGTTTATTTAATGAATCCTGCGCGGAAATGGATACTGGGTCATCCGTTGTGCTTGACCCGGCCGGCGGCCCTGAAGCTGCCGGTTTTGGTTTCCCAGGCGAGCCTTCTGCTCTCCACTTGGCTACATCGTATCCAAAGCCGTTGTCTAATGCAAAAGCTTCATCCGAACCTTTCTCTACGTAGGACCAGTTTGCATTTGCCATTGCTGCCGCATTCGCAGGCGTTCCCCCTGCTGCTGGCGCCGCTGCAGATGCCGCTGCTGGTGCAGATGCCGCTGCTGGTGCAGATGCCGCTGCTGGTGCCGCTGCTTGCGCTGCTGCTGGTTTTGACTTTGACGAATTGTAGTTATTGATCAGTGCTGTTATTGCAGGATTATTTTCTGAACCCTGCCCTCCTAACTCAGCAGCCAACCCATCCATTTCTTTTTGTTCTGCCGCGCTTAATGCTTCGTTCAATTGACGTGATTCAATAAAACGCAATTTGTTTAAAAAGTAACTAATACTTTCTTTTGTTGCGGTATCAGTAGCTTTAGCTTTATCTAATAGTTCTTTAAATCTAGCAATCTTTTTTTCTTCCGTACCTGTAGCCGGTGCCGCTGGTGTTGGTGGTGTTGTTCCGATTGCGGCAGCGGCATCAACTTCCTTTTTAAATGCTGGATCTGTTTTGTAACGTGGATCCAGCATGGCTTGTTCTGGAGTTTGTCCATTTGCCGGATCGGCAGCTGGTGCCACCGGAGTACCATCTCTTTCAGCATTAGCTGCATCTGAATTTGCTGGTGCCGCTGCCGCTGGCGCTACCGGAACTCCATCTCTTTCAGCATCAGCAGCCGCTGAATTCGGATTTGCTAGTTGTTTAACACGATTGATTTCCGCTGTATCTGCAGCCGCGCCACCACCACGGGTAACTCCCCCTGGGGCCGCACTTGGTGCCGCTGCTGGTGCCGCTGCTGGTGCCGCTGCTGGTGCCAAAGCTGCCTGAGCTGCCGCAACTGATGTTGCTGGTGCCATCGCTCCATTTGGTATTTTGAGTCCTTGTCCACCTTCTCGACGATCATCGGTGCCATCGAGCGGTCTAGTCTCAGTACCAAATGCACCGTATTTCGGCGGTTTTAGTCCAGGACCGCTTGGTGCCGCGGCCGCTGCATCTGCTTTTTCCTTGGCCGTTGGTGCTGGTATTCTTTGTAAAATTTCTGGACTTGGTTGAGCATTGCCCAACCACGTTAGTTGACTTGGTGTTAGGTTGGCCTTGGCCGCTGCCATACCTTCTGGACTGTTTGCGGCTGCATCAGCAGCTTGTTTTGCAGCAAATTTTTCGCTATTTTTTTTGTGAAAGTCTGCAATGCCATCAAAGCCTTTCTGCAAAAAATTTCTATTATCGGGTGCTGCCGCAGCTGGAGCTCCTGCTGTAGGTGCCGCCGCCGGTGCTCCACCAAAAAATCCCTTGACTGAATTAAGGTTCTTTTGACCTTGAGCCTGTTGCTTAAAATAGTCTGCGTCAGATTGAGCCTCTCCGCCGCCGCGCCCTTCTTCATTTAATTCATAACCAAATTCGTTAGCTAGGCCACGTGCAATTGAACTCTTAAAAGTAAGTTCTTCAATTCTTGGATTAGATGTTGCTACTGACTCAGTAATAACTACACGTTCTTCTACAGACTCAGTTAGAGTTTGCGTAGTATTAATTGTCTCTAGCTGTTGCATTAGTGCTCGTAAATCCATCTTTATTCTCCAAATTCTGTAATATATTTATCAGTGCTCACTTTAAGATTCCCAGTAGCGAATTGGGCCGTCTAGGGCAGCAGCCTCCCCACACTTACGGTAACGAATTACCGGTCCTAAGGTGTGTTCTTATTGTTTTGATGTAGCCCTCAGCTGCCAGCTGTGCTTACGATGTGCATCCATGCGGCCTGCTATAAAGTCACTTAATCCGTGTTCGCCTGCAGATTCAGACAGATCAAACACCATCTTTAACAGTTTGACCATTTTATCGCTATCTTGCAGTAGTTCCGCAATCATAGCTCTATCTTCCAGCATGTTTAATTCATCTTCAACTTGTGTTAGCATTGATAAACGTGAATAACTAGCGGGTGTGTATGAACCCAGCTTGCGAATATTCTCAGCAAATGGATCAATAGCACCGTATACTTCAATATAAATAGTTTCAAAAAGCATGTGTAGTTGTGGAAACAACGGACCTTCTACATTCCAGTGAAAGTTTTGTGTTTTGATAGCAAATGCATATTCGCTGGCAAATGCAATTTTCAATGCTTTTTTAAGCTCGTCCATTATTTCTTACCTGCTTTCTTTTTTGCAATAGCGATTGCTGCTTGTTGTGCAGCATTAGCAGCTTCATCTACTGCTTTCTTAAAACCTTTGTTAGGAATCCACCCTGCAATAGGTTTGCATTTACATTTTCCTGGCTTACAACTACAGTTAGTCATACCACATTGCATACATCGTTTAGTATCTTCTTTAACTGATTCTTTAGGAACACAGTTCGGAACAGGCTTGCCGCCTTTCTTCTTTGTGCCCACCATCTTATGACTGTCCCAGCATGGGTCACTGTCTTCATTGTAGTTGTCATGACGATCACGAATAGCATCTAACTTTTTCTCACCGGCACCTTCTCGGCCTGCTTTGGCTAATGCTGTCATACCTGCCTTGCCATACTTCTCATAGCCTTTGGCAGCACGGCTCATTGTACGCTCGCCTTCTGCTACTGATTCAAATTCTGAAGAACCTACATCGCCAATTTGATTGGCGTTCAAAGTCATACCTTTGTAAGTGATTTTTAAATTAGAGTAAGCTAATCCTTTTTTCCTTAAAAAATCACTCAACCATTTTTCAGCCAGTTTGATAACTTGCTGTGGAGTTCCTACCCAATTGTTTTTTGCTATAAATGGTGTTAAATCAAACTCTTTAAACTCGCCGTCTACCGTAACAGACGCTGTCAATTCATTTGTATCATTGCCTTCCGCCACACCTTGCTCGTCGTTAGCAAATTGCTTTTTAGTTGCTTTGACAATGCCACTAAAACGTTTATCGCCGCGTTTAAAGTCACCTTCTTTATCGGCCTTGCTAGCATCTGCACCTGCTTTCTTTTTATAGCTTGCAAGAGTTGCAGTGCTTAATTCGTTTAGTCGTGTAGTTACACGTTCTGCTAATTGCCGAGTCCGAAGATTTCCTTGTTGTGCTGATTCTTGTAACTCTTCTTCAACTGTTTTGAAATACTTGCCAATCATACTGGGTCTAGCATCTTCTTGTACATTAAGTACTGGACTAGTAATTGTTGTGCGCAGTGCAGAATAATGATCAACAGTCATTGATTCGGCAGCAGTTAATCTGTTTAATGGACCTTTACCTTCAACTATATTGCGTAGCCGCTGCATTTCTGAAGAAGATACTTCAGTGCTAGCATTATCTATTGCTTGAAGTATTTTCTTCATATCCATAACTTAATTATTACCTTTTAATTTGCCTGTACGCTCTAAGTCTTTCAAGAGATCAATACGATCTTTATATCCAGATATGCCCGGCTTAATGTCGTGTGCTGCCATACGCTGTTGTACTGTTGGGTTCTTGGCATGTTTCATAGTAACATCAAATTGATGACTATGTTGTGGATTACTATCCGATCCTTCATACGTCCCGCCACATTCTTTTAGACCGTGTACTGGGCATGCCTTACCTTTAGCAGTGTGGTTGCATTTTCCTTCACCTAATGCTGCACTTGCTCCTGCCTTCTTTAAATCTTGTTGAGTGGCTCTCATTCCTGGTACTGTAGTAGTTGCTGTCGTTGGAATTCCAGATTTTTGTGGTGCACCACTTATTGCTGTTTCTTTTACTTTGGCAAAAGGATTAACGCCTTTCTTAGGACCTGCTTTTTTATCAGCAACTGCTTTCTTCATTGGCTCTTTCTTGTCGCCATCTTTGTCCATGTCTAAAAAGTCTGGCTTTTTGCCTTCTTTAAAAGTAATTTGTGATGCAGTATCAACTTCTTTTTTAAATGCTGGATCTGTTTTGTAACGTGGATCTAGCTTGGCTTTTTCTGGAGTTGTTCCTGGCGGTAATGGCTTCATAGCATTTGAAGTTGGTCCTTCGTTTGGACTTGGAACTGGAACATTGGGAGCACCTTTCTTAGGTGCATCAGCGGTCCATACTCCACCTTGAATACTACCTTCTTTGATATCTCCAGTGCCGTCATCTTTCTCTGCGCCTTTATTACTGCTATGCTTGGTAACATTACCTTTCCATGGTGGCAACTTGATGTCTTTTTCTTTGTCTGATTTCTTTTCTGATGCTGATTTTGCAGCTTTCGATGGAGCAGCTGGAGTTTCACCATCCCAGTTGTTGCCATAGCCCTTGTTACCGGCTTTGTGTACAACACCTTTTTCAGTTTTAGTAATAACACCATGCGAAGAACTTTTCTTTTTCTCGCCAGTTTTCATATCACCTTTGCCATCTGCTTTTTCTTTATTAGCTTTAATCATGTCTTCCCAACCTTCGTCGAGATCTTTTTCTTTCTTCTTCATTGCATCTTTAGCTTTAACAGCTTGCTTCTTAGCTTCTGTTAATTTTTGGGTAAAAGCACGACGAATACTTTCTGAATACATATCGCTGTTTTCAATGGCACTACCGTATTCGCTAATCTTCATTTCGTATTCCATGTAGTGATACACAGACGCAATGTAATCGGCAGCTTTGGTAATCTTAGCTTGAACCCATCCCTCTAGCTCTTGATCTTCGCGGATCATTTTGAATAGCTTAAAGCTGTATTGGGCGCATTTGAATAGATCGGCACGAGCCATTTTTGCTTCGTGATCGTCCGGACGGTGAAAGTTATCTTGCATTTTGAGAGTTCTCCAATTTCATAATATTTATCGTTTTAAGCTGCCACCAGTTAGTAAATTGTTCTTCATATCAAGAGCATTCTTTATTGTACCATTGGAGTTTTTAGCAGACTTTCCTTTCTTGTTCTTGTATACTGCACCTACTGCAACATTACCTGCGCTAGTACCACCTGGTGTAGCATCTTCTTTAACTAGTATTTCTCTTATTTTCATAGTATTACTCTAAGTATTGCGGGAAACGTTTGTTAAACTGGCGCATGATAACCCCTGCTTTAGAGTTAGCTTCATTTTCTTCTGGACTACCAGTTGACCCACTTTGATCATCGAGCTCGTGTGTGGTATTTTGTTTATAGTGTACCAGTTCATGAGCCAGTGTTCTAAGTATATCTGCAGGATGACGATCTTTAAGAGCTAACTGTATTGAGTTGTTTTCCATATCATAACCACCAAAGCTAGGTTGATCACCTGTCTCTATAGTTTTATGAATGCCAATCCTAGGTAGTTTGTCTAACTTTAACATCTTCATTACAAATGGCAAAAAGTCTTCTAGAGCATCCATTATACCTGGATGTATAACAGCTTCATTTAGTGACTTCTTCTTACCGGCTTTCATGTTAGCCATCCAATGTGCTAGTTGTCCTTTACGACCACCTTGCTTGGCAACCTTGCGTAGGCTACTTACATTGCCTTTGGTGTTTACCCCGTGACGTTTGGCATCGCCTTTGTCCTGTGGGTTCTTTCCGTCAGCAAAGTTTTCATCCACTGAGTCTCTATAAGGCCTTACCCATTCAAATCTTGTGTCGGCTGGAATCCATTTGATACCCAGCCCTTTGTTGCCTTTGGCCGGATCCATATCTACCAGCAACCAGTTTTTTTCATCACTGAATGGCACAGTGTGTGCTTTCTTTAAGATGCGAATAATTTTGCCCGAGTCTGCAATCTTGCCCATCATAGCATCTTCAACAATTAATTCTCTTAAAAACATATTAGCCTTCAAATTGATCTAACGCAATATTCCAGTGAGAGATGCGATCTTCTAATCCAATAGTACCACCGTTGATTTTTTTACTTAGCAATACAATGTCGCCCTTGTCGCAAATAGCATTTAATCCATTCTTGTGCCAAAACCAGCAAGCACTTAGAACTGCGTATTCTGGTGTGCGTAATAAATCTGGATCATTTGCTAATGTATCATCACCGAACAAATCACGACTGCATTGGGTATAATTACTGCGACCCGTAATTTGTAAAATGCCACGCCCCCGGAACTTCCAACCGTCACCACTTGCGTCATCACCGTTGCCCATGCGACTACTATATACACGATTAGCAATTAATTCTGGTTTACGTTCATGTCTTTTTGCTAATGCTTCGTCTGTATAGTATTTCTTAAAAATACTCATTAGACCTTTAGCACCGTAGTTTAAATTTTCCTGTAGTGCAGTAAAGTCTGCGCTTTCATGTTGGCACTGTGCAACAAATCCTGCTACACGAGCAGGTGTAGTAATTTCAAACTTAGGTAAGTATTCGGCCATGGCGTTATACCATAATTCGATTTCTTTATTTTTGTGTACACAGTTATGTAACTTTTCTACAGTAAAATCAAACTCAAAACTCATATCAATCTCCAATGGGCTTTTCGCCAGTCATGTAAGGTAGACTAAACCATAACTTAAACCACTCGGGTGTTCCTGATTTAATATTGTGCTGCTTCATCAACTTGCCTTTTTCATTGCCAGTAACGCTTATATTACTGCCTTCATTGATGTCATATGGCTGTAGGCCTTTATAACTGTTAACTCCAGCTAGGCGTTTAAGTTGGGCAAGCTCATCCATTATATTAATCTAAATGCCTTTAGATTCTTCTTTGGGGTGTTTTTATTTACGTCAACAGTTGAATTCTGTTTTGTTATAATACCAACACCTGCTGACTCTAATGCTCGTTCACGCTGTAGTCTGTCCCAAGCATTTTCTTGTTTTAAGTCGCCCCATTCGTCCTTGCTAGTAGTATCACGCCTGGAAATATTTCTGCCTTTTAGTTTATCTTCACGGCGTTTGTCACCGGCTGCTCTAAGTTTAGCAGTCATTCCATCTTTAGGATCAGTTAAACGTTTAGCTACAGTATCTATAGCATTGCTTTCACCTTCCGCCACACCTTGTATTTTACGCTTAGTTAATTCTTGGTGTAGTGCTTGTATTTTATTAGGTGCACGGGCAATGGCGTTACGTATTTCACCTGCTATATTCTTAGGAAGTTTTGATAATACGCTGTTGACAATTTGTTCAGCTTGCGCATTTTGTTGCCCGGGCATTTTGCTCTTTTCTGGCTTTGCAACAGGCATATCAAATTCATCATCACTGTCAGCTTCTGATTCTAATTGTGATAGATACGAGTCATACTCATCTTTACGTGCCTTCCAGCTATGTGCAAAACGTGCTAGACTTTCGTCACCCATACGTTTACCTATTTGGAATAGTATAGGAGGTAACGATCCGCTGATTTCTGTAAAGTTAATATGACGTTCGCGATCTTCACTGGCATCTTTTAAAAATGCAATTAGTGGAGGAGCATATTTAGGTGCTTGTTTAACCAAGGCATACAAATCATTTTGCAATTTATTAAAGTAAAAATTGTTAAACCATTGAGCACTTTGTCCAGCAGCATTACGATGAAACCCTTTTAGGCTTCCATTGTTGTCTACCCAACGTTTAGCCATAGCTTTTAGTTTACCATATAACTGTGTTATGGGCTCGCCATTTGTTGCAATGCTTTTTAGTGTGCTAGGTAATGAAGGGCCTTCATCTAACCCCACTGGTTCTTTAACTTTCTTCTTAACAACTTTAGCCGCAGCCTTTTCAGCATGTGGCATAAGATAATGTTTTACCACATCAAAGAACGGATGTCCTGCAACGAGAGTATTGGGATCAACGCCTGCTGCTTGTCCAAACGCATCTCTATCATCTGCTGCTACTGCATTACGTAGAGCAGTTGCTGAGCTTAGGCGGGGTGTGTCTTGTTGTTGGATAGTGCCAAACTCGTAATATCCGTGGGCACCTTCTTTACCATTGTATTGTACAAGTGCCTTAGTAACCCATGCCTCGTCAGTATAGACATTTAATACAATGTTGCCGTGTTTTTCGTATACCTTACTAGCCAACGTTAGCCAACTTTGTTCAGCAACAATATGTCCTTTGATTGCAGGATATACAGCGTCCATTGCTTTGACCTTAATGTCAAATGGTAGTGGATCCTTGGGACCCTGTGTACTTTTATTAGTACCAACATACCAGGCTGAATTTTCACTGGCCATTTCCCATGCTTTCATATGTCCCATATGAGGAGGGTTAAATCGGCCAAATATAATTCCTACCGATTTGCTTTTAGACTCAAATAGCTCTCTTAGTATCATCTTTTTTCTCGGCAGTGTTTTTCTTTTCTTCGTGATAATTATTAGTTTCTTCACCTTGCAACTTTTCACATATCTCTTGTACGTCTCTTTTTGTTAGAGTATCTTCCATTCCTTCTACGGGGAACATATCTTTGTAACGATCAAACGCTCGTTTTACAATGGGTTCAAACGCCTTAGAACTCACGCTACGGCCCGAATCACAATGGCGTGTAAATTTCTGTTGAAACGGCAGTAGTTCTTTACGATAGAATTGTGGGTCATTACGCATAAAAAAGATTAGATCGTCGCGCAGATCGAACTCTTCTCGTTTCATGTTGGGGTTAAACAGTTCAAATATTTTCATAATTATTAAGTTCTACTAACGCTTTACTTGCGCTATAAAAAAATCCCTCTTACGATATTTATCGCAAAAGGGATATTAGGAAGTAGCTTTGATTTAGCTCTTAACTACGGATTCTACGCTGTGTATGTAGCTTCCAACAAACACTTTAACCATAAGAAGCATCTTTTCATCCTTAACGTAGAAGTGACTGCCGCCCCAACAGCTTTTCCTGCATAGATCTTTCTTAGCACGTTTAGGCATACGAATCTTGTCTTTTCCTTCACACCATTCAACAAACGATGTAAAATCCTGTCGAGTTCGACCCATAGTTACCTTATAATCAAAGTCAATGTTTTTAACAATAACTTTACCTTCGGACAGTGCAGTTTCAGTACCAGCAGTAGGCAAACTAACATACTTGACTCGATCACTATCTATTTTAGATAATAGTTCGACATCTTTTTCGATATTAGTATAACAGCTAACGTACGGGTTTTCTACTCTAATTTCAAAATCCTTACATTTTTTTAATGCAATACTTAGCTTACCTGCATAGTATCGGTCCTCGGGAGCAAGTTTTTTGATCCATTCGTACTGATTTTCTTTTTGATTTTCTTTTAGATTAGCATCTATAGATTCAAAATTACAACCCCTAAATAACCCTGCGGCCTTAGTCACAAGTACAATTTTGTACTTGTACTTGTGATTAAACAACTTAGTTGTTTGTTTGGTCTGGATCGATGGATACAATTTCATCAATGATTACCTTAGGTGTTTTAACTTTAACATTGAGCACTAATTGGGTATCGGATACAGCAATACCTACATTGCCGCCCTTTCTCAAGTCTCCAAACAACATTAGTTTTGCCAATGGGCGTTTAATTTCCTTGTCAATAACACGTTGTAGTGGCCGAGCTCCCATCTTAGAATCAAACCCTTTTTCAATTAACCAATCAATTGCTTCATCGGTAATCTTAATTTTAATTCCTTTATCCTTAACTTGGTCACGTACTTCGACCATAAACTTGCCAACAATTTTAATCATTGTTTCTTTGTTTAACTTGCCAAACGTAACAACGCCGTCTAATCGATTACGGAATTCGGGAGCAAAGAACTTCTTAAGAGCTTTGTCTTCATATTCTTTCTCTTGACTACCGAATCCAATTTGATTCTTCTCGCTATCCTGTGCGCCGGCATTTGTTGTAATAATAAGGATAAGATTACGACAATCTGCCTTTTTACCATTGCTGCCTGTAACAAATCCGTTATCCATCATTTGCAATAAGATAGTTGAAACATCAGGATGCGACTTTTCAATTTCATCAAGCAATAATACACAGTTAGGACTTTCTTGTATCTGGGTAATCAACAATCCAGAATTTTCTTCAAAGCCCACATATCCCGGCGGAGATCCAATTAGTTTGCTAACTGAGTGTTTTTCTTGGTATTCACTCATATCAAATCGTACAAGTTTAACTCCAAGATTTTTAGCCAGTGCTTTAGCAGTTTCTGTTTTACCTGTACCGGTTGGTCCCATAAACACAAACGCACCGACTGGTCGATTCTCTGATTTTAATCCTGCTTGACTAACAAGGATCTTATCAACAATTTCTGTAATGGCAAGATCTTGCCCATATACTTCTTGTTGTAAGTTAGCTTCGAGGTTTGCAAGATTACTTGACTCTTGTTCGGCAATCTTTTCAGTGGGCATGTTAACTACTTTTGCAAGCTCATATTGAATAGCAGCCTCGTCAACAATTCGTTCATCTGCTAACTTTAAGTTAAAGCGTGAACACGCAAGATCAATTAAGTCAATAGCTTTGTCGGGCAACTTTTTATCTGTTTGATACTTAATAGATAATTTAACTGCAGCCTGAATAGCATCATCTTTAATTTTAACATTATGATGAGATTCATAGTATTTCTTAATACCCTTAAGGATCTGAACTGCCATTTCTGGAGTAGGCTCATCAATACTAATACGTGCAAATCGACGCATTAATGCACGATCCTTTTCAAAGTACTTACGATATTCTTCCCATGTAGTACTTGCAATGACTTTAATGTTACCTTTACTCAGTGCTGGCTTCATCATGTTAGCAAGGTCATTGCTATTTTGACTGCCGCCGGCTCCGGCTCCACTAATCATATGGGCTTCGTCAATGAACAATACTGTCTTGCCTTTCTTATCAAGTCCTCTAAGAACTAATTTAAATCGTTCTTCAAAATCTCCACGATACTTGCTGCCAGCTAACATTGCACTGATGTCAAGATTATACACAGTATATTCTTTTAGAAAGTCGGGAACTGCACCTTTAACAATATTAAATGCAAGGCCTTCTGCAATGGCAGTTTTACCTACACCAGGATCTCCAACAAGGATAACATTGCTTTTGCTTCTACGACCAAGTGATAGTGCGATATTTTCTAATTCATCAATTCGACCAATTACCGGATCGACTTTGTTTTTCTTAACAGCTTCATTAAGATTAGTTGTAAATGCTTTTAATGCACGTTCGCCCTGCCCGTCTCTAGGTTCTTCCGATTCTTCCGATTCCGTAATTTCTGAGTTTAAATAATCGGCAAATTTATCTTTGTCGATCTCTGCTTGGCCAATGTAGTAGTTGGCATACGACCGCTTCTCTGCCATCATGGCAAGGAACACATCAGTGGGCTCAATCTTTTGACGCCCATTGAAAAGGACTTGCGTAAATGCACGATTAAGTACACGTTCTACGGCTTGTGTTTTGCGAGGCTTAACATCTGTAACTTCTGTTACAATTTCGTCACATTTATTTTTAAGGTACAATTCAAGATTCTTTTTAAGGAAACCTGCATCTGCACCGTATCCAGTAACACACTTACTAAACGATTCTTCACATAACATGGAAAACAATAAGTGTTCTATGGTTAGATATTCGTGTTTTAGTTTCTTAGCAACGTCAATAGCTTTTTCAAATACTTGTTGCAATTCACTGCTAGGTTCTACCATTATCATTTCCTTACGGTTATTGTTTTTCTATTTTAGCATACAATGCTTCTAATTCTTGCCTTAATTGGTGATCTAATACCGCCGGAATCGTTACAGTAACTACAATTATCATGTTGCCGACTCTGCCAGTATTGATGTCTCTAAAGCCGCGACCACCGCTTGAAAACTCAGTTCCTGGAGTAATGCCAGCACGTAAAGTTAGCGGCATAATATTACTGTCTAAACATACCACTTCTTTAGTACAGCCAGTCATTGCTTCTAATGCCGTAATGGTAACAATTTTAAATAAATCATTACCTCTACGTTCCCATTCAGGATCTGGCTCAACCATTACAGATACATTGAGATTACCTCGAGCAAACTGCGGAACTGAATCGTCCCCAAGTCCCCCGTATCGAATGATTTGCCCACTTTGTACGCCTTGTGGAATGTCAACAACTACAGTTTGATGTTTGCCCGAAGGCATTGCATATCTAGCTTCAATCTGAGTTCCTGTATATGCTTGTTTAAATGAAACAGTTACTCGAATAGTTAAATCTTTGTTTCTCTGCATTTGTCGACCCCCAAATCCTGCAAAACCAGGGCCGAAGTTAAAACCAAACATTTCGCTAACATCATTCCAGCCGGGCGGTCCAGGGTGGCCCGGATGTCCGAATGGATTTCCATTCTTCTGGGCATCGTATTGTTGACGTTTTTGGGGATCGCTCAGCGCATCGTGAGCTTGTGATATTTCTTGAAATTTCTTTGTGTCGCCGCCACGGTCAGGATGATTCTTCATGGCCAACTTTTTGTAGGCCTTTTTAATTTCATCCTGACTTGCGTTTTCGTTTACACCTAATATTTGATAATAGTCCATAGTGCTATTATATAGCATTAAGACCTAGTTTGTCAATCTAAAGGTGGAAATTTTTCATCCAATGGCGGCCTACTAGGCGCTGGCCTACTCACGACCGGCATTGCACCAAACCCACCGGCTGCAACAGGTGTTGTCCCCCAACTTGGAGCTGCAGACACTGGTGCTCCAAATCCTGAATTACTACCAAAGCCTGTTGGTGCTGGTGAATTAAAACCACCGGAGTTGCCGAAGCCTCCTGATTGCGGTTGGCCAAATGCTGGAGTCCCGCTCGCAAATCCTGCTCCTGGTGTTTGTATTCCGCCATTGTTTGCTCCGCCTAATTTTTCCTGTGTGCGACCAAATGCCGCAATACCTAGTACTGCACCCATGGCAATATGAAATAGTCCTGCACCTTGCAGTGTTAGTGGTGTCCATTGTGTAATTGTACTATGAGTGAAGGTCTGCAATAGACTCCAAAGAATTGGAAATACTACCATGTCCATCATACAGACTACCATATACATCCACCCCATCATTGGACGCCATTTACTGTTCATCCAATCTTCTTTTTTTGTTTCGCTTGCGCTTAAAACTTTAACTTCTTCTGCCATAATGTTCGCTCCTATTAGTCTATTACTTCTTAGCTAACATTGTTTGAATCTTTTCTTGAATTGCCTTGGCCCAGAAAGGCTGCGGAAAATTCCAACCTACAAATGCTCCTACTGCTACCCATAATAAAATATCTAACATAACATTCTCCTTAGAACCAAAGGTATAAACCGTTTAGGCTTAATACAATTCCGAATCCTGCTACAACAAAGCTACCCCAGAACATGGCCATGCTGACTGCAAGAATACTTGCTGACAGCACAACGATTGCCAACTGATATGCTGTTGATGCATAACCAATCCATGGACTGGATTTTTTAGCAATTTCTCGTTCAGCTTCCATCTCTCTTGCTTTACTAGCAATTTCTTTCTTGTCAGCATCCATGCGTTCTTTCTCTGCCATGAATTCTGCTTTAATTGTTGGATCAGCTGTTGTCTTAGCGGCAATCTCGTAGCTTACGCCACGACTGGCTTTAGCTTGATACTGTGCCCAAGTGTTGTTAGCACCCAGTGTATTATTTAATACTGTGCTACCTAACTTGCCGCCATACCATGCGTTGACTGCTAACAATAAAGCAAATACGGAAATAACCATACCTGCTTTGTCTTTTAATTTTGCTTCACGTTCACTACGTGATCCCACTGGAGGCTTAGGTGCGTCCGGGTCTTTAGGGTGTTTAGTTACCAAGTTTAGTACTGAATCTATTAATGCCATCTCTCGCTCCTACTTAATATACTACTATTTAACTGATTCGAAGATTTTTTTCTGCTCTCGGTACCATTCTTGCCATGCTTCTAGTTTAGCCGCATTTTCATGACAGCTTCCGTAGTTTTCAACAACTCTGTCTAGGAGTTGACTGGCTTTAACTTCACTGGGGGTTCCATCAGTTGCGGCGGCACGTCCGGCCACTTCATTACGACTGGCGCTGTCGTGCAAGCTGACAGTAGACTTAGGCAAGCTACAACTAGCATCCAATTGCTTACCTGCAACTTCTTTGATAATTTCTCTGTTGACATAGACATTTTCCTTAATGACTTTAACCTTTGTAACTACCTTTGTTTCTATAACTGTGTTAACCTGTTGCGATTTTTCTTCTGCAATCTTAACTTTAGCTTCTAATTCTGCTACTCGAGCAAGCCATGCAGATTGCACATTATGTCCGCCAAACAAGTATGATCCTATTACTAACAGTACTACGCCCACTAGTTCTGCGGGTAATTTGTACTGCCCCATCATGGGAATCCACGTTACAAGTTTACTGGCAATGTACAGACTAACACCTACTATTGTAAATGCATAGTAAATCCAAACAAAAAGGCTATCTGGGATAAGACTTAACATCCATCCAAATTGGCTCATTAAACTTTCTCCAACACCACTGCATATCCGTCATTCTCAAATACAAAAGATGAACCAATTTTAGTAATATTATAGTTACCAACATACTTTGTGTAGTACAGTATTTCACTCATTGCACTACCTTCTAACATAATAGGGCCTTGGATATTGTTGTATATTTCTTCAGTACGGCCAAAATCTTTAATACGCAAACGCAACGGGCCTGAAAATTTCTTCTGGAATACTATGTCCTCGTGATCTACACTAACACTTTCTAAATAGCTACGTCCAAAGAAGTTACCAAAGTTATTCATTACATTTTCTTGTATAGTGATCTCATAGTCATCTTTAGTTTTTGGAATTGTTTCGTTGAGATTTGATTCGTCGGCATCGATACTGTGAAAGCTCTTATGATATCTAAATTTAAAGTTTTCAACTTCTGCAAGTTGGCGTACTCCATTTAGTAATTCTAAAATTTGTTCACTGATACGACGATTACGTTCAATTTCAACAAACACTTTATACTTGCCATCACTAAGTTCTCCAGGGCTTGCATCTGCGTCTAGAACAAAATCATAACCGCTTTCCATAAACTCAACTAGATCATCTGCAGGTTTTTGACTACCTACAGTGAATGCCAAAACTACAATGTCTTTATCTTCGCCCATTTTACTAGAATAGCTGTCAACTTCAAAAATATTATCCACTAACATTTTTAAGTCGCCTGCTAATAGGCCTTCATTAAACTTGTGCATTAACATCTCCTCCTGCTGGTGCTGCTGGTGCTGCTGGTGCAGGTATTGGCGGCGCTGCTAGAGCAGCCACATCAGCTGCTTGTGCCGGAGCACTATCTACGTTCGCATTTCGTCCAATGCCCATACTTTCCTTCATCTTAGTCATGTATCCGTTGTAAATATCTTCAACTAGCGTCTTGGGCATTGTAATTTCTACAAGCCATACAGGTTTGCGGTCTAGTTTACCTTTACGTGTGCCTGGTCTAAAATCATCAGGGGTTTTAACTTTCCGTGGCTCTAGCAAATGTGTTTGTTCATAAGTTACTTTGCAGCCATAGTCTAGCAATCTCTTGCCTGCCATAGGATCAGGCATCTTATCCTTTGGCCACATAAAACTACAAGTAATCCAGTGACGGTCAACTTTAGGACCTTCTGCTAATTCGCCATCTTGCCAGTTTTTATATACGTACATATTCATTTCATCTAGAACTCTTTCGAAATCTTTAAGAGTTGATAGACTGCTGTTAGTACTGTAAATTGTTTCTACGTTTTTAATAACGTCAAGTATATCGCGCATATTGGTTCCCAGGGTGTTCTATACTTATTTAGCTGGGTTTAAATCATATCACGTCAGTTTATCTTAGTCCAAAAGGTATAAGTAAGAGTGTAGGACCTATGTAGTTACTGGGCGGTCACTACAAGTCCTACTATAACCAAAAGTGGGAGATAAACTTAATGAGTAAAAACACAAGAGTGAAAAAACGTTTTACTTCAGATGTGAATGTAATTGACTTTCATGCACACATACCTGCAAAAAAGCAGCGTGTAACGCTGTTGCCTCGCAATAAAAACCAAGAAACTTATCTTTTTAAACTTCAAGACGATCGTAAAAATATTGTTTTTGCAATCGGTCCTGCAGGTACGGGTAAGACTTTGTTGGCTGTGCAAAATGGTATTAAACTTTATCAAGAAGGTAAAGTTGACAAAATTATAGTCACAAGACCCGCCGTTTCCGTAGATGAAGATTTAGGATTTTTACCAGGTACGCTAAATGAAAAGATGGCTCCATGGACAAGACCGATCTTCGATGTATTAGGAGAATATTACCAACAAAAAGATATAGCAGCAATGCTGGAGGAAGGAGTTATCGAAATAAGCCCACTTGCATATATGCGCGGCCGTACGTTTAAGAATGCTTACATTATTGCGGACGAAATGCAAAATGCCACACAAAACCAAATGAAGATGTTACTAACCCGGTTAGGTGAGAATTCTAAGATGGTGGTAACAGGAGATTTGAATCAAGCAGATAGATTGAGAGACAACGGTCTATTAGACTTTGTGGGAAAGATTGAAGGCAAACGGCTATCACATATAGACGTTGTTCAGTTTGATCATAAAGACATTGAAAGACACGATGCCGTGCGGGAGGTACTAGAAGTTTACGGTGATGATTAAAAAAGGACCTTCGGGTCCTTTTTATACTTGTTCTACTTGTATTCCTGATTTTTCAAGAAACGTAACCCCACCAGTATCCCGATAAGAGTTCCTATATAGAACACTGCCAATACCACTTTGGTAGATAAGTTTGGCACAGTCCAAACATGGAGCATGGGTAATAAACATAGTAGCACCCATACCAGATTCGTTAGATTTAGCCAACTTGGCAATTGCATTAGTTTCAGCATGAAGTACCTCTGGTTTAGTTTTTAATGTATAATCGCCGTCTTGTGTCCAAACTTTGTCTTCACAATCGTTATCCCAACCAGCCGGCATACCATTGTAGCCAATGGATATAATTCTATCATCCTTGACCACAATAGCACCAACATGCAATCTGCGAGCATGACTAAGTTCTGCAAATGTCTCCGCAGTTTTCATGTATGCATCGATCAGTCGTTGTTTCATTCTTCTAGCAAGTCTAATTTATTAGGCTTGTCTTTCCATTCTTCAGAATCGAGCAAGGCCGGTTTCTTTTTAGTAATAACCGGCCATTTGTTGCTAAGTCTAGTATTAATTTCTAACCATATTGGAATGTTAGTATTAGTATCGTTGTCTGCTACAATTGCGTCAACTGGACATTCGGGAATACATACTCCGCAATCGATGCATTCATCTGGATTAATTACTAGAAAATTTGGACCTTCATAAAAACAGTCAACTGGACATACTGATACGCAATCAGTATGCTTACATTTGATGCAATTTTCGGTAACAAGGTGCGTCATTGTACGTGGCTCAGTCTAATTAGGCAAGCGGCAAGGTTAATTTCGGGGTCGATGACTAGCGTATGATCTACTAGTCCTTGTTTAATAATAAGGATTGCTTTTTCTTGTAGTGATTCTGTACCAAAGATTTCAATGTTGTCATACAACCAACGATAGATTTCTTCCATCTCTTCTGGCCTAGCTTGACTGCACACTAATTTACGTGCTTCGCTGATCTTGCCTTTCTTAAAAAGTTCAACCATTTCAATCTTATAGTCTTGTTCTCCAGTATCTCCCTTCTCCGGAGTATGCAATGACCCATTTAGGCTGTTCATTTGTACAGTATTAATACATTTACGTAGATCCGGATAGGTTGCTTTGACAAATGTGTCTAAAGTGTCTAGATCAAATTCTACTTTCTCTTCCATAAGAATAGTAGCAATGCGAGCAGTAAACTCAGCAATGTCAACTTTTTCAATATGAAAACCTTGACATCTGGAATGGATAGCAGGGATAATTCTGTTAGGATAGTTACAAGTAAGTACAAATCTAGCAGTAGTATGATATTCTTCCATAACACCACGTAATGCCGCTTGTGCGTTTGGACTCAAGTAATCAGCTTCATCTAGTAGCACTACTTTAAAGTCACCGAACGGAATCATCTGTACAAAGTTTACAATCTTGTAGCGGATGTCGTCTACAGAGTTAGTACGTGAGCCGTTAATTTCTAAAATATCAAGATCGTTAATATCAAGTTCTTTAAACAATATCTTGGCTAAGGTTGTCTTGCCAATGCCAGCATTACCGCTAAACAGCAAGTGCGGAATGGTCTTTTGTTTGATCCATGCTTCTACTTGAGTCTTTTGATGATTGTCACGGAACACGTATCCGTCGACGGTGCTTGGGCGATATTTTTCTGTCCATAAATCGTTCATTGTGGGGCCTTGTATATTTTTGTTAATTCAAATTCAGAATGTAATGCAGTAATAATTTTTTGAACTGTACAATCTACTACAGTTTTATCGTATGTAGTATATGCACAATGTTGTGTAGGGGCTTTTTCAATTATGTCTATTGCCTCACGTAGTAATAGTTCAGCGAACTTTTTACACTCTGACATATCCCAGTGTCCAATACCAAACATATCCTTTTCGTATCCAGCCTCAATAGCAAGTTCTTTAATTCGTTCGTTCATATATTTTCTCTTGATTGTAATATTTTTTTTGTTTTATAATAGCTATTAGCAAACGCCCATGGAAATAATCTAAAACTGTTAGACTGTTCTCTAGTCATTTCAATAAACTCTAATTCAATGTTAACTGGTTCCAAAGGGATTAAATGTACCATAGGAGTTCCAGCAGGAATTTCTAATTCCCCTATACGTTGCACCGGCGGCAAGAACATATTTAAGTGTGTAGTATGTTGATATTTGAATTCTAATACACCTGGCGGTAACGCCCAATCTTCTAAATTAGGTTTGTTCCAAGATGCCTCAACTACTAAAAATGGAACTTCTCGCTTAGTTTGTAGGTTCCACGGACTCATTAGTTTAACGTTGGTCCAATTTTTAAATGCAAAGTTAAACTGTTCACCGGGGTGTGATGTTTGATTTTCCGGATTAGCACCGCCTGGAACCTGTACCTCAATTAATCTGTTGTTAGTCCAGGTAATTTTATGATCTTGCCAAAGCGGGATAGTTATTCCGCGTTTAAAAAAATCAATAAATCCCGGACATGTTCGCATTGTCGGGATATCTTCAGAGTTGCCAAATTTAACTGTTCTCGATAATTTTTGCCACCAGTCTGGAATGCTTTCTTTAGCATGTACAATTGGAAACAATTTAATAAGCTGGTAATTTAAATTAAAACATTCTATTTTTAATGTAGGACTTTTCTTCCAAAACATTATACCAACTCCTCAACTACCCCAAGGATTTCGGCCAAGATGAACAAAATACCTGCAGTAAACAAGTCACCACGTAGTAATCTGACACCTGCACCAATCCGCAATGCACTCTTTACAAGACTAACATAAAAATGTCCCTTGCTAGTATCTTTAGGTTGCACATTAATTAATGATGGATGATGCGGGCAGCGACCTTGATTATATTCACAATCTGCACTATATTCTTTGTTACATGTTTCACATTTCATTTTTTTCCTTTTAGCATCAACTACATGTTGAGCAAGAGAATTGTATTTTCATAGTACTATTATACATAAAAAGTAAGGAAAGGTCAAGATTATTTGGTAAGTTATGTTTAACAATTAAATATCAGTGTTCGGAGTCTTTATGAAAATTGCAATATTCGGTGATAGTTTTGCACACACTAACCCTCTTTCAAAATTGAAAGATAAGGCATGGTATAACTTATTAAAATCTCAAGGTCATAGTGTAACATTATTTTCCAGTACAGGATCAAGTCTTTGGTATAGCTACGATAAATTTATTAAAAATCATGCTGTGTTTGATCGATGTATAATAATGGTTACTAATTGGGGTAGATTTCATTTGCCCCAATTGAAACAGCCATTCTGGCCTGGAGTTAGTCAAATTGAGGAATTTTTAAAGGTTTGCGAATTTCCAGAGTACGATAGGAATGTGTTACTCTCAACATACAATTGGGCCATTTATGCAAGGAACGATGATCAAGAAATTGCATATCATCAACTGATGTTACAAGATATTGTATTAAAGCGACCCGATACATTAATTATTCCTTGCTTTGATTATGATCTAAGTAGAGTACCCACCGGAGAAAATTGTACATTATTTGATGTTAGCATGATTGATATTTTATATTATCGTATAGATTGGCAGGATGATAAGGGTATATGGCGCCGGCGCCCTCTTCGTAAAGGCGGCCTAGAACTTAGAGCATGTCACATGAATGATGCTAATAATAAAATACTTGCAGATAAAATAGAAAACTGGTTGTTAACCAATCAGTTCTATATGAAAAAAGAAGATTTTGTACAGCCAATTGAATCAGTTGACTATTACTTTGAATTAGACTTTACTGAAAAAACCTAATTACTTTGGAGTCATCCAAACCCATCCGCCATCCACTGCGGGTCTAAAATGCCCTTGGCGCCAGTAATTCTTTCTTGTTATTTCTAAGTAATATAAGTCTACTGGAAATCTAGTACTATGAAAATGTCTATTAACTTTAAGGTTATTTTTAGTAATCATGTCATCAAATGTAGACAAGCCAGATCCCCAGCTATTTTCTATTAAAAGTATTCTGCCATTATCGGTTAAGAAATCCCCAACATTGTTAAAAAAATCTTCATGAATTTTCCAATCAGTGTCTTTATATCTTCTAGGATCAGTATATGCATCGTGATACGGATCAACATTAAAATGTGGAGGGTTTGCTACAATTAGATCAAATTTTAAATTTTTATCAACTGATTTAAAATTATCTGATAAAATAAATTTCACAGTATCTTCACAATTATTTTTTTTAATAGTAAGATCTATTAAATCCTTACACGGGGCATGTCTATCGAGCAGCGTTAAATTTGTACATAACTCGGCACTTAACACCGAAAACCCGATAACTCCTGCACCAGAACACCATTCTAAACAATTAGTAGCAGGTGTGCCACCTAATACAAGCCCGACTGCGTCGCAGATATCTTCAGCTATTAGTACGCCACCGCCGTCGAGTTCGTCGGTAAAACAAATGATTTTATTATTAAGTTTATATTCTTGAATTTTCATAAATTTTATTTTAAAAAGAAAGGGTTTATCCAAACCCTTTGAGTTATTTGGACAAATACTGTCCTAACTCCGGGGGCATCCACCCTACGGGTTTCAATACCTTACCGTCTTCTCGTTTACGAACCTTGCCGGTCTCTGAATCAATCTTGGCAAAGTTAGTTTTCATAACTTCTTTCCATGCACCCTCGGCATCTGCACCCATACTGTGGATAGTGCCAATAGTAACAACTAGGATATCAATTAGTGCATCAAGTGCTTCGACATTGTCATTCATGTCACAGGCATGCTTGTATTCTTTATATTCTTCTTCAATAAGTTTTGAGTACAGCGCAAACTGATTTAGATTGATCTCTCCTACTGTTTGATCGCAGGCTCGCATAAATTTTTCTTGATCTCTAAAAGGATTTGTCATTTTATTTCTCTTTGTTTATAATTTGAGCAAGATAATTAGCCCACGCATTTAATGCTACAGGATCCCAGTGATATTGCCCCACTCCGCTGCCAACAGTATTGGCACCCCATTTAGTAGTTAACCATTCAAATTGAGTTAAATTACACAAGTAATTATCATCGTTAAATACCGCGTCCCATAATTCAGGAGTTTGTTGTCGATTAGCATCAACACATAGCATGAAATCTTCTTTTGGTTTGTAAGGTGTAGATATTGAGTTAAAAAACAAGTATGGAATATTAGCATGTTTTAAAAAATTTACTAGTCCCCAATAGGTCCACGCAAATCTATTCATATGACTATCTATGCTCTGGCTTATCCATCCCTTGTACGCATGTTGCACATCGGATCGGTTTAAATAATTACCTAATGTTCCATTTGTAGCATGTTCATTAAATCCAGCGTTAAAATAAAATATATCATCATCGGTTATAAACTCTTCTCTGGTGAATTCAGTCCAACCTATGACAACTAGTATATCAGCCGGATTACGATGACTAAGCTCACGTAATAATATAGATTGAGTATTAACAGCAATACTCCAATTACTTTGACCAGGCCTGCTAAGATTTATTCCATTTGTGTTAAGAATGTTACATAACTGCTTTGGCCAAGCATGATTCCAATCTTCTGGTGATTGCTGCTCCGGCCTAGTGCATTCAAATCCACTGGCCATGCTACATCCGTTAGCAACAATAAACTTGTTGCAGTCATTGACTTTGACGATCATTATAGATTATTAAACAATACATCCTCGGGTGGAGTATCGGATGATAACAGAATATCCTTATTATCAACTAATCGAATAATGATTTCAGTTCCAGTCTCGTCTTCTATAGTAACACCTCGAGACCAACGTCCGTGATCTACATAAATCCATTCGCCAACTTTAACATCTTTTTGCTCAGGACCAACTGCAAATACACAACCCCATCGTGGCTTAATACCAGACGACTTTCCGTTACCTGATAATACTACAATACCTGATTGAGTTGTTTCGTCACCAAACTCCATATCTGAAATTAGTACACGATCTCGGATAGGGTTAATCTTACCACGTACTACATTGAGACTCATTTCTCCTCCGAGTCAAAGTCTTCAAATTTTGAATCTGGTGCATTGTTTACTGGAGCAGTTGGTGCAACAGTTTTAGCTGGTCTCGCTGCCTTAGTAGGCACTGCGTCAGCATGAGTATGATATTCAGTCATTACATCTTCACGCTTTTTGATGATTTTGCCCCCGGGTCCTAATTCGTCGCCACGAGCATTAACTTTAACATTACCCACTGCTAACGTCATTTCATTTTTAATACGTAATTTGTCAAGGTCAATTTCTTTGCCTTGCATTGTTCTATAAACACTATTTGCCATTGTTATCTCCTAACATTATATAAGTACTTATCTCAAGAATTCATGCCAGTCTAAATTATATTTCATGCTGTCAATTCTATGAACACCAATTAAGTATAACACATAACTGGCTACGCTACTGCCTCGTCCGACGCCCCATACTACATTATTGGCTCTAAGCGTATCTACTAGATATTTTAAATAAAACAGCAAATCCATCATTCCGTGCTGTATAAATGCTTCTAGTTCTTCACTTACTCTATTAGTTTGTTCTTCGGTAGAGCACATTCCGTAGAGCATTTCTACTAAATTTGGACAGTAATCACCGGGCATGTTCCAGATACGTTGGCATGACTTATCATACTCTGTTATCTGAAAGTGAGTTTCGTACGGCTCTATAAATTTAAAGCCAAGTTGATTTTCTATTTCCCGTATAGATTGACTGCGTTCTTCGACTAGCATAGTGTCGCTTACAGTAAATTGGTGCCCACGATACAAAGCATCAAATAAATCTTGTTCGTTAAAAACGGGATTACTATATTTGTCTGTGCGCATACAGACATTTTACTTGACATTGATCAGTTTGTCAAGTCCTTTATCTCTATTTTGGTATTGTTGCTGCCAGACTTTTGCCCGTCTACTTCGTAGTTCTTCGTTGTACAATTCTAAAAACATAGATATTTGATTTTGCAAAGCAGGGTTGCTACTTTGCCAATATTTTTTCCCAAGCTCAGACACACGAGATTCAATCTCGGCATCTTTTAATTGTGAAAAGTCTTCAGCTAATGGATGCATTAGGCAAACTCACCAATATATCTAATGTACATTTTACTGCCGTTACCATAGTCATATTTCCATGCTTCGACAATGACTGTTTTTCCAGCCGGAACTATAATTGCATGACTGGTAAATTTACCACTGTCATCGTCTGACACAGTGGCCAATGCATTGGTTGCAAATGTAATAGTGTGCGGAGCACCTTCATTATTTTCTAAATGTATCCGCACTTTGGCAAATCGATTGTCTAATATTGGCCAGTTGGTTAGTTCTAAGGTAGCACTATCTCCAATAGTGATCCTATGGTATTCACCGTTTGACACTTGAACAGTGGTGGTGCCCGACTCTACACTAATTATTGTAGCAACTGCGCCGTATAGTTTATTAGTCACAGCGTTCTGGATAATACTTCCAGCAAAGTCGTTTGAGGCATTTAACTTGGCCGTGTTTAGTTGTAGATCTGTTATCTCAGTTGCTGCTTGAGCCAGTCCAGTTTTAGTAATTTGGAAATTATCTCTAAATCCTTGACTGTTATTGTCTTGGCCTGCCACTGGAAAAGCAGCGTCTATGGTTGATGATACTATTGCACTTGTCATGTTATTATGGTCCTGTCGTTTCTAAATACGATGTATTTATCAGTGGTATCACCGGTCACAGAATCTATTATGTACCGATCAATCACATAGTCAATTTTATTAAAGCTAAAGTCCGGTGTTGTTTTTAGATAGTTCTTAATATTAAGCATGATATCATCTCCGCGTCCAACTTTACAGAAACACAAGGGAATAGCACTAACAAATCCTAATTCTTGCACACTACCGTCTTGGATAGTACGCATCCATAACGGCAGGTAATTTCGATCATGTAATCCTAACTGTTCAATTCGTCTGCGCCATAATGAAATGCTTGCCGGCTGTCGAAATTCTCCGTCTGGGTATACATCACTGCGGTCCGCAGTAACTGAATAAGGTTGCGGCCTTCCCCAAAATCGTGTGGGTGTATCAAATGGTCCGTTGAAATAAATGTTTGTTTGATCCACAGTAGTTAGTATTGGATCTATAGGACCTGCCTCTGCTAAATCCAACGTCTTATTACCTATTTCAAGCGGGTCAATAACATCAAGATAAATTACTTCATATAACAGGTTGTTAGTGCCCGTAACCTTTGCTTGTGCTTTTTTAACATCACCAATTTTAAACCGTTTCTTACGGTGATTTTGCCCAACTACTGAAACGACCTGCGCCGCTGTTTTAGTTTCAATCCCGGAATACACAATCATTTTTAAATCATTTTGAATTCCAAAATTACTGTCACCGGGTCTATAAATTGCAGTAGCATCAAAAATATTACTATTTCTAATAAAGTTTTTAAACAACTCTCGCTGATCCAACTTAAGATATGGTTTTGCAGTTATATTACTGTATAACCTATTATTAGGAGTAGTAATAGTTAGACTGAATGTTCTTGATATTGCACTGTACCCTAAAATATCTCGAGCTTCTACTGTAAAGGAGTAAACTCGATCAACGGTAGTAGTACCTGCATCTAAACTAAAATTACTGGCATCAAACGTAATCAGACCTTGATCACCATTTAAATTAAATTGCGAAACTTTTCCAGTTATTTCACCATCTAACTCAAGGATTAATCCTGGAGGCAATGTTCCCGATGTTTTTACATATAGGATAACAGATTCTGTAATTGTGCTTGATGCGGTAACTGATAGCATACTGATTAAATTAGCTTCGATATTGCCCAAGTTAGACCCGGTAACCCACCCCATTACACTTTCAACTTCACCCAATACTTGTACAGTAAATGTACGTTTACTTGTAGCAGTTTCTGCACGATCACTTAGTCTCATTGCAGTCACAGTAAAATGGTAAGTTTTAGTAATTGCTGGTTGGTAAGGAACAACACCAAATATTTCAGCAGTCCCTTGATCAAATTGCATACCTGGAGGTAGTATACTAACTGTAGAATCCGGATTAGTTGCGTCCAATGAGTATACTATAGGACCTAAATCTAAATCTTCATAAGTGTCTAATCTTATAGTTTGATAATTGTTTGCCCTACGTACTCCAAGGTTAGCAGGAGTAACCCATATCGGCGCCCTTACATAAGTTGCATCAACCATGAATGATCCCGAACCAGCAGTGGTAACAGTATTGTCTGCTCTAAAGTAATCATCTCCAACTACATAAATTTTAAACTTTCTTTTTACTTCAGTATCACCGTCGGTAATAGTTACTATAAACTCGTAGTTACGATTTAATTTCTTTGGGCTAAGACTCGGTGTACTGTAGTCAAAGATTGCAGTATCGTAAATGTAACTATCATAACCGTTAGACGATCTATATCCAAAGTCAAATGCTACAGCATCATAAACTGTAGTATCAAAAAATCCATTCCCCGCAGTTTCCGGAATAACCAATGCAGGTTGTACCCATCCTACAATTCTCCCAGAATCAGTCAACACTAATCCCGGAGGAAGAGTTCCTTCCTTGCTTGCAATGAAATACTTTAATCTTTGTCCGGCAGCAGTATCCGGATCTGTTGCAAGTAATTGAAAATCAATGTATGAACTATCAAGTATATAATAAACATTATTAGGGCCAACAGGTAGCGATCCAGCGGCAGTTTGCCACACTGGTTGATCAGCACCATCAACTGTAATTGCAAACGTTCTATCTGAAATTTCATTATTATACGATGCACGTACTACAAATTTAAATTCAGTTGAACGTGGCACTTCAAATGCCGATCCAATAATAGCATCATCTACTATTCTAAGACCTGGGGGAAGTTTTCCCGAAATTACAGAGTATGTGGCAGTACCAACAACTGGCAGTAGTTGATTTATTGAGGTTCTTTCTTGTATAGTACCAAAACTATATCCAGAATGTTCAGTCCATACGCTTAGTGGCATAATTATGACCAAGTTGCAAGAGTAGCTCTAACCCAAGTGGCAGGTGCTATGCAAACATAAATGTGAGTAGCATCAAACGCAATCTGCCCAGTCATTCCTGCAGAAGTTGCAGAGGCCGGAGCAGCACTAGCCAGCGGGGCTGACCAAGATAATACACCACTAACACCTGCAGTTAATACTTCACCGGCAATGCCAGTAGTGCTAGGTAATGTCCATGTTATGTTAGATCCTACTGACGCAGGAGCCTGAAATGCAACATAGTTTGAACTGTCAGCATCTGCAAATCTTAAATCGCCTTGTGCATTAATTTGTAGATCTCCAGCAACGTTAACAGTAGTAGCAGTTAATGTTAGTGTTGACCCTGACAAATTTTGTATAGAGTTAACTTTCCATATACCAGCTGATGATAATTCTGCACGAATAGCTAGTGTAGACCCATTGTCTGTACCAAAACTAACCTTAGTAGGTATGTGTCCGGTTGTTGGTACTCCTTCTACAGTTGCGCTGATCGCAGCACCTGCTGCCCGCCCTGTACCGTCCCACCCAATAAATGCAATATCAGCAATATCATCACCGTTTACTACTACAGTAGGAACTGTGCCAGTTCCTCGTGATCTATAAAAATTAAAGTTTACAGAATCTGCAGTTTCGTGGTGTTGTGCAAATGTAAATCCTTGTCCGGTTGCTCCTGAATAAGAATTTCTAGTAAGGTAAAGGTTACCATTTACTAGACTAGTATTGTTACCTATACTTAGTAGAGTTGTTGGAGTTATATTTAACTCACCAGTTTTTATAATGTTACCAGTTATAGCAATGTTTGCATTTACGAGAACCTCTCCAGTGCCGGCTGGGTCTAAATCAATGTTCCCATTTCCGGTACTAACAATTTTTTTACCATTAACATCTAAATCACCACCTAATTGCGGACTTGTATCGTTAACAACGTCAGTTAGCCCACTGCCGCTTATAAGATTTCCACCGGCAGTGCTTCCATCACCTACGTATAATTTATGTTGGTCAGTGGTATATAGTAATTCGCCAGCAGCAGGAGTAACCGCTGCTCTATCTGTTGCTAAGCCTCTTCTAATCTGTAATGCCATTGTATTCTCCTAACCTTTATAAAAATGTTCCTAAATCTAGTGTAAAGCCTGCCGGTATAGTAAACGTACCAAAATCCAAACTACCCCCGGCACCACTAGTTGCAGATGATGTAATAGTAACATCACCGAGGCCGTTTGTGGGACTAATTGAAATGTTTGTTCCCGCAATAATTTTAGTTACGCCGCCAGCAACAATAGTGCCTGGCTTCCATTGACTTGTACCAGTATTCCAAACAAGTGTTTGTCCATTAGTTGGTGCAACAGATACAGTATCTACATCGGCTAACACATTGATACTTGATGAAGTATACACTCCATTGGTCACAGTACCAGCATTGCCACTTATATTACCACTTACTTTGCTACCAGCTAAACTAGTAATCCATGTAGGATTTGCATACGATCCATTTATGTATACCCCATTGGTAACAGTACCAGCATTACCATCTGCATTACCACTTATACTTCCAGTTATTTTATTGCTAAATGTCTTATTGCCAGTAATAGTTTGATCACTTGTGGTATATACCCCATT
>Ga0114966_10000265_pt1 | contig 50367 bp, 44 predicted proteins | sample M_130207_XF_Meta_FD_87029 | JGI IMG/M metagenome (GOLD analysis project Ga0114966, IMG submission 87029) | Freshwater microbial communities from Lake Montjoie, Canada to study carbon cycling - M_130207_XF_MetaG | ecosystem: Environmental > Aquatic > Freshwater > Lake | place: Lake Montjoie... | reverse complement strand
GGATTGCCGTCGCTTTGCTCCGGCATCCTATTTACCCTCATAGGATTACCTCACTTCGTTCGGTGATCCTATTTACCCTCATAGCAAAAGCATAAAAATAGCAGCCTATTAAGTGGATTTAAATATCCACTTAATAGGCTGTAACTAATTTAAGTCATTCACAAATTCAAGCAAGCTTGATTTGCTCTTTTCTTAAATTAGTTAGCCGAACCATTGGTTCGGCTACTATTTTCTTTTTTGGTCGGGTGAACAGGATTTGAACCTGCGACCACACGCCCCCCAGACGTGTACGCTACCGGACTGCGCTACCACCCGATGATAATCTACGCTACTCCCGAGCACTCGGGACTACCACCCTAAGCTATTGAACGCTACTCCCAATCATCCCCATTTCATTGAAATCCGTCCTATTCGGCTGATTTTGAACCTCAAAACCCAGGATTTTGGGTGTAAATATAACCCTAAATAGAAAAATCGAGGTATATTGCATTCAAATTATTATTGACCTGATGACAATTCTTCTAAGACAAGTCAAAATTGCAGATCCAAGGTCGCCTCATAACGGGTTCGTTAGAGACATTTTACTACAAGACGATCAAATAGTTTCCATCTCCGAAAAATATACTGGTAAAGCAGATAAAATTGTAGAATTAACGAATGCCATTGTAAGCCCTGGTTTTGTTGATCCATTTGTACAATTCTGCGATCCTGGTATGGAACATAGAGAAACTTTATCCTCAGGAGCTGCAGCAGCTCAAAATGGCGGATTTACCACTGTATTTGTACTCCCTAATACACAACCAGTAATAGACAATAAATCACAGGTTACTTATATCAAACAGCATAGTCAGGATTTACCCATTCATGTTTTACCTATCGGAGCACTTTCAAAAAAAGTAGAAGGAAAAGATTTGGCAGAAATGATTGACATGCATACCAATGGAGCCATTGCTTTTAGCGATGGTTTATATCCAGTTCAATCTACTCTCTTATTTTTAAAAGCGCTCCAATATGTAAAAGCTTTTGATGGTGTAGTGATTCAAATGCCCATCGATAAAAGCTTAGGCAGTTTGGGATTGATGAATGAAGGTATCTTGTCTACTAAATTGGGATTGCCTGGTATTCCAGCCATTGCAGAAGAATTAATTATTTCAAGAGATATAGAATTACTTAAATACACGCAATCTAAATTGCATATTACGGGTGTAAGTACCTCAAAAGGGATTTCCTTAATCGCCGCCGCTAAAAAAGAGGGCTTGCAAATTACATGTAGCGTAACGCCTTATCATTTATTTTTCACAGAAGATGATTTGAAAGATTATGATACCTTATTAAAAGTATTCCCACCATTAAGAACGAAGGCAGATCAGAAAGCTTTATTGACTGCAGTTGAAAATGGCGTGGTGGATTGTATTAGTTCACATCACATGCCACAGGATTGGGATGGTAAAACCATCGAATTTGAAAATGCAAAAGCGGGAATAGCTGCTATTGAAACTAGTTTTGCTAGCCTACATCATTTATTACCTAAATTAACAGAACAACGCTTGGCTGAATTGTTTTCCACCAATGCGAGAAAAATATTCGGACTCTCTCCTGCTGCTATTGATGTTGGGATGATTGCAGAACTAACCCTTTTTAGTAAAAAAGAAATTACCCAAATTGCAAAGTCAAATTCTAAAAGCAAGTCGGCTAACTCTCCTTTTTGGGACATCAAATTAAATGGTAAAATTTTGGGAACCCTTACAAAGGGTTTAATCAATTTAAATAAATAATCAAAAAATAGTATGGAAACTAAAATTACAACACATATCATTAAAGGATTAATGTTAAGTGCATTATCAATTATATTTAGCATCGTTGTTTATGTTTTCAATTTATACGATATTACTTGGTTAAACTGGATTAATACTGTCATTTTAATGGCGGGATTAATTTACGGCAATATCTTATATGCCAATCAAAACAATAATAATGTAACTTTTGGTAATTTATTTGCACATGGGTTTAAGACAACCGCAGTCGTAATTGTTATTACTACTATTTACACGGTGATTGCATTTAAATTTTTATTCCCAGATATGGTAGATAAAATCATTGACATTTCAAGAAAGCAAATGGAGAAAAATCCAAAAATGACCGATGAGATGATTGAGCAAGCCATAACTATGACTAAAAAATTCTTTATGCCCTTCGCTATTGGGGGAACGATATTAGGTACTGGATTTATGGGTGCCGTTGCTTCTTTGATTGGAGCGGGTATTGCTAAAAAAATCCCAGTGGATCCATTTAACACCCCTACTGCTTAATACTTCATTATGCAAATTTCTGTTATTATACCTTTATTAAATGAAGCAGATTCCTTACCTGAATTAATGCAGTGGATTGATCGAGTAATGAATACCCATAACTATACCTATGAAGTAATTATGGTAGATGATGGTAGTGATGACAACAGCTGGGACACGATTTCAAATTTAAGAGTTCAATATCCCCATTTAAAAGGCATTAAGTTCCAACGTAATTATGGGAAATCTGCAGCTTTAAACGAAGGCTTTAAATTGGCCCAAGGAGATGTGGTCGTTACCATGGATGCAGATTTACAAGACTCTCCGGATGAAATTCCTGAATTTTATGAAATGATTGTTCAGCAAGGTTTTCATTTAGTGAGCGGCTGGAAAAAGAAAAGATATGACAATACTTTTACTAAAAATATTCCTTCTAAAATATACAATGCCGTAGCTAGAAAAAGTTCAGGTATTGTTTTACATGATTTTAACTGCGGTATTAAGGCCTATCAATTAAAAGTAATTAAAAGTATTGAAGTGTTTGGCGAAATGCACAGATACATCCCTATTTTGGCAAAGTGGGCTGGGTTCAAAAAAATTGGTGAAAAAGTAGTAGTACATCAAGCTAGAAAATATGGAACGACGAAATTTGGTTGGGAGCGATTTGTAAATGGGTTTTTAGATTTAATGACCATTCAATTTTTATCTAAGTTTGGCAAAAAACCAATGCAATTTTTTGGCTTAGTAGGTACTTTATTTTTCCTCATTGGATTTGTTGCTTTTGGAAACATCATATTTGAAAAAATGATAGATGCTAATTATTCAGTGACCAATAAACCTACTTTTTTTATAGCCATTACGACCATGATTATTGGTGTACAATTATTCTTAGCTGGATTTATTGCCGAATTGGTGAACAGAAATGCACCAGATAGAAACACTTATTTAGTGGAAGAGAAAATAGGGTTCAATAGTTAATCTACTACCTAGTAAACATTTCATGAAAAAAAAAGTAATCATTATTGGACCCGCTTGGCCCTTAAGAGGTGGATTAGCCACTTTTGATGAACGTTTGGCTAAACAATTTATTCAGGAGGACTTAGATGTTACTATTTATACTTTCTCGTTACAATACCCTAATTTTTTATTTCCAGGAAGTACTCAATATTCTAAAGAGCCAGCACCCGCTCATTTAAAGATAAAAATTTGCATCAATTCAATCAATCCTTTTAATTGGATCAAAATTGGAAATGAACTTAGAAAACTAAAACCTGATTTTATAGTGGTTCGTTTTTGGATGCCTTTTTTTGGGCCTTGTTTAGGCACTATAATTCGCATAGTGAAGTGGAATAAATTCACTCAAAATATTTGTATAGCCGATAATATTATACCACACGAAAAAAGATTTGGTGATAATTTATTTACAAGGTATTTTATTAAACCTATGCACAGGTTTGTTACGATGAGTGAACTAGTGAATAAGGATTTAGCTTCTTTTACCACTACCCCCTCTACCAATATTGTACATCCTATTTATGACACTTTTGGTGAAATATTATCTAAAGAGGAATCACGTAAACATTTGCAATTACCTGTCAATGAAAAAATAATTTTATTTTTTGGGTTTATTAGAAAATATAAAGGCTTAGACCTATTGTTGGAAGCGATGAATGATGAAAGAATAAAAGGGGCAAATATTAAACTATTGGTGGCGGGTGAATTTTATGAGGACCCTGCTTTTTATAATGAAATTATTCATAAATACAATTTGGGAAGTTCTTTATTTTTAAGAACTAATTTTATTAATGACAGTGAAGTTAAATATTATTTATGTGCAGCCGATTTTGTAATACAGCCCTATAAATCGGCTACGCAAAGTGGTGTGACTCCTTTGGCGTATCATTTTGAGAAACCCATGCTCGTTACCAATATTGGAGGGTTGCCTAGTTTAGTGCCCCATTTAAAAGTAGGCGTAGTTGCGGAGCCCAATCCTACAGCCATTGCAGCTGGTATTATGACTTTGTATGAATTAGGCGAAACCCATTTTTTAAAGCATCTTTGTGAAGAAAAAAAGAAGTACGGTTGGTACAAACTAACTGCTGCCATCACTCAAAATAATAAGTAATTAGCATGCTATTTCGAAGTAAAGCACCTTTAAGAATTGGATTGGCAGGCGGTGGTACCGATGTTAGCCCATATAGCGATGAATTTGGTGGAATTATTTTAAATGTTACTTTATCTTTATACGCACATACTACTATTGAATTAATCGATGAGCCATTAATTGTCATTGAGTCAATAGATAAAAATGAAACTCAAAGTTTTGAATTAACAACTACCCTCCCCATAGATGGCACTTTAGATTTAATAAAAGGTGTTTACAATCGAATTCAAAAAGACTATCCATTTAAATTAAGAGGCTTTAAGATTTTTACGAAAGTAGATGCGCCCGCTGGAAGTGGTTTAGGTACTTCTTCAACTTTAGTTGTTTCTATTTTAGGGGCATTCAAAGAAATGTTGAAGTTCAAGTTAAATGAATATGAAATAGCACATTATGCTTATGAAATAGAAAGAACCGACTTGGCATTGGCTGGAGGAAAACAAGACCAGTATGCAGCCACTTTTGGAGGATTTAATTTCATGGAATTCTCTGCAAAAGATAAAGTAATTGTAAACCCACTTCGGATTCGTCAAGATTACATCAATGAATTAGAAAATAATTTAGTTTTGTATTTTACTTCTTCTACCCGAGAATCTGCTACCATTATTAAAGAACAACAAAAGAATGTGTTGGAGAAAAATGTGAAAAGTATCGAAGCTATGCATCATTTAAAAGATCAAGCGAAAAGAATGAAAGAGGCTTTATTGATGGGTCAAATAGATACGATTGGAGAAATATTAGACTATGGCTTTCAACAAAAAAAAGATATGGCTTCCAATATCTCTAATGAGGCCATTGAAAAAATATATCATGCAGTAAAAAATGCAGGTGCAACAGGAGGTAAAATAAGTGGTGCTGGTGGTGGAGGGTTTATGATTTTTTACTGTCCTAAAAATACCAAGCATAAGGTAATTGAAATTTTGGAGACCTTAGGAGGAACCATTAAACAATATAGTTTTACCGAACATGGTTTAACCACTTGGACCATTTCCAATTAATCTATTTATCTTTGAAGCAACAATGAATGTAAATAACAAGTATGCAAACTAAAATAAAGGAAATTATATTGGCCTCTGTGGAGGTCAAAAGCCAAATACTCAATGACGCCGCATTTTGCGCTAAAATAGAAAAAGCAATTAATATTATTACCGACGCCTTTAAAAAAGGCAATAGTGTCTATTTTGCCGGTAATGGAGGCAGTGCTGCAGATGCACAACACTTGGCTGCAGAATTTTCGGGACGTTTTTACAAGGACCGCAAAGCATTGCCTTCTGAAGCCTTGCATTGTAATACCTCCTATTTAACGGCCGTTGCCAATGATTATAGTTATGATGTTATCTATTCTAGATTATTAGAAGGATTAGCGAAGCCTGGGGATGTGTTAGTGGGTATTAGTACCTCGGGTAATTCTGGAAATATTGTTAAAGCATTTGAAAAGTGTAAAGAATTAAAAGTAAGTACTATTGGATTTACAGGGGCTGGTGGAGGGAAAATGACAGCGCTTAGTGATTTGCTTTTAAATATACCTTCTACTGATACACCAAGAATACAAGAAAGTCATATTCTTATTGGGCATATTATTTGTGAATTGGTAGAAAAAAATATCTTTGGTTAATGGAAGCCATCGTATTAGCAGGTGGTCTAGGTACCAGATTAAGGTCGGTGGTACCAGATTTACCTAAGTGTATGGCGCCTATTAATGGAACTCCTTTCCTCTCCTATTTAATTGATCATCTAACTACTCAAGGGGTCACTAAATTTATATTTGCCTTAGGCTATAAATCAGATGAGTTTATTCATTTTTTAAATACTAAACTTCCTAATAATAATTTTAGTATTATTATTGAGGATGAACCTTTAGGCACTGGAGGAGCTATCAAATTAGCCATGAGTAAAGCCAACACTAAAGATATAATCGCATTAAATGGAGACAGTTTGTACAAAGCCAATTTAAATGAATTGATGCAATTTCATAATGCCCATCATGCTAGTTGCACTTTGGCACTTAAGCCCATGCAACAATTTGAGCGGTATGGGTCTGTAGTAATCAATAATAATGCTACCATCGCCTCTTTTAAAGAAAAACAATTTATGGAAGTGGGCTTCATCAATGGTGGTGTGTATGCAATAAATGTAGCTTCCTTTTTAGCTAAAGCATTACCTATCAAATTTTCTATGGAGAAAGATTATTTAGAAAAATATGCCCATGAAGGAAATTTTTATGGAAATGAACAGGAAGCCTATTTTATTGATATTGGCATACCAGAAGATTTTGCTAAAGCACAAATAGAATTACTTTAATTGAAAATTTATTAATTACATGTTTGATTTTAAAAATATAGAGGCGGATTGGACTTTGTTTCTTGATAGAGATGGGGTTATCAATTTTGAACAACGTAACGATTATGTAAAAAACTGGGGGGAGTTTAAATTTTACAAAGAAAGTATAGAAGCGCTTCCCTTATTGGCTAATAAATTTTCTACTATTGTTATTACCACCAATCAGAAAGGGGTAAGTAAAGGATTAATGACAGAAGCCGATTTATCGAATATTCATGAGCATATGGTGTTTGAAATCAATAAACTGGGTGGCCGAATTGACCATATTTTTTATTGTACCGATCTAGAAGATGATTCTAAAAATCGAAAACCACAGCCTGGTATGGCTTTTCAAGCGAAGGAGCTCTATCCAAGCATTCAATTTGAAAAATCTATCATGGTAGGCAATAGAACCAGTGATATGGAATTTGGACGAAATGCAGGGCTGCATACTGTATTTTTAGCTACCACTCACCCCGAAACTGCTTTTCCTAATCCTTTGATAGATTTCAGGTTTAATAACTTATTGGATTTTGCACAAGCTCTTTAAAAATTAGTCTAATTTAAGTACTGCCAAGAAAGCTTCTTGTGGAATTTCCACATTGCCTATTTGGCGCATTCTCTTTTTACCTTCTTTTTGCTTTTCTAATAATTTACGTTTACGGCTAATATCACCCCCATAACATTTCGCTGTAACATCCTTACGCATCGCACTGATGTTTTCACGTGCTACTACTTTAGCACCAATGGCAGCTTGAATGGCAATTTGGAATTGTTGTTTCGTCAATAACTCTTTTAATTTTTCACATAGTCTGCGACCAAAATCAGAAGCTTTTCCTCTATGAATTAATGCACTTAAGGCATCAACTTTTTCTGCGTTTAATAAAATATCCATCTTCACAATATCGGCATCTCTGAAACCAATTTGACTATAATCAAAAGAAGCATAGCCTCTTGTTTGACTTTTTAATTTATCATAAAAGTCAAAAACGATTTCAGTCATCGGCATTTCAAAAATTAATTCCACACTGGTGGGGGTTAAATAACTTTGATTCATTAAAATTCCTCTCTTACTTAAACAAAGGGTAATGATATTTCCTATATAGTCTGGTGAAGTAATAATTTGTGCGCGAATATAAGGTTCTTCGATGTGCTCAATTTTTACAGGATCGGGCATTTCCGTAGGATTGTTCACAATTATTTTTTCACCTCTAGTGGTATAGGCTATAAAACTTACGTTAGGAACCGTGGTAATCACTGTTTGATTGAATTCTCTTTCTAAACGTTCTTGAATAATCTCCATATGAAGCAAACCTAAAAATCCACATCTAAAACCAAATCCCAATGCTTGAGAAGTTTCCAATTCAAAAGTTAAAGAAGCATCATTCAATTGTAATTTTTCCATACAATCTCTTAACTCTTCAAACTCATCTGTATTCACAGGATAAATACCTGCAAATACCATGGGCTTTACTTCTTCAAAACCATTGATCATTGGACCAGGGTTATTGGCAAGGGTAATGGTATCTCCTACTTTTACTTCTTTTGCAATTTTTATTCCTGTTATAATGTAACCCACATCGCCCGCTCTTACTTCTGCTTTTGGGGTCATGGCTAATTTTAATACCCCTACTTCATCTGCATTGTAATCTCGGCCAGATGCTACAAAACGAATCTTGTCATTCTTCTTTAATACCCCATTCATAATTCGATAGTATACAATAATTCCACGGAAGCTATTAAATACACTATCAAAAATCAAAGCTTGCAAAGGTGCTTCAGGATCACCCACGGGCGCTGGTATTCGATCGCAAATGGCTTGTAATATTTCTTCAATACCAATACCCGAACGGCCACTGGCTAGTAAAATATCTTCTTGTTTACAACCAATTAATTCTATAATTTGATCGGTAACTTCTGGAATTTTAGCACCATCCATATCAATCTTATTAATCACTGGTATAATTTCTAAATTATTATCCAATGCCAAATATAAATTACTGATGGTTTGTGCTTGAATACCTTGTGAAGCATCTACTAATAATAAGGCACCTTCGCAGGCAGCTAAGGCTCTACTTACTTCATAACTAAAATCAACATGACCGGGCGTATCAATTAAATTATAAGTATAGGTAATTCCTTTGTGTACATAATTAATTTGAATCGCGTGACTCTTAATGGTGATCCCTTTTTCACGTTCTAAATCCATATCATCTAACACCTGATTCATCATTTCTCGTTCGGTAATCGTTTTAGTATGTTCTAATAAACGATCGGCCAAAGTACTTTTACCGTGATCAATGTGAGCGATGATACAAAAATTTCTAATATTCTTCATATAAGTCAAAGTAGGCTTTTAAAATCTATTTGAGTGCATTGATAATGGCTGCAAATTCAGTGGCAATTAAGGATGCACCTCCTACTAAACCTCCATCTACATCAGGTTGTGAAAATAATTCTTTGGCATTAGAACCTTTAACACTTCCCCCATAAAGTATAGATATTTCTTGAGCAATGGCTTGGCCATATTTAGCAGCCAAACTACTTCTAATAAATGCGTGAATTTCTTGTGCTTGCTCACTGCTTGCAGTTTTCCCCGTACCAATAGCCCAAATGGGTTCATAGGCTATCACTACTTTAATAATTTGTGCTGCAGTCAAATGAAACAATCCGTTTTTTAATTGGGCTTCTACAAATGCATTTTGGGTACCTGCTTCTCTAATGGCTAATGGTTCACCACAACAAAAAATGGGAGTACTATTAATAGCCAATACGGCATTTAATTTTTCTGCTAATAAAGCATCTGATTCTGCAAAATATTCACGACGTTCAGAGTGGCCTAATACGATGTGTTTAACGCCTACCGAAGCCAACATGGGAGCGCTAATTTCTCCGGTATACGCACCAGTTGATTTTTGATGACAGTTTTGAGCTGCTACAAATACATTGGATTGATTGGCTAATTTTTCTACAGCCAAAGGAATGTAAATAGCGGGCACTGCAAGAATAGCTTCTTGATGTGCTTGTAAGGAATGCGGGGCAGCTAATAATTCAATAAGTAATTGACTGGCTTCAGCACTAGTTAAGTTCATTTTCCAGTTGGCTGCGGCGATTTGTTTTCTCATAAATATTCAAAAATGGTTGAAATAATGGCTGTTATTTTAGCGCTGCGAAGGTAATCAAATTTTATGGCTAAAAACCCTAAATTTGGGAACTGTTTGATTCCATTAAGAATGAGCGTTTCCCTTAAATAAATGCTTTAAAATAAGCTTTTCGGCCTCCGTAATGGTAAACCCTTTAATTTTTTTCCAATTGTTTAAATCACTGATGGCTTTGTCATACTGATACCCTGGCAGAATTCCCCAGGTGAAATTGGGCAAATTTTTAGGCAATAATCCATTGCCAAATATATTAGCACTTACGCCAATATAAGAACCCGTATTGATACTGGATTGTATAGCAAACCTGCTATAATCTCCCATGAGCATACCCATTTTTTGTCCTACTTCTTCCCATTCTTGTTTGAACTCATTCCACATTTGAACTGTCCCTGCCGTATTTTTAAGATTGCTATTGCAAGTGCCTGCTCCAATATTACACCAATAGCCAATAATGCTATCTCCTAAATAACCTTCATGCCCTTTGTTCGAAAACCCCATAAGCACCGAGTTTTTAATTTCGCCTCCTGCCAAACAATAAGGCCCAATGGTGGTAGCCCCATAAATACTTGAATTCATTTTTACGACCCCTTTTTGACCCAAAACAAAAGGACCTCTGATAGAAGTTCCTTCCATTACAATAGCATCTTTTCCAATGTAGATAGGCCCTTCACTTGCATTTAAATTTGAACATAAAATGGTGGCACCTTCTTCTATAAATATATTTTCTGGAAGCACTACTTTATTACTGCTATCTATGGGTTGACTTTTTCTTTTTACTTTAATCCATTGCAGGTCTCTTTCAATCCACTTGGCATGCAAGGAAAGCAATTGAATTTGATCTTGCACAAAAGTCACTTCTTGATAAGTAATTGGGGGCAAACTGGCCAATAAAATTTTCTGAAAAGATCGTTCCTTAGACTTTGTTGCAATCCATTTTCCAGTATCGCTCATTAATTTCTCCCCCTCTTTTAGTAAATTAATTTGGGCAATGAGTTGCTCGTTGGGTAAGCAGGTAATATTGATAAAAAAAAGTGATTCCTCTGTTTTTAAAAAATCACTATCCTCAAATAAAATTTGTAAATAACTAGCGGTATAAATGCCACAAGTTTCATTTAGCCATTGTTCCCATCTTTCTTGAATTGTAAAGATGCCTACTCTGATACCTGCCAAGGATTGTGTTAAACTAAAAGGGTAAAAATTCCCCCTATCTGCTATATCCACTAAGACGTAACGCATTTTAAATGGTTTATATCCTAAAATTAGACAAAGTTTTATCAAAATGCAGAACTTCCTAACGCGTGTTCATTTTATGCTTATTTTTGTTATCTAATATTTAACATTATGCAATTTGGAACTTTTAATTACCCTACTCCTATCAATGAACCAGTTTTAAGCTATGCACCAGGTTCTGCTGAAAAATTGGCCTTAAAACAAGCCATTACCAACCTAAAGAAAAAATCTTTAGATATTCCCATGGTAATTAATGGTAAGGAAGTAAGGACTGGAATAACTAAGTCAATTCATCCTCCACACGAAATAAAACATACACTAGGTCATTTTCATGTAGGTACTAAAAAGGAAGTGAATTTAGCCATAGCCTCTGCATTAAAAGTAAGAAACACTTGGGCCAATATGAATTGGGAAGCAAGAGCCCATATATTTTTAAAAGCTGCCGATTTATTAGCGACCAAATATCGTTTTGAAATGAATGCCTCTACCATGCTTGGACAAAGTAAAAATTGCTTCCAAGCAGAAATTGATGCAGCTTGTGAACTTATAGACTTTTTAAGATTCAATGTTCATTTCTTAAGTGAGATTTATCAACAACAACCAGTTTCCTCTGCAGGCATTCATAATAGAATGGAATATCGTGGACTAGAAGGATTTGTTTTAGCTATTACTCCATTTAATTTTACAGCCATTGGTGGAAATTTACCAGCTTCTGCAGCCATGTGCGGCAATGTGGTGGTATGGAAACCAGCCAATACTCAAATTTATTCTGCACAATTATTTATGCGTATTTTACAAGAAGCAGGTTTGCCAGATGGAGTAATCAATATTGTTTATGTTGATGGACCAACGATTGGTGCTACTTGTTTTGCACATCCTGATTTTGCAGGGGTACATTTTACGGGTTCTACAGGCGTATTTAATTTCATGTGGAAACAAATTGGTGAAAATATTGCTAAGTACAAATCTTATCCAAGAATTGTAGGCGAAACAGGAGGAAAAGATTTTGTGATGGTGCATGAATCCGCAGATGTGGATACCGTCGTAACTGCACTAGCTCGTGGTGCTTTTGAATACCAAGGTCAAAAATGTTCGGCTGCTTCTCGTGCTTATTTACCAAGTAATATTGCGTCAGCGGTAAAAGAAAAATTAGCAAAAGCATTAAAAAGTATGAAGATGGGTACAGTGGAGAATTTCTCCAATTTTATTAATGCCGTAATTGATGAAAAATCTTTTGACAACATTGTTAATTATATCAATCAAGTCAAAAAAGATAAAAAAGCAAAAATTTTAATAGGTGGGAATTATAGTAAAAAAGATGGTTATTTTATTGAACCTACCGTTATCGAAACCACCGATCCAAAATATACCACCATGTGTGAAGAAATATTTGGCCCCGTGCTTACCATTTATACCTACCCTGCTGCCGAATATGAAGCCACTTTAAAAATGCTCGATAGTACTTCCAATTACGCACTTACTGGTGCCATTATAGCTCAGGATAGAAAGGCCATAGAATTAGCTACCGTTAAATTAAGACATGCCGCAGGCAATTTCTATATCAATGATAAGCCTACAGGAGCAGTGGTTGGGCAACAACCTTTTGGGGGTGCCAGGGGCTCAGGAACCAATGATAAAGCTGGAAGCATGTTGAATTTATATAGATGGTTGAGTGCAAGGACTATAAAGGAAACCTTTAACCCTCCTACAGACTACCAATACCCATTTTTAAAAGAAGCATAAGACCCTGTTTTTTAGGCTGATTTAATATAGAAATCAGTATATTTGCTGCTCAAAATTAAAAGGACTGTGGCCCAAAAATTTTCTAAAGAAACCTATCTCTATTGGTACGAGTTAATGCAGTTAATCCGCCAATTTGAATTAAAATCGGAGGAGATGTATAAAATGGCAGGTAAAATCCGTGGATTTTATCATGCATATGTAGGACAAGAAGCTATTGCGGCTGGATGTATGACGGCTACCAATCAAGAAGACCCCTTTATTACCGGTTACCGTGACCATGGTTTGGCATTGGCTAAAGGAGTTAGTCCTAATGCTGGTATGGCCGAGTTATATGGTAAGGCTACGGGTATTTCAAAAGGGAAAGGTGGCAGTATGCACTTTTTTAGTAAGGAACATTATTTTTATGGGGGTCATGGTATAGTTGGAGCTCAAATTGGTACAGGCGCAGGATTAGCTTTTGCAGAACAATATCGCGGTTCTAAAAATGTAGTGGTTTGTTTTTTTGGAGATGGTGCTGCAAGACAAGGGATGTTGCATGAAGTATTTAATTTGGCTATGCTTTGGAAATTGCCTGTCATATTTGTTTGTGAAAATAACAATTATGCTATGGGAACTTCGATAGAAAGAACGAGTAATGTAATTGATATATATAAATTAGCAGATGCCTATGAAATGCCTGCTGATAAATTAGATGGTATGTCACCCGAAGCGGTGCATGAAGGAATTGCCAGAGCTGCTAAAAGAGCTCGTGAAGGAGATGGCCCTACCCTTTTAGAAATGAAAACCTACCGTTATAAAGGACATTCTGTATCAGATCCTCAAAAATATCGTTCTAAGGATGAAGTTGAAGAATACAAAGATCAAGACCCTATTACAAAAGTATCCAAGACCATTTTAGAAAATAATTATGCATCTGTCTCTGATCTTAAAGCTATTGATGATAAGATTTCAGTGATTGTAGAAGCCTCCGTAAAATTTGCAGAGGAAAGTCCTTGGCCTGATGATAATGAATTATTAAAAGATGTTTATATTGATTCATCTTATCCATTTATTGTTGATTAATTTTTAATAAAAAAACATGAGCGAATTACACCAAGAGAAACATCCATTTTTAGATTTTGTAAAAAACAATCAAAAAACACTTTCTTACGCATTATCGATAGTAGTTATTGTGATAGCTGGTTATTTTGGTTACACAGAATTGTACCAAAACCCTAGAGAAGCTAAAGCACAGGATGCTATATATGCTGCTGAGAAATATTTTGCTATAGATTCTTCTAACTTAGTTTTAAATGGAGATGGCGCAAGTAAAGGAGTATTGTATGTGATTAAACAATACAGTGGTACTCCTTCTGCAAATTTGGCAAAATATTATGCAGGTATCAGTTATTATAGATTAAATGATTTTAATAAATCTATTGAATATTTAAAAGATTTTTCAACCTCTTCTAAGCAAGTTCAAGCCATTGCCTATGGTACCATTGGGGATGCTTATTCTGAATTGAAAAAAAATGACGATGCGATTAGCTATTACAAAAAAGCAGGCGGTCATTTTCCAGAAGATGAAGCTATTTCTTCTGAGTATTTGTTTCGTGCAGCTTCTTTATTAGAATTAAATGGTAAAGCCGATGAAGCCATTACAATTTTTAAAGACATTAAATCTAAATACCCTAAATCTGAAAAAGGATTTAGCGCAGATAGATATATCAATAGATTGAAAGTTCAGCCCTAATTAGCTGTTCTAAGCACTTGAAAAAAGGCATTCTCCACCAAATGTGGAGAATGCCTTTTTAAATTCAAGCATTTTTTAAGTTACAATTGTTATTTTTGAGTATGACCGTACAGTTATTTATTCCTTGTTTTATGGATCAATTGTATCCCAATGCTGCCTTTAATACAATCAAAGTATTAGAAAAAGCTGGATGTAGCGTAAAATATAATGATAAGCAAACCTGTTGTGGTCAACCTGCATTCAATGCTGGCTTTTGGGGGGAATCAAAAGATGTTTGTACAAAATTTGTACAAGATTTTTATGGCACTGATTATATTGTTAGTCCAAGTGCTAGTTGTACTGGTTTTGTAAGAAACAATTATGGGAATTTATTTGAAAACAATGCTTTCCAAAGTCCTGCCAAAAAAGTAGCCAATCAAATGTATGAGTTGTCTGAATTTTTGGTTAAGGTATTAAAAGTAACAGATCTAGGTGCTAGTTTTGAAGGCAAAGCCACTTATCATGATAGTTGTGCTGGTTTAAGAGAATGTAATATTAAACAAGAACCTCGTGAGTTATTAGCTGCTGTGAAAGGTTTGGAATTAATTGAAATGAACGAGACCGAAACTTGTTGCGGCTTTGGTGGAAGTTTTGCTGTAAAATTTGATACTATTAGTGTTTCTATGGCCGATCAAAAAATTGACAATGCCATTAAAACAGAAGCTGAATATTTAATAAGTACCGATTTAAGTTGCTTGATGCATATCGAAGGTCGATTAAAATTCAATGGTCAAAGTTTAAAGGTCATGCACTTGGCAGATGTACTAGCAAGTGGGTATTAATTCGCTTTTAAAAATTATTTATTCATTCATACTCTTTTATGGCTTATTGGTTAATTAAATCAGAACCTTTCAAATACTCTTGGGAACAATTCAACAAGGATAAAAAAACATTTTGGGATGGTGTTCGAAACTATCAAGCTAGAAATAATTTAAGGACTATGAAAAAAGGAGATCTTGCTTTTTGGTATCATAGTAATGAGGGCATGGAGATTGTTGGTATTGCCAAAGTAGTAAAGGAAGCGTATCAGGATCCTACTACCGAAGAAACTGCCTGGTTGGCCGTTGATTTTGCGCCGCATCAACAACTAAAGCATCCAGTAAAATTTGCAGACGTTAAAGCCAATACCAATTTGGCCAATATGGCTTTGGTAAAATTAGGACGCTTATCGGTACAACCTGTTACCGATAAGGAATGGAAGGAAGTGATGAAAATGAGTGAAGGGAAATAAATTCACTTATTTAAAAAAGGTATAACCAATTAATATAGCAATCACTACTCCAATGATGTCGGCAAATATCCCAGCCCATAATGCATAACGTATTTTTTTAATACCCACACTTCCAAAATACAAGGCAATAATATAAAAAGTGGTATCTGCAGATCCCTGAAAAATAGAAGCCAATTTTCCCACAAAAGAATCGGGTCCTTGATTTTGAAAAATATCTAGCATCATTCCTCTGGCACCACTGCCACTTAATGGTTTCATAATGGCTACTGGTAATGCTCCAATAAACTCTGTATTGATGCCTGTTAATTGAAATAAATAAGAAAATCCATTGATGATATAGCCCATGGCGCCACTGTCTCTAAAAACTCTAATGGCTACCAACATCGCTACTAAATAAGGGATAATTTTTACAATCACATCAAATCCATTTTTAGCACCTTCAATAAAAGCGTCAAAAACAGAAACTTTTTTATAAGCACCTCCTAGGATGATACCTACAATAATGACCATTAATAATCCATTGCCCACTACTTTAGAAAATACTTCTTTATGCGAAGTGGATAAATTGCTAACGCCTAGCATCACCCCTACTAATAAAATGACCAATCCTACTAGCCAACCAATAAGCACTTTATCCCATTTTAGTTTTTGATACCAACCCACCATGAGAATGGAGGCCAATGTGGTGCCGATGGTGGCTAGTACGCATGGAATAAATATACTTGTAGCATCTTGTGAATTAGCAGCCAAACGATAAGAAATAATGGTCAAGGGAATAATGGTAAGCCCACTGGTATGTAAAACCAAGAACATAATTTGCGCATTCGTGGCCTTTTCTTTTTCTGGATTAAGCGTTTGTAGGCTTTCCATGGCTTTTAATCCAAATGGAGTGGCTGCATTGTCTAATCCTAACATATTGGCGCTAAAATTCATTACCATATGCCCCATGGCGGGGTGATTGGCCGGAACACCAGGGAACAACCTACTTAAGAATGGGTTCATCCATTTGGCCAGCTTTTGAATGGCCCCTGCTTTCTCTGCTATATTCATCAAGCCTAAAAAAAACACCATGGTACCTGCTAAAGGGAAAGCGACATCCAATACAGAGGATTTAGCAGAATCAAAAATACCATCTGCCAAGAGCTTAAATATGCTAGTATCTCCTAGGATGACTAGTTTAAACAAGGCAATTATAAACGCAATTACAAAAAAAGCCATCCAAATAATATTCAATGCCATATTCTATTGTTTATGCTACTAATATAGCCCATTTTGGGATTAGAATTGTATTTTTGCGCTCTTAAAACAACACATCTTATGGCTTTACAGGCAGGCATCGTGGGATTACCCAATGTAGGAAAATCGACCTTATTTAATGCAGTAAGTAATAGTGCAAAAGCACAAGCAAGTAATTATAGATTCTGTACCATCGAACCTAATGTTGGTTTGGTAGATGTACCCGATCATAGAATGCAACAATTGGCCGATTTAATCATACCTGATAGAATCGTACCTACTCAATTAGAAATAGTGGATATCGCTGGTTTGGTTAAAGGAGCTAGTAAAGGAGAAGGACTGGGCAATAAATTTTTAGCTAATATTAGAGAAGTGAGTGCCATTATACATGTGATTAGATGTTTTGAAGATGAAAATGTATTAAGAGAAGAAGGAATTATTAATCCAATTGCGGATAAAGAAATTATAGAAACAGAATTACAATTAAAAGATTTAGACAGCGTTGATAAAAAAATTCAACGTTGTGAGAAAATGGCCAAGACAGATCCCAAAGCCAAAGTAGAGTTGGAAGTATTGCAAAAATGTAAAACCCATTTAGAACAAGGTAAAAGCATTCGATCTTTAGCTTTGTCAAAAGAAGACAGCGTAGCCATTGCAGATAGTTTTTTATTGACAGAAAAACCTGTCATGTACGTGGCTAATGTAGATGAAAAATCGATGCATTCAGGTAATAAATATTCAGAGACTCTTTTGGCAATGGCCAAAGCAGAATGCGCTGAAGTAATTATTATGTGTAATAATATTGAAGCAGAAATTGCTGAATTAGAAGATCCTAATGACAAGGCCTTATTCATGGAAGAATATCAGATGAAAGAACCTGCCTTAAATAGATTAATTCAATCGGCATATAAATTATTGAATTTAGAAACTTATTTTACTGCAGGGGTTCAAGAAGTGCGAGCTTGGACCATTGAGAAAGGATGGAAAGCGCCTCAGGCAGCCAGTGTCATTCATACCGATTTTGAAAAAGGTTTTATTAAAGCAGAAGTGATTGCTTTTGATGATTTTATAAAATACAAAAGTGAAGCGGCTTGCAGAGAAAATGGAAAATTAAGAATTGAAGGAAAAGAATATTTAGTGAAAGATGGAGATGTGATGCATTTTAGATTTAATGTTTAAATTTATTAGAATAACTTTTGTATGAGGTATCCTATTCAATTTTTTTTATACGGCAGCTTGATGGTCTTATTGCAAGCTTGTAATGGAAACAATGATGCCGAAAACAATAAGGAAGGGGCCATAGCAGCTCCTACCGAATTACAATATGAAATTGTAAAAGTATATCCTCATGATACCACTGCTTATACACAAGGGTTAGAATGGAATGGCAATACTTTAATTGAAAGTACCGGATTAGAAGGAAAAAGCATCCTGCATATTTTGGATACCAATCAAAAACAGGTAGGAACTAAAATAAAATTGTCTAAGGAAGATTTTGGGGAAGGCGCTACCCTTTTTAATGGTAAAATTTATCAGCTCACTTGGAAAAGCCATAAGGTATTTGTGTACAATGCTAAAACCCTGGTCAAAGAAAAAGAGTTGTTCTGGCCTTATGAAGGCTGGGGATTAACCCATAATGACAGTTCCTTAATTGTATCAACTGGCGAAAGCAATATCTATATGGTAGATCCAATTACTTTTGCTATTCAAAAAACGATAGGCGTATATAATAACTTTGGCTATTTAAGTAATATCAATGAGTTAGAATATGTAAATGGGAAATTATATTCTAATATTTATGGCAGAAACAGTGTTGTGGTTATTGACTTAACTACAGGCCTTGTAACCCATACCATTGATTTTGGTAATTTGTTGGCCCAAGCAGGTGTTAAATACGATCCATTAAGTGTTGATGTGGGCTATGTATTAAATGGGATTGCATATAAATCTAATACCAATACTTTTTTTATTACTGGTAAATGTTGGCCGGTCATAGTGGAAATAAAGATAAAATAGATATTGATGGAATCATTAAAACTGATCCTTGGCTATTTTTTTAATTTCATATACTATTGAACTAGCTCTTCGATTATTTCGTAAAGCAATAATATTGGATATGCAACCAATGAACACTGCACGCAACATTCCCATTAAACCTGTTTTTTTATAACGCTCACTTAATAAACTTACATAAAAGCTGTCAAACCACATAGGACGCATCGCTACTATGTACATTTTATACTTTTTAGATAAGTATTCCATAGCAGTGGGTGAAAAATGGTATAAATGTCTTGGGACATCATAAGCGGCCCAATATTTTTTATAAAATTGAGCATCGTAACTGGTGTAATTAGGTACAGCAATTATTAATCTTCCATTAGGTTTAAGTAATTTGTAAAAAGTAAATATATAGTCGTTTAAATAATGAACATGTTCTAATACATGCCATAAAGTAATTACATCAAATTTGTTTTCACTTAATGTATAGAGATTTTCAATGGGGGCTATATTAATTTGATAATTAGCTAAGGCCCTTTCTCTGGAAGCCGCATCTGGCTCTAAAGCAGTTACAGTCCAACCTTTTTTTGTCATGGCATTAGCAAATGCACCTGTGCCTGCCCCTACTTCCAATAGTTGTCCTTTGTAACCTGTAAATAATGATTGGACCCAGTTCGTTTTTTGACTTAAAGTGTGACTTCTAACTTTATGGTACAATTTATTAATTAATCCTGTTTTGTCATCTGTATGTGAAATGTAAGCTGGAAAGTTATAATAAGGACCTATTTCTTCTTTATTAGGAAAAGGATCGGTATATTTTAAATTACAATGGGCACATTGTACTATTTGAAAATCATCTTGAGTTAATGAATAATCTTTACTGTGTATTAAAAATCCAACGTCTTCTTTATTACAAATTGGGCATGGGGAAAATTTCTTATTAGGATTGTACATCTTATAAAAATTTAAATAAGATTAATACAAGGGATAATACAACTAATATAATTGGCCATAGGTACCATCTATCTTTTTGATTTGATTTATTAGCATCTAACTCATCATGAATCGTAATGGGTGAAATCTCAATATCTTTAAAGTATGCTGCAGAATTGAATTTTGAAGTCCATTGATATGCTCCATCTACTTTAGCAAGTGTCCCAAAATTACCTAACTCAAGATGGGGCAAATCATTATTAAAAACGTTTTCTAAAAATTGGTCATATTGAACAATAGCTTGTTCGAAGGATACATCCAGATGGTTTGATAAAAAATTATAAAATAATTTATTTGGTTTTGAATCGGTAGGTACAAAAATGATCGTTTCTTTTGGAGCTAATAATATAGAGTTGACCCAGACTGACGCTTCTTTATGGTAATTAAGCATACCAATATTTGGCAATATTAATTGACCATTTTGTGCAAAATATTGGGTTAAACTTTTAATCATATTTTATTTATGAAACGAATATACAACCCCAGCGATTAATTGTAAGCCTAAAGAAGGATAATCTGCCCAACGTTGATAAGGTTTGTCTAATAAATTTTCTCCTTTTGCCCAAACTTTCCATAAACGTGTAAATTGATAGGAGAAACCTGCATTCAGTACTAAGGTGTTGGATAAATCAAATGGCAAGTGATTGTCATTGGTGAAAGAAGCGCCTGACCAATAATCCAATCCACCATCCAAAGCTAATTTTTTATTAGGAGACCAGGTAAATGCCGAATTAAACTCAATTGGAGAAATACCCCATGGTTTATCATTTATTTTTATAGAATTAAATTGAATGTATTTAAAATTATTTTGGAAAAGTAATTTGTCGCTAAATTGATATCTTAAATTGCCCTCCAATTCGATGGTAATGGCTCTATATTCAAACAGGGATTGATATTTTAAACCCGTTTGTGCAGTTTGCACAGAATTGATTACTCTATTAAAAAAAGGTAAATTTTTATAATCATTTAAGGATAAACCAAAGCCATATTGTAAGTTCTTGGAAGTGTTAAATACCAGACCTACATTTTTCTTTTCCTGAGTCGTTATCTTCATATCCGAAGGTGCCATTATCCATGGGTTAGTCAATGCCAATGAAGTGTAGTTATTATTATTTAAAAGAGTTTGCCACCCTGCTGACAATGTGATGGTCGTATCTTTTAGTTTTTTACTAAATGATAAGGCAGGGGTAAAAGTATATAAGCCATTGGATATGGTAGGACTTATGCCTATTTTAATGCCTGTATTCCATTTTATCATTTCTATGGAGGGATCCATTTTTAGAATGGCATTATTTATCTTATTGACAGTAGCTAATTGGTATTGATTATAATTATAAGAGAAATCAAAATTAAATCTAAAATTATTATCAAATTTCAGGTACAAAGGGTTGTATATTTCAAACCAAGTGTTGTTGGCATTTTCGGTGCCTGTAAAATGTTCTATTTTTAAAATGGGACTAATTAAAGAAAATAAGTTTTTTTCATTCGTGTTCACCCATTTGAAGGCAGCTCCTACATGTGAAAATGCTTGCTCAAAATTAGCATTGGGCAAAGTGGTAGCATCGTCTACTAGCCCATATCGATAGTGTTGCGTATTTTGATAAAATACTTGAGATTGTATATGATTGTTGTCGTTGATATTTAGATCACTTAAATATTTAATGCCCAAATCTCTAGTACGTTGTAAAAGTAATGTCCCTTGTGAAGATTCATATTTAATTCCTACGGTATGAATATTAGCTTGGTTGTCTATGAGGGTGGTATTTAAATCTGCGAATTGATGAAGATAGTTGCCATACCCCACTTTTAAAGTTGCTAAATTTCTTAAAACTTTAGTAGGATAAGATTTATAAGACCTAGGCACTAATGGGACAGGTTGGTACTGAAAGGATAAGTTTTGATTGGGCACCTGATAATTTAATGATAAAGAGGTAGTATCATTTTGAGCGGTTGCTGTAGTAAAACTAATTTTAGCCACGTTTTTTAATTGGGGCTTAAAAGCAGATAATATGATTACTACTTTTTCAGGTATTGTATCATTTTTATTAATCGGGACTTCTGTACTGGTTTGTTGAGTTAAATCCTTGAATATAATTTTATCTATCTTGTTTAATCTTGTCCTCTTTTTAACCACCCTTTTTTTATTCTTTTTTTGTTTTTTTGAGGGTAAGGTTTTGGATACAGAAAATTTAGATTTTTTAGATTTGCTTTTTTGGGCTACAATGCCTTCTGTACATAATAGAAATGCTACAATTAAAAGACAGTATTTAAAGAAATAGTTCATAATGTGTTTTTTACTTAATTGTTGATTGTTCAGTCAGCAATTTTAATTTTTCTGTTGCAACTAATTTTAATTCTTCAATAGTTGCATTTTCCGCAACGCTTTTATAGGTAGCAATAGCATTAAAGTTGTCTTTTTGTGCTACGTAAATATCCCCTAACAAAATATAAGTTTTGGTGATCCAATATTCATAAGCAGCTTGTTTCTTAATCATCTCAAAGGATGTTTTTTCTGCTAAAGCCAATTGATTTTGATTTAAATACAATTGTGCTAATGCATAATGTGCTTCGGCTGTAATCATGGAATGTCCATTCTTGATTACTTTATTAAGTATAATTATAGCTGAATTGGTATCCGAGTTGGTCAAACTTTGATGATACAATACCATATTGGCCATTTCAATATCATCTGATGCGCTTAGTTTGTCTTCTAAAATTAATTTAGCTACATTAATCCCATCCCCCCATTTTTCAGCTTTATAAGCACATCTAAGTAGTCCTTTGGTGGCTTCTGTTTTATTTTCTTGCTGAATGGCAATAGTATTTAAAATAGTAAAATACTTTTCAGCAAGATCAAATTGTTTGAAATTAAAATAATTTAATCTCGCTGCTAACAAAGCTGCTCTTTCTGCAAATGTATTAGGGGCTTGATCGGCTACTTTAGCGAAATAATAAGCAGCTGTATCATAATGTTGTTGTGAGTAATTAATTTCAGCTATTAAATTGGAAGCTTCTAATTGATATTTTCCCATTGGGAATGCGATTAAATATTTACCAAAACCTTGTGCTGCTTCTGTATATTTATTTTGTTCATATTTAATGATAGAAGCTCTATAAATTAAAGAATCTTGTTCATTAAAGGATAAGGGCTTCCCAAATTCAGTCATAAATTGAACAAAACGTTCGGGTTGTTGATCTTCAATGAATATATTTCTAACTATTTCTATGGCATTATCGGTTTCAACTGATTTTGGATAATTGGTATACAATTCTCTAAAATTATCTAAAGCGACTTCGTTTTTATTTAAATTAAAATATACTAGACCTAGTTTATAATAAGCTTGAGGGTAAAAACTTGTGGCTGTTTGATCCATAGTTATTTTTGCTAATGGAGCAATCGCTTCCTGAAAATTTTCCTGATTGATATAGGTATCGGCCAATTCCATTCTAGCATCATTCAAATAAATTGAAGTAGGAAATTTAATATCAAAATTGGTTAAGATATTTAGTTTTTCTTTTGGCTTATTCATGCCCCCTAATACTATTGCTTTTTCTAAAGTAGCATAATCCATATAGGTCCAGCCTAAATCAATAATATTTTGAAAGGATTCAAGAGACTGTTTCATTAATTTTAGCATCATTTGGCAATCTGCTAGTCTTACAAATGCATCTTTCTGGTATTTGTCTGCATTGTTTGCGGGCACGGAATTGGTGATGGCCGAAAAATTAGTGTAGGCATTTAGATAGGCACCGCTTTTTAAATAACAGTAGCCCAAAGTATATCTAGCATGCAGTAAACTTATCTCGCCTAATTCTATGGGATTTGCAATAAATTTTTCTAAATAGTCGGTAGCATCTTGTATCCTACCCATTTTATAGGAAAGCTCCCCTATCCAAAACAAGGTAGCGGATAAAACTTTGTTGTTGTATGGGGTATGAAGTATTTGATACAATAATGAATATCCCTTTTCCACTTCCCCCCCATTTAAATACATGGTAGCTCTACCGTAGAGGATGGTTGGATATAATTTTAATATGTCTATAGAGGGAAGTTCGATGGTATTGTAGGCATCGTATGCTTGTTCATAATTATTACTCAACGCCAATGAACTCACCCATAATGCTTTCGCTTCATTTAATAAGTTGGATTTTGGATAGTTTTCAATAAATTTATCTAAGGAAGTGATGGCATTGCCATATTCTTTTAATTCGGCCGATAATTTGGCATAATTAAATAAAGCAATTTCTTTTTGTACTAAATTTTCACTCTTGGTCGCACATAAGAGGAAGGCATTTTTAGCGCCATTTTTATCATTCACCTTCAAATAAGAAATGCCTAATAAATACATACTATTTTGGCCTAATGAATCTTCAATAGAAGCCAAGGCTTTAAAACCTTCAATAGCGTTTTCCCATTGTTCATTTTCAAAATAACAAAAAGAAAGTTGATAGATATCTTGTTTGTCGGGTTGAATTTGCTTAGTAACATAATAAGAAAGAAAAGGAATTGCTTTTAGGTATTCTTTTTTCTCAAATAACAAATGCCCCATTAATTGTTGCAGTTGTAGACTATAATATTGGCCAGGTAATTTTATAGCTACCTCTGCTTGCGCCATGGCCGACGATACATCACCCATAAAATAGTAAATCTGGCTTATATAGAATGGTGTTAAACTTAAATAAGCATTATTGGTAGAGGCTATTTTAAAACAGCTAAGTGCTTGTGTAAATTCCTTCTTTTGTAACGCTATGAAGCCAGTATAATAATTCGCGTCTGTATAAAAATGACTTTCTTTAATTTGACTTACGCTATTGAGTAAACCAAATGCTTTGTCCCAATCCCCTTTTTTGAAATACAGATAACCTTTGAAATAATTCATTTCAATGATTTCGAAATTCTCTAATTCTTCAATAGGTACATTGGAAAAATATTTGAAGGCATTATCATCCTCTTGTTTTTTAAAATAGTACTTACCTAATAAATAACTAATTCTAGAATGGTAAATTTTATTTTGGGTTTCACTTAACCATTTAGTGGCAGCAACTGCGGCATTGGGTTTGTCTAAAATCAATAAAAGTGAAAAATAATAAAAACTAATATCATCCTGATGAGGTAAAAAAGTATAGGCAGATTGAATGTTTTGAAAAGCAGCTATGGTATCCCCTTGTTTTAAATCTTGAACTCCTTTTTTAAAAAGGGCATTCATTGGATGATTCATTGTAGCATTTTGACCATAGGTAAAATCGGGACACCAAGTGACTAGTGCAAGTATTAATATCGAAGTGCTGATAAATCGCATTGAGTGGCTATGTTTAATAATATCCTAAAATTAAGCTCTGTATATAAAACGATTAAATAATAGGGCATATTGTGGAAAAACAGATTTCATTCGTAAATTTGTACACAATAACAATAAATATGTACGAACATCAAACCACCTTAAGAGTAAGGTATGCGGAAACAGATCCCATGAATGTTGTCTATTATGGGAATTATGCCCAATATTTTGAGGTGGGAAGAGTGGAAAGCTTTAGAGCATTGGGGTTTAGCTATAAAGTAATTGAGGAATTGGGCATTATGTTGCCTGTAGTAGAATTAAATATTAAATATTTAAGACCTGCCAGATACGACGATTTATTGACCATTAAATCTCAAATAAGAAAACTCCCCAATGATCACCGTATTGTTTTTGACCAAGAAATTTACAATGAAGAAGGAAAGCTATTGACCGTAGGTATGGTGAAGTTATATTTTATGGATGAAAAATTAGGCAATAGAGCTTTTATGCCGCCTTTGATGCTTGAAAAACTAAGCGTTTATTTTAGTTAAACCCCTACATTTTAGTTTACTTTGCAACCAAATAACGATATTAAATGGAGTTAATAAATGCAACTATTATTACAATTGGAGATGAGCTTTTAATTGGACAGGTCATAGATACCAATAGTGCATTTATTGCTCAAGCATTAAATGTTATTGGAGTGGCCGTTAAAAGTAGGATTGCTGTTGGGGATGATGCTGCAGCTATTCAACAAGCCTTAGAGGAGGCTGCTCAAAAAAATCAAATTGTAATTTTAACAGGTGGATTGGGCCCTACTGCTGATGATATTACCAAGCCTTTATTAAACACTTATTTTGGAGGTAAAATGGTGGTTCATCAACCAAGTTTAGATCATATCACTTATATATTTGAGACTATTCACAAACGTCCTATGATTGAGAGGAATCGCAAACAAGCAGAAGTGCCGGATGTTTGCGAAGTGTTGTTTAATGAGAAAGGGACAGCTCCTGGTATGTTGTTTAAAAGGAAGGGTGTATTTTTCTTTTCACTACCGGGTGTACCACATGAGATGAAATGGTTAACAGAAAACCATGTTATTCCAATTATACAGCAAAATTTTAAATCAAATTTTATAGGTCATAGAACCTTATTAACGGCAGGTATTGGGGAATCTTTTTTAGCAGAATTAATACTTCCTTTTGAAAATGCTTTACCTACATCCATTAAGCTAGCCTACTTGCCTAATTTTGGGATGGTTCGTTTAAGATTAACTGGTTCTGGCAATGATGAGCAAGATTTAAATACCACTTTAAACATCCAATTTGAAGCTTTAAAAAAGGCGGTAGTCGACTATTTAGTGACCGATTCAGATGAACCAATGGAAGTCGTGGTGGGTAATTTATTAAAGTCAAAACAACATACGGTTGCCACTGCAGAAAGTTGTACTGGGGGGTATATAGGGCATTTATTGTCTAAACATGCAGGATCTTCCCAATTTTATACGGGGGGTATTATTAGTTATGACAATCGTATTAAAACCGAGTTTTTGGACGTCTCCGCAAATATTTTACAAACGGTGGGTGCGGTAAGTAAAGAAGCCGTAGAACAAATGGCAATAGCTGTTCGAGCTAAAATGAATACAGATTATGCCATTTCGGTGAGTGGCATCATGGGGCCATCTGGTCAAACCAATGAAAAGCCCTTGGGAATGGTATGGATAGGTGTTGCCAACAAAGAAAAAGTAGTGTCTAAAGTGTTCTATTTAAGGTTTGACAGAGCTAGAAATATTGAAGTAACCGCCAGCCAGGCTATAAATTTACTTAGGTTACTAATAATCAATAAGATTTAGTCTTATTTTTGCTAAAATTAACCCTTATGCCAATTGTGGATTTGGTTTTGCCTAAGTTGGGTGAAAGTATCATGGAAGCGACCATTTTAAAATGGCACAAAAAGGTAGGTGATACTATTCAACTTGACGAGACATTATTGGATATAGCTACGGATAAGGTAGACAGCGAAATACCTTCTACCACAGAAGGAATTATTACAGAAATTTTATTTGAAGTTAATAGTGTAGTGCCCATAGGCACTGTGATTGCTAAAATTCAATCATCAATCGAAGTTCCAACGTATACCCCTACTATAGTAAATACCATTGTTGAAAAAGTAACAGTTCCTGAAACAAGTAGTATACCAGCAATAGAACAAGAATCTATTCCTTATATTTCAACTGTTACCGAACCCATTCAACTTCCTATTTCAAAAGAGCTAACTGATATATCTAATAGCGAAACAAAATTCTATTCTCCATTGGTCATGAATATTGCACAAAATGAAGGAGTGAGTATGCAGGAACTTCAATCAATCAATGGTACTGGAACACAAGGAAGGGTAACTAAAAAAGACATTATCGCTTTTATAGCCAATAAAAAAATAACAGGTAATACAGTTCAATCTGTTGAAAATCAAAATAATAATCTAAGTTCTGGAGATTCAAAAAGCATTTTAATAAAGCCAAGTTCCATTTACGATAACTCCGAAGGTCAATTTGGTGGATCAGCTACTGCGAAACTTGCCAATCCTTCTGAAGTGGTGGTAGAAGGACATACGGAGATCATTGAAATGGATCGCATGCGCAAGTTAATTGCGAAACATATGGTGGAAAGTGTTCAAACCAGTCCACATGTAACCTCATTTGTTGAAGCAGATGTTACTAATATGGTGGTATGGAGAGATAAGGTCAAACAACTTTTTGAAAAAAGAGAAGGTATTAAATTAACCTTTACACCAATGTTTTTAGAATGCATTGCTTCAGTATTAGAGCAGTACCCAATAGTGAATAGTAGTTTACAAGGAGATCAAATTATTTTAAGAAAAGACATTAATATTGGAATGGCTACTGCTCTACCTTCTGGTAATTTAATTGTACCTGTCATTAAAGGAGCCAATCAATTAAGTATTGTGGGCATTAGTAAAGCGGTGAATAATTTAGCCTTGGCGGCCAGAAACAATCAATTGAAACCTCAGGATACCCAAGGGGGCACATTTACAGTCACCAACGTGGGGTCTTTTGGTAGTATTATGGGCACTCCTATTATTAATCAACCACAAGTAGCTATTGTAGCGTTGGGGGCCATTAAAAAGCGCCCAGTGGTTGTGGAAACACCTTCTGGAGATGCCATTTTAGTTAGACACATGATGTTTTTGTCCATGAGCTATGATCATCGCATTGTGGATGGTGCCATGGGATCTAAATTTTTAGCATCCGTAGCTAAAGCTTTTGAAGCCTGGGATCCCAATAGACAATGGTTCCAATACGTTTAAAGACAGCTAACTCAACAAAAAATACCTCCATTTTTTGGTAGAATGTTCAACTTTTATGCTTTTTATTTGTTTTAATAAAAAAGTGATCTGAACTATGAAATGGTTTTTGACAATTGGTATATTATTGATCATGACAACCCTGTCTGCTCAATCAAAGGGAAATTTATCAGGTTGGGTCATTGATAAAAATACCCAAAATCCAATCGCTGGGGTAAGTGTAAAATTAGTCAATACGCCCTATTTAGCTGTAACAGATTCCTCGGGTAAATATAGTTTTAAAGCAATTCCTACTGGTCAATATCAAATTAAATTTACTTCTCTGGGTAGTTTGCCATTGACTATTTTTAATGTGGTAGTGAGTACAGGAAATGAAACTAATAATACGATTGAATTAATAGCAGAAACAGTTCAATTAGCTGCCGTTCAAGTGGGAAGTAATAAAAAAACGGTAAGAGTGGCCACATTGGAAACACCTTTGAGTGTTCAACGTTTAACTGCAGAAGAAATTAAGTCCAACCCTGGTTCAAATTTTGATATTTCCAAAGTAGTTCAATCATTACCTGGAGTGACTGGTTCGGCTAGCACAGGGGCTGGTTTTAGGAATGATATTATTGTTAGAGGTGGTGCAACTAATGAAAATGTATTTTATTTAGATGGGATAGAAATCCCTGTGATTAATCATTTTAGTACTCAGGGGAGTGCTGGTGGGCCTCAAGGAATTTTAAATGTTTCTTTTATTGACGAAGTAAAATTATCTTCTTCTGCTTTTGATGCCAAATTTGATAATGCATTGTCCTCCGTATTTGAGTTTAAACAAAAAAGAGGTAACACAGATAAATTACAAGGTAATTTACGATTAGGTTCCACTGAATTTGCAAGTACTTTTGAAGGGCCTTTATCTAAATCAGGGAAAACAACTTTCCTCGCTTCTGCTAGGAGAAGTTATTTGCAATTTTTATTCAAAGCCATTGATTTACCTATCCGGCCTAATTTCTGGGACTATCAATTTAAAGTAACTCATATCATTGATCCAAAAACTACGCTTACTTTTTTGGGAGTGGGTGCTATTGATGAATTTTCTTTTGCTGCGCCCAAAAAAGCAACGCCTCAAAAAATATACGCCTTAAATGCTAGTCCTTCTATCAATCAATGGAGTTATACCGTGGGTGTTTCCTTAAAAAAATTAATCAATAAAGGATATTGGAATTTAGCTATTAGTAGAAATCATTTGAATAATGTCAATGAAAAGTATGAAAATAATTTATCGCCAATTAAAGGAGAGAAAACATTTGACTATTCTTCGAATGAATTAGGAAATAATATTAGATGGGACATCACTAAAAGTTTATTGGGATTAAAATGGACAACGGGAGTGAATCTAGTTAATATTGGGTATGATAATAGTACTTTTCAATTGCTTAGACTTAATGATATTACCAATCCAGCATCAAAATTTTTGCCCACCACCACCATTAACTACAATTCAACACTTAACTATAATAAATATGGGGCCTTTTTTCAAGTAGGTAAAAGAGCCTTTAATAATCGTATTGGAATTAGTGCAGGTATTAGAACCGATGGAAATAATTTTACTACACAGGGCAATCGTTTTATGCGTCAATTGTCGCCTCGTATTGGCTTAAGCTGGGTATTAACGGATAAAATTACCTGGAATGCTTCTGTAGGAAATTATTTTAAATTAGCGCCGAATACCGCATTGGGATTTAAAGATAACTATGGTACTTATATCAATAAAGATGCGGATTACGTTCAAAGTACACATTATGTAACCGGTGTAGAATATATTCCGTCTGATGCCACTCGATTTACTGCAGAAGTATTTTATAAAAAATACAACCATGTTCCAATAAGCGTTGATAAAGGTACTAGCTTGTCCAATTTAGGAGCCGATTTTAACATTTTAGGCAATGAAGCTATAAGTACCGTTGGTTTAGGCAGAAGTTATGGGTTTGAATTATTTGCACAACAAAAACTAACCAATCGATTTTTTGGAGTGATGAGTTATAGTTTTTTTAGAAGTGCTTATACCAATTTACTTGGAACCTATATTGCTAGTTCATGGGAAAATATACATTTGTTAAGTTTATCAGGTGGATATAAATTTAATAAAAATTGGGAATTAGGTGTAAAATTTAGATACCAAGGGGGTACTCCTTATACGCCTTATGATATGAATGCAAGCAAGCTTAATTTTGCAACTTTAGGGGTAGGTATATTTGATTATTCAAAATTAAATACCAATCGAAACAAAGCATTTCATTCAAGTGATTTTAGATTAGATAAAAGATATAATTTTAAAAAATCAACACTTGATTTTTATATTGATATCACAAATTGGTATGGAGCAAAATCAGTAGCTCCCCCCTTTTATATTTTTACCTATAATGAAAATGGTACTTTTAAAACAACCGATGGGTTAGCCATCAAAAAAGATGGTTCTAATGGGATTCCAACTTTAACTGACAATAACTCAGTTTTCATCACTCCTACCATTGGATTTATTTATGAATTTTAGGGGAATATTTAAACTTGTTCCGAGATGGTTTTTAATTTATGCTGCTTTATGATTCTATACATTTGGATGATGACCGAAAATAGAATCAACAAAAATCCAATATAGAAACTGGCACCCAATTGCTTTTGTTCTTTAAATAAGACAAAGGCGAGAATAATGCCATACACAGGCTCTAAATTTAAAGTAACATTCAAAGTAAAAGCACTAATATGTTTAAGCGCTGATAACATTAAATGATTGGAGACAACAGTACAGCCAATAGCTAATATAAGTAACCAAACCCAATCCATCGATGTGGGCGTAACCAAAATTGGATTAAAATGATTCATAGCACTCATGATAAACACACAGGGGGTTAAAAATAATACCCCTCCTGTCATTTCATAAGTTTGTATGGTATTTACATCTACATGATTGGTAATGCGCTTATTGATGATTGAAAATATTGCAGCAAAAAAAGCAGAAAACAAACCAACTATAATGCCTGATCTAAATTTACTGTCAAAATGAAATATTAATAAAATGCCCACTAAGCATAATAATCCAATTAATATATCTTGTATTTGGATTTTAAATTTTCTTGAAAGGGGCTCTAAAATTGATGAAAATAAACTAGTACTAGAAAAACAAACCAAGGCAATGGAGATATTGGCTAATTTAATACTCGCATAAAAACAAACCCAATGCATGGCTATTATAGCCCCTATCCCCAACAATTGTAGTTTGATTTTGGCAGGGTATAGATGCTTATTTTTTATAAATAAATTAAGGCTCCATAAAATGAGCGAAGTAATCAGCATTCGATAAAAAACTATTAACAGTCCATTTAATTGAATTAAATAACCCAACGGACCAGTAAGTCCTGCTAAAAAAACAAAAACATGTAATTGTAAAAGAGCTTTCTTAAAAGTTGACACGAATGCGCTTTATGGATTTAACAAAACGTCCAGTAGCAGATTGCCATTGCATATTTAATACACCAAGAATAGCTTCTTTGATAATTCCCTTTGACATTTTACTTACTCCGATTTTTCGATCAACAAAAGTAATAGGCACTTCTTTAATTTTGAAACCCAATTTCCATGAGGCAAATTTCATTTCAATTTGAAAAGCATATCCAATAAAATTAATAGTATCAAAATTTATTGCTGCTAGGACTTTATTTTTATAACAAACAAAACCAGCTGTAGGGTCTTTGATAGGCATGCAAGTTATTAAACGAGTATAAGCAGATCCTCCTAAGGAATATAATTTTCTATCTAAAGGCCAGTTCTCTGTTTTGCCTCCTTTCACATACCTACTTCCAATAGATAAATCAGCTCCTTGTTCACAGGCTTCTAGTAAACGATCTAAATTAGTGGGATTGTGTGAAAAATCGGCATCCATTTCAAAAATATAATCATATTCTTTTGCCAAAGCCCATTTAAATCCATGTATATAGGCGGTACCTAATCCCAACTTACCTGTTCTACTTTCTAGGAATAATCTATCAGGAAATTTTGATTGTAAAGTATTTACAATGTTTGCTGTTCCATCTGGAGAATTATCATCAATGATTAAAATATGATAATCAGATGACAATCCTAATACAGCATGAACTATTAAAGAAATATTTTCTTTTTCGTTGTATGTGGGGATTAATACAATTTTTTTCACAATATAGGGGGGTATAGGTAATTAAAATTAAGGTTTTTTAACATATTTACCCACTACTATTTATGCAACATGGTTTTATTCAACATTTCTGTTAGTTTTTGTTTGGTATGGAGGGCAAAATCTCCCTTCATCATCCAATCATAATATTGAGGTTCCTCTTTAAGTACTTGAGTTACAGGCTTCCCTTTGTGTTTACCAAAATTGAAAATTTCCACCCCATTTTCAAATATAAAACGTCGAGCAAAGTCTATGATTTGGTCTTCGCCGGTAAATTTAACTACAGCTTCTACCGTAGCACCTATTTGTGGATATTTTTCTAATTGAGCCTCTAACACTTCCCAGGTAGCTGTCGCATCGGCTTCTGCACTATGGGCATCTTCTAAATTTTTGTTACAATAAAATTTGTAAGCAGCAGACAGGGTTCTTTGTTCCATCATATGATATACCTTTTGTACATCTAATAATTTTCTACTTTCAATATCTACAGAAATCCCAGCTCTTAAAAATTCTTCATTAAGCATAGGTATATCAAATCGATTACTATTGTAGCCTGCTAAATCACTTAATTCAATAAACTGTTTTACTTCGTTGGCGATTTGTTTAAAGGTGGGTGCCTCTTTGACCATTTCGTCTGAAATACCATGAATTTCAGAAGCTGCTTTAGGAATAGGCATTTCTGGATTAACCAATTTCCTTTTTACTTGCTTTGTTCCATCTGCTAGTATTTTTACAATAGCAATTTCTACTATTTTATCGGTGCTCACATTAATTCCAGTAGTTTCTAAATCAATAAAGCAAATGGGTCTTGTAAGTTGTAATCGCATAGTATATTATATAGTGAGTAAAGTTACTTAAACTTAGTAAGCAAAATCATAAATTTCGCTGAAATTAACTCAGATTATTGTATTAAATTTGTAGCCTCAATTAGAAATTATGCAGTGGAATACCCTTATAAATTTAGATCAATTAGCTAGTATCGAAGAAGCTTCCTTTAACAAACCACAGTTGATACTTAAACACAGTACCACCTGCAGTATTAGCAAAATGTCCTTAGCTCGTTTAGAAAGGTCAGCTACCCCAGATAATATTGATTTTCACTATTTAGATTTACTCAATTATAGAAATATTTCTCAAGCCATTGCAGAAAAATTTAAGGTGTACCATGAATCCCCACAAGTTTTATTGATAAAAAATGGGGAATGTGTATATGATGAAAGCCATGGTGGAATTCAAATGGAAGAAATAGTAGAACAAGCTTTGCAAGCTTAACTTTTTTCAGTTTAAAAAAGCATTTATTTATTTATTACTTCCTATAGAAATTAAAATTCTATAATTGTATGGTAAGTTTTATTTTGTACCCATGGGTTAAACAGCTTCAATCACCATCGCACTAGCGCCTCCGCCCCCATTGCAAATAGCAGCTGCCCCGTATTTAGATTTATTTTTTAGTAGGATATGAATTAAGGTAACAACTATTCTTGCACCACTGCAACCTAATGGATGTCCTAATGCAACCGCCCCACCATGAACATTTACTTTGATGGCCTCTAATGCTAATAATTGTGTATTAACCATACCTACCACAGAAAATGCTTCATTGAATTCGAAATAACTGATGTCTTCTTTTTTAAGTCCTGCTTTGGATAATGCTTTTGGCAAGGCCAATGTTGGCGAAGTGGTAAACCATTTAGGATCCTGTTCGGCATCTGCAAACCCTTTTATAATGGCAATAGGTTTAATACCTAATTCTTTTGCTTTTTCAGCACTCATTAAAACCAATGCAGCTGCTCCATCATTCATGGTACTTGCATTGGCTGCGGTAACGGTACCTTCTTTGCTAAACGCCGGTTTTAGTTGTGCAATTTTTTCAAAATTTACTTTTGAAGGTTCTTCGTCTTTATCAATTATAATGGCAGCTCCTTTTTTTTGTGGTATTTCAACAGGAATTATTTCTTCTTTAAACCAGCCATTTTGGATTGCGGCTTGTGCTTTTTGATAACTATTGGTTGCGAACGCATCTTGATCGGCTCTTGAAATTTTATATTCTGATGCACACAAATCTGCAAAATTACCCATGGCTACCTGATCATATACATCCACCAATCCATCTTTTGCTAATCCATCTTGTAAAATGGTATCTCCATATTTATTGCCCCAACGTTGTGTGGTGTTGTAAAAAGGAACATTGCTCATACTTTCCATGCCCCCTGCAATAATAATATTGGCATCCCCTAAGAGTATATTTTGAGCAGCTATGGCAATGGCTTTCATTCCACTGGCACAAACTTTATTAATGGTAGTGCAAATTACTTTATCTGGTAATCCAGCAGCTTTGGCCGCTTGTCTGGCAGGCGCTTGTCCTAGTCCAGCTTGTATCACCGAGCCCATCATCACTTCATCCACTTGATCTGCTGGTATACCTGATTTAACTAAAGCACCTTGAATAGCTATAGCGCCTAATGAAGTAGCTGACAATGCACTTAAAGCACCACCAAAAGAACCAATGGGAGTTCTAACAGCAGCAACGATATACACTTCTTTATTCATACAATAGGATTTATTCGGGAGTAGTTGCAGGAGTCACTTCAGGCGCTAAATGAATTCCATCTTCTGCAATGCTGATGAGTTTTAGTTTATATAACATGCCTACATTCATTTTGAATGCTTTTTTACTCATTCCAAAAAAAGCATAAATATCATCTGGAGCCGATTTGTCATGATAAGGTAAGAACCCTTTATGTGACTTTAATAAGCTAATTATTTTTTGATGGTCATCGGCTAATTTTTCCCCTCCTTGTTTTCCTAATCCAATATCTAATTTATTATCTTCTCTAATTTTTTTAACAAAAGCCTCGTCTATAAATTGTCCAATATGTAAATGAGTAAATACTTCATTCTTATAGACTAATCCTTGATGCACTTGATTTACAATTACCACATACCCAATTTCTGATTCACGATACACTTGAATTTTAACTTTTTCTCCTTCTTTAACTGTTAAATGATCATTGCTTATTTGTTTGTCAATTTTTTCAGTGGCTGCTACCCTTCCTGTTTGTGCATCAATATATAATTTGACTAAATATTTTCCACCCAAGCGCATGGTAGATAATTGTTGAGAAACCGGCACAAATAAATCTTTCATTAAACCCCAATCTAGGAAAGCACCTTGCGAAGTCACTTCCACTACTTTTAAAGCCGCAATGTCACCTACTACGGCAAAAGGTTCTTGGGTAGTTGCAATCAATCGATTGTCAGAATCATGGTAAACAAATACACTAATGGTGTCACCTACTTGAAGACCAGAAGGAACAAAGCGCTTAGGAAGTAAAATGCCTTCCGCACCATCGTCCATGTAAAAACCAAAGTCAACTCTTCGGTCTACACGCATCAAATTAAATTGACCTACATTAATGGCTGACATCTTATTTATTTAAAATTAAAACAATTCTGGTTGAGCGTCATTGGGGTCTTTGATCACCACTTTATTCTCCCAATTCATTTCCACCGTTTTAGAAAAATCAACCAGTTTAGTGCCTATGGCTTTCCAACCCATTACATCTACCATTTTACTCACTTTAAACTTAGCTTTTCTTACCTGAGCACCTCTTCCTGATTGCACCACCAAAATAGGCTCTGCAAAAGTAGAAGCGGTTACTACATAATTTCCATCTCCTTCTTTGATAAAGCTAAATGGTGTTTTTAAAGTAGTCGTTTCAATGTTGAATCGTTTGATATTGAATTGCAATTTTTCCTTGTCTAAATATACTGCAGTAACAATTTTTTCTGGATCAAACTTTTCCATAAAAATTACTTTTTCAGGATCAAAACGTTGACTTACTTCGGTATCTGTTACCTCGTAATTCCCGTCTTTGGTAATGACTAGTAATTTTTCATCTTCAAAGGTACCCAAATAAATTCCTTTTTCGTCTGTATTTAAACGGCCAAACTTGTCATCAAACCAAAGTTTACGACCCAATAAAGTACTTTTACCAGCATCTTTCAATTTAACAGCCTTTACTGGGTATTTTGTTACTTGATTACCCACACTACTTCTTCCTTTAACTTCTAGGCTGTCAAAAAAGAAATCAAACTCTTTAATACGTGCCGTACAATTGGGGCTCAAAATTATTTTTACCGATTCTGCCTCGCCATTTAAGTTTACAGACATATAATGAATCTTAGATTTCTCTGGGCTTTTGGCTAAAAAGTACTCTTTATCACGTGTTACACCTGTTACATTGAATCTTTTAGCATAAGTAATCCCAGAAGCACCATCTGAATACACCATATTATATGTAGTACGTTCGTCATTTTTTTGGAAAACAGCAGCATGTATGATGTCTTTTCCAATAAAAACTTTATCAGATACTTTCACCACTTTCATCACACCCGATTTGGAAAAAGCAATAATATCATCATAATCGGTACAATCACATAAAAATTCATCCTTTTTTAAACTCGTACCTACAAAACCTTCTAGTCTATTGATGTATAGTTTTGTGTTGGCAATGGCCACTTGCTTTACTTGAATGGTATCAAATTCTTTTATTTCTGTTTTTCTTTCTTTTCCTTTCCCATATTTTTTTACCAAATTCTCATAATAGGCAACCGCATAATCCACCAAATTGGCTAAGTGATTTTTTACTTCTCTAATTTCTTCTTCTATTGATTTTATTTGAGCGTTTAACTCGTCAATGTCTAATTTATAAATTCTTCTAACGGGTTTATCCGTTAATTTTAATAGATCGGCACGTTCAATTGGTTTTTTAAACTTCTTTTTAAAAGGAACAAATGCATCATTGATGGCGTCAATTACTTTATCCCAAGTGGCATGCTTTTTCTCCAATTCTTTATAAATTTTTTCTTCAAAAAATATTTTTTCTAAACTGGTGAAATGCCATTTATCTTCTAGTTCTTTTAACTGGATTTGAAGTTCCGCTTGTAATAGTCCTTTGGTATGATCTACAGAATGACGTAATAAATCGGAGGCACCTAAAAATTGAGGCCTTTGACTGACAATCACACAAGCATTAGGCGATATACTTATTTCGCAATCAGTAAAAGCATACAGGGCGTCAATTGTTATATCTGGTGAAATACCCGCAGCTAAATCAATTTGAATTTCTACTTCCGCTGCAGTTACATCCGTTACTTTTTTAATTTTAATCTTCCCTTGGTCATTGGCTTTGGTAATACTTTCCATTAATTGTGTGGTGGTAACACTATATGGAACGTCTTTAATGAGCAAAGTTTTTTTGTCAAATTCTTCAATATGCGCCCGTACTCTAATTTTACCTCCTCTTCTACCATCATTGTAATTAGAAGTATCTATCATACCCCCTGTTTGGAAATCAGGAAGTAATTCAAATTTGCGCCCTCTTAAGTGTTTAATGGCTGCTTCTACCAATTCGCAAAAATTATGCGGTAAAATTTTGGTTGACAAACCTACTGCAATACCATCAGCACCCTGTGCTAATAATAAAGGGAATTTCATAGGAAGCGTTACCGGTTCTTGTTTACGTCCATCGTAGCTTAAAGCCCAATCAGTGGTTTTGGCATTAAAAGCTACTTCCAATGCAAATTTACTTAAACGTGCTTCTATGTAACGTGCAGCTGCAGCATCATCTCCAGTTCTTACATCACCCCAGTTTCCTTGGGTTTCCACCAACATATCTTTTTGACCAATATTTACTAAAGCATCGCCAATACTAGCGTCTCCATGTGGATGATACTGCATACTTTGCCCAATAATATTAGCCACTTTGTTAAATCTTCCATCATCCATTTCTTTCATGGCGTGTAGGATTCTTCTTTGAACTGGTTTTAAACCATCTTCAATTGCAGGAACTGCTCTTTCTAAAATCACATAAGAAGCATAATCCAAAAACCAATTTTTATATTGGCCTTGAACACCTGATTCATTATCTGTTACACGACTTAAATTTTTCTCTTTTGCCATATTTATACTTAATTAGAGACGATTCGTATCTTCACTACCGTGCACTAAATTATTTAATCTTCTACAACCACACTTGATCCACCAGGCATTTGCACCACCATATCTTTCCATCCTTTTTCCCAATTGCCTGCAAATACAATTTTTCCTAGTTCAGCTAAGGCCTTTAATCTAAACACAATAAAAGCATCTCCTGTTTTTACTTTCATTTTACTTAAAATATGCGCTATTGCGCTAGGTAATTTTTGCGCATTTTTAGTAAGTAAGGATAAAATTTCTTTGTCATAAAAACTAATGGGCATGCTTACTAATTTCTTGCCGCCTTCTAAAAATCGTACCCCTTCGTTTTCTTGACAAAGTTTTTTCCACTCATCTGGATCTAATTCAAATTCACTTAAAGTAATAGGTCTTGCTAAACGTTTAGCTTTAATAAATTCTTTGGGTTGAATTTCAGCTAAATGGGTTGGATAAAATAATTGTCCTTTTTCATTTAAAAAAGGAAGATTATTTAAATACAATACTTGCAATTTTCCTTGACAAGCTTTTAATTGACTCATTAACCAATAGTAGCCACACACATCGTGTGTGTTTTGTCCCATCCATATCCAAATTTCTTCAGTTGGATCCTCATCCAAGCTTTGAATTAATTGGTTTACGGTTAATTTATCATCTACGATATTCAATTGGTCAGTCCATGGAGAATATTCTAAAACACTTGCCCACCAATCTCTTCTTGCTTGATAGCCTTCTATTTCATAAATATCTAACAAGGGCCCCACTGCATAATCGTCTTTAATTTCAACAATTTTACCTGCTAAAGTTTCATCCAATTCAATGGCTGCTTCTAATGCTGCTATATTAGCTGTTTCAAATACTAAGTGTATCATGTGCTTTATCCAGTTCTACTTTTAAATTATTGATAATAAAATCTTGTCTTTCCTGGGTGTTTTTACCCATATAATATTCTAATAAATGTTGAATATGATCGCCTTGTTCTAAAATAACTGGGGCTAGTTTAATGTCGGCGTTGATAAACTTACCAAACTCTTCAGGACTAATCTCTCCTAAACCCTTAAACCTAGTAATCTCTGGCTTAGTACCCAATTCCTTCATCGCAGCTTGTTTCTCTATCTCGTTGTAACAATAAATAGTTTTCTGTTTATTGCGCACACGGAATAATGGGGTTTCTAAAACAAATACATGTCCTTTTTTAACTAAGTCTGGAAAGAATTGTAAAAAGAAAGTCAAAATCAATAATCGAATGTGCATACCATCCACATCGGCATCAGTGGCAATAACGATTTGATTGTAACGCAGTCCTTCTAAACCTTCTTCAATATTTAATGCATGTTGTAATAAATTAAACTCTTCATTTTCGTATACTACTTTTTTGGTTAAACCAAAAGCGTTTAAAGGTTTACCTCTTAAACTAAACACGGCCTGTGTATCTACATTGCGTGATTTAGTAATACTTCCACTGGCAGAATCTCCTTCGGTAATAAATAAGGTGCTTCCTTGTTGTGAGGAAATAAACATTTCTTTATTCTTATTAGGTAGTTCATCATTAAGGTGAATCCTACAATCTCTAAGTTTTTTATTATGTAAGTTGGCTTTTTTAGCACGCTCATTGGCTAATTTTTTGATGCCTGCTAATTCTTTACGCTCGTGTTCGTTTTGTTCGATTCGTTTTTTTAATGCTTCGGCCGTTGCTGGATTTCGGTGTAAGAAATTGTCTAATTCTTTGGCTAAAAATTCTGTAACAAAATTTTTCATGCTAGGCCCACCATCTGCAACATTCTGAGAACCTAATTTTGTTTTCGTTTGACTTTCAAATACAGGTTCTTGCACACGCACCGAAACGGCAGCCACAATACTGGTTCTTATATCAGATGCCTCGTAATCTTTTTTATAATAATCACGAATTACTTTTACATAAGCTTCTCTAAAGGCTTGTTGATGGGTACCTCCTTGAGTAGTGTATTGTCCGTTGACAAATGAAAATATATCTTCTCCGTAATCATTGTTATGGGATAAAGCCACTTCGATATCATCTCCTTTTAAATGAATAATTGGATAACGAAGTTCATCTGGATTGGTTTTTCTTTCTAGTAAATCCAATAACCCGTTTTTACTTACATACTTTTTCTCATTAAATAAAATACTTAATCCTGCATTCAAATAACAATAATTCCAAAGTTGACCATCAATGTATTCGTTGATGAAATGGAAATTTTTAAACATGGAACTATCAGGAGTAAATACTACTAAGGTTCCATTGGCCTCCGTCGTCTTTGTTTCTTTTGTTTCTTGAATAAGTTGCCCCTTTTTAAAACTGGCTGATTTTTGTTTCCCATCTCTAAAAGCAGTCACTAAAAAATCTTCACTCAATGCATTCACCGCTTTAGTACCAACTCCATTTAAACCCACCGATTTTTGAAAGGCTTTACTATCGTATTTTGCACCCGTATTAATTTTACTTACAACATCTACAATTTTTCCTAAAGGAATGCCACGCCCATAATCTCTAATAGTTACAGTTTTATCTTGAATCGAAATTTCTACTTGTTTGCCATACCCCATGGTATGCTCATCAATACAGTTATCAATGACTTCTTTCATTAATACATAAATGCCATCATCAGGAGCCGATCCATCTCCTAATTTTCCAATATACATACCTGGTCTTAAACGTATATGTTCTTTCCAATCTAAGGATCTAATCGAGTCTTCGTTGTATTCAACTGGTATCTTAGTTTCTGCCATAATTATCAATGCTTTAGGGGCAAAATTGGCCCTTGTCTGTCTGCAAATCTAATGAGCACGGCGGTTACCCCAATTTTACTTTTCACCAAATGTCACTTTTATGTGGATAAACGATTAATCTCTTATCTTTAAACCATCAAAACAGACCCAAAATACCCCATTGTAGACCTTGATTTCATTAAAACCAAGGCTTTAGCGCTTATGGCCGAAAACGATGAATTTCAAGCCTTTCTGAGACAAATCAACAGTAAGGAACTAGATAATGCAGTTTTTGCCCTTTCAGAGACTATTAGCCCTAAAATTGACTGTACCAGCTGTGGCAATTGTTGCAAAAGCTTGATGGTAAATATTGACGATACAGAAGCCAATAATTTGGCTGGTCATTTAGGGCAAACAAGGGAAACCTTTGACAAAGCTTATATATCTAAAGGAGATTCAGGCCGCATGGTGATTAATTCCATCCCTTGTCATTTTTTAGTGGAAAATAGTTGCAGTGTGTATGAACATCGATTTGCAGGTTGTAGAGAGTTTCCCGCATTTCATATACCTGATTTTAATAAAAGACTTTTTACAACTTACATGCATTATGATCGATGTCCTATTATTTTTAATGTCATGGAAAATTTAAAAATAGTTTTAGCATTTGAAGTAAAAAGTAACTAACCATGTCCTTACAATTTGGTATTGATATTCTATTAAGTTCCGAACCTAGCTGGAAAAATAAACCCATTGCTTTATTAACCAATGATGCAGCAACCACTAGCACTGGTGAAAAAAGTAGAAAAGCATTAATTAGTAAAGGTTTTAATATTATAAAACTATTTTCACCCGAACATGGAATTAATAGCAAAGGAGTGGATGGTGCTAAAATGAAGGATGAAATAGATGCAATTACAGGATTGCCCATTATAAGTTTGTATGGAGAAAAGTTTGCACCAAGCGAAGCAGATCTTGAAAATATAGAAATCTTATTGTTTGATATTCCAGATGTAGGCGTTCGATTTTATACCTATTTATGGTCAATGACTTATTGGTTAGAAGCTGCTGCTAAATTTAAAAAGCAAGTCATTATTTTGGATCGGCCCAATCCATTAGGCGGAAATTTTCATATGGCTGAAGGCCCTATTTTGGATACAACGCTAAAAAGTTTTATTGGACGGTATTCTATTCCCATCAAACATCAATGTACGCTGGGCGAATTGGCAAAATATTTTAATGAGGTTGAAAATATAAAAGCAGCATTAGAAGTAATCGCTTGTAAAAACTGGAATAGAGAACAATTATTTTATGATTGGAATAAACCTTGGGTAGCTACTTCGCCTGCCTTGCAAAATATAGAAGCTTGTATATTATACCCTGGTTTGTGTTTATTTGAAGCCACCAATGTAAGTGTTGGACGTGGTTCGGCATTACCATTTGAGTGGATTGGAGCTAATTGGTTTAATGTACCAGCCATCGCAATGGTAGGACAAAATATTTTAAGAGAAGATATTAAAATTGAATTGCTACCTATTCAATTACAAAATGATGGGGCATTAATAGAACATAAAGGCATTAGAATTAAAGTAATAGATCCTTATCATTTTAATGCTGTATTAAATGGATTATTGTTGTTGAAATTGGTGAAAGATATTCATCCACAAGATTTTAAATGTAAGCCTTACCCTACGAATGCAAATCCTACTGGGGAAAATCATTTATCTTTATTACTTGGAATTGAAAATGCAGAAGAATTATTCAATTTGCCTTTAAAAGAATGGTTAGGTAAGATAGTACAATTGTTAAAAGTGGCCAATTGGAAAAAATCGATGGAGTCCTATTTGATTTATAAATAAAGTTTTAATAATAAGAGTTTAAAGAAAATAATGATGAAAAAAATTGCAATCACTAAGACTATTTTTTGGAATACTATTACGGGCTTTTGTTTTTTAATTTTAATGACCTTGCTGCGCATTGTTTTTTTATTTCGATTTACGGCTCCAGTGGGCAACGAAGCGTCTTTAAAATCTGCTTTTGTATTAGGGTTTAGGTATGATTTAAGGTATGTAGCAATTACAATGCTACTCATTTTACTATTGTCTTTTATTAAACCTATAAACCCTTTTAATTCCCAAAGAGGCAAAAAACTAGCTGTTTTTATTTGGATTATTTTTAGTTTGTTTTTAATAGTATTTTATGCAACTGATTTTATACATTATGCCTATGTTCATCAAAGGCTTAATGCAAGCATTTTAAGTTATTTAGACAATGCGGCCATTTCTTTACAAATGATGTGGCAATCTTATCCTATCCTACTCATTATCGCTATTATTGCTTTATCCCTATGGTTACTGTATACATTGATACAGTTAACTTATAAGATTGCTTTAAAAAGTGAAGCTTCTGGAAATAAGTTAAATCATATCCTTGTTAACGTAATATTTTTCTTTATCCTTGTTTATAGTATTATTGGTAACGTGGTTTATTCCGGAGGGCAATATCCTTTAAGATGGAGTGATGCCTATAGTTTAGGGAGTGATTTTAATGCTAATCTGGCTTTGAATCCCATGCAATCTTTTTTTAGTACCCTTAATTTTAGAACAGCTAAAATTAATACTGCTTTAATTAAAAATAATTATGCAGTCATTAGCGAATACTTAGCTATACCTGTACAAGAACAAAATGCAAATGAATATAAATTTTCTAGAGTAGTAAATCCAAAATCTAATGATACAATTGCCCCTAAAATTAAAAACGTGGTATTGGTCATTTGTGAATCATTTTCGGCGTATAAAAGTTCTGTAATTGGAAATCCTTTAAATGCAACGCCCTATTTTAATCAATTGAGAAAGCAAGGTGTCTATTTTAATAGAGCATTTTCTCCTTCTTATGGAACTGCCAGAGGTGTTTGGGCAACTATTACCGGTACGCCTGATATTTTAGAAGGCAGAACTTCCAGTCGAAATCCATTGTCAGTAGATCAACATACTATTTTAGCCGATTTTAAAAAATATGAAAAATTTTATTTTTTAGGAGGAAGTGCAAGTTGGGCAAATATTAGAGGGGTGCTTACTAATAATATTAAGGAATTAAATATTTATGAACAAGGTAAATATCAATCTAGTGAAATAGATGTTTGGGGAATTAGTGATAAAAATTTGTTCATGGAAGCTAATAAAACACTTAGCGCTAATACAAAACCATTTTTTGCCATTATTCAAAATGCCGATAATCATCGCCCGTATACGATACCGGATGAGGATTTAAAAACCTTTAAAAAAATAAAAGTCTCCAAAGATTCTTTATTAAAATTTGGATTTGAGAACAATGACGAATACAATGCTTTTAGATACACTGATTATTGTTTTGAACAGTTTATAGAGGCTGCCAAAAAGGAGCAATATTTTAATAATACCTTATTTGTTTTTATTGGAGACCATGGCATTAAAGGCGACGCAGGCAATATGCTACCTAAATCATTTACAGAACAAGGCTTAACCAATATGCATATTCCTTTTCTATTTTATGCACCTAAAATTTTAACTCCCAAGGAATACAGCCTACCTGTATCTCAATTGGATGTGTTACCAAGTATTGCTTCTTTATGCAATATTCCTTATACGAATACTACCATGGGGAAAGACGTATTTAATATAGTCAATAAGCCCAATAGCAATAATTCCATTTTTTTATATGACGATTTTAACCAACAGGTGGGTATATTAAACAATCAATATTATTTTGGGTATAAAATAAAAAATGCTTCTAAAGGTATTTTAGAAAGTGTATTGGATAACCAAAAAGTAAACAATGATTCTATAGAAAAATCTATGAGGATTTTAACGGAGACGATTTATGAAACTTCAAAGTATATGTTAATAAATAATAAGAAATTGAATAAGTAAGTTTCAAATTAAATAACAATCGGAAAAATTACAGGGCTGGATTTTCACTATCTATTTTCTTATCTACTCTTTTTGTTCCTGCGTACATTTCGTATTCAAATAATCTGCAGTCGATGGTCGCATTGTAAAATTCAATTCTACGACTTGGTTTTAAACGTATTTTCTTAGCCAATTCTAAATTTCCAGTAAATATATAGCCCAGATATCCTTTACAATTGTTTTTCAAAAAATCACCTATACGGGCATAAGTGGCTTCTAATTCAAGCTCCTCACCTAGTCTTTCCCCATATTCTGGATTAAACATAATAACGGCAGCTTCTTCTGCAGCAGGAATATTAGTGGTTTCAAAATCGCCATCTTGAAAATATATTAAATGTGCAACACCAGCCACCGTGGCATTGGTTTTTGCTGTTTCAATAGCTCTTTTACTAATATCAGAAGCAATAATTTGCAAACCAGGTATTTTAATAATTTGTGTAGTTAACTTTTCTTTTTCTATTTGATACATACTATCATCGTAACCTAGTAAATGCATAAAAGCATAATTAGTTCTTAATAAACCAGGGGCTCTATTGGTAGCTATTAAAGCTGCTTCAATGGCTAAGGTACCCGATCCGCACATAGGGTTAACAAATGGAGCTTTTTTATTCCATTTGGTACTTAATATGGTAGCGGCGGCTAATGCTTCTAACATAGGTGCAGTACCAGGTAATTTTCTATATCCATGTTTGGCCAAGGTTTCCCCCGAAGTATCTAGGAATATTTCGGCTTCCTCATGTTTCCAAAATAAATACACGACTGCTCCAGATAATTCTGAGCCAGTAGAAGGTCGTTGATTGCAACTATTTCTCATTCGATCTACAATAGCATCTTTAACCTTTAAATTGGCATATAAGTTGGTAGAAATGGTAGGATGAAATACATTACTCGTTACCGAAAAATAGCCAGAAGGTTTGATTAATTTTTCCCAATGAACATCTACTAAATTTTTATACAATTCTTCGGGGTCATTGCAGATAAAAGATTTTATAGAATACATCACCTGACTGGCACAACGTAAATTTAAATTCAGCTTTATACAGTCCTGAACGGTTCCTGTTAATTCCACCCCAGTTTGAAATACTCTATCCGGTGTAAAACCTAATGCAATAACTTCCTTTTGCAAGGAAATAGCCAACCATTTGTGACAGGTAATTATAATTTTGCTAGGGGTAGTAAATACTTGCATAAGTGCAAAGTTACTTATTAAAATCCATTGCCATTTTATTAATGGATTCATCTGTTAAATCATCCCCTATGACCAATTTATGTTTAAAAACAACAGTTTGTCCTGGTTGTAAAATTAATTGAACAGCTGCCGTATTTTTATCAAAATTTCGACCCCCTAAATTATTCATCGCAAACAATCCATAACCTCTCGCATGAGACCAGGCTGGATAATTCGTATTCTTTGAGTGATCTAAGATTGCAATCGTAATTGTTTCATCTTCTTTGATTGCCCTTAACGCTACCCAATTGGATCGTTTACCCCAGACTGATGCTCCCTGTGCGCCTTCTACATTACGATACACCCCATTAACACCTTCGTTATTAAGTACAGGTACTTTTGTTTCTATTCCTTTCGCATCTAAAAATGTTTCAGCTACAGTGGCAGGTTCTTCAAAGGATCTATCTACACGAAGTCCAATTAAGCCTTCTTTGTTTTCGGTAAATTTGACTTCTTGTTTTGCGGTAAGATGGGTTTCACGAACAATGGTTCTTAAATTACCTTTTCCGTAGAATGTATAAGTGGTTAACTCAGAAAGTAAAATGGCATTGTTTATATCCACCCAATTAGCGCTAACCACTAAGCTTCCATTTTTAGCATTAATGGATTCAATTTTATTAAATCGTATGGAACCATATTTAGGTTTATCCGCTTCTTTGATAGCAAAGGAATTGTTCCAAAAGTCTAATCCATTGACATCTCCAAAATTAAACCAAAGGCCAACCTGATGTGGATGATCAGTTCTTTCAAAAGCCCTTGGTTTCAATGGGAATCCTCTAGTGATGAATTTGCCTCGCGCATTAATAATAGGATATAAACTTTGTTTTTCCATATTGTCAGGATAAATAAATGCAGTAAAAAGTTTACCTCCTATATACACTTCCACTTTTCTTTCTTTATCTAGTGGTTTAAAAGATATCTTTTGACTGTAACTAAATTGTAACCAATTTAAAGATAAAATGAGGAGGGTAGTTTTTAGAGGGTTCATTGTAGTCTATTACGTTTCTAAAAATACAAAATTTATAAAAAAAATCCTTCTCAAATGATGGAGAAGGATTTTTTGTGGGGGCACACGGGTTCGAACCGCGGACCCTCTGCTTGTAAGGCAGATGCTCTAAACCAACTGAGCTATGCCCCCTTTTGAGGATTGCAAAAATAAGGGGCAAATAGGAATTCCCCAAAAAAAAGGTGATTTAATTTAATTGCACGGCAGGAAGCCTAGTAGATTGACTATCATATACAAAAAGCTCTACTATTTCGTAGTTCCAATACTTAATCAAAGGCGATTTCTCCAGGTATTCCTTTACTTCTTTTTTATTATTGGCGTTAATGGTAATCCAAGAGTTTTGTGTCTCCATACTTACTGCATAACTGTCAATGATCCCTTTATTGAGTAAATAATTGATATAAGTACGATGAGGAGGTACAAAAGACATGAATTCTTCATCCATTTCGAAAGATATAATTGCCTGGTATTTTTTCATATCTATACTAAGTTACATTAAGTATTTAAATTTAAAAATGATTTTTAGTACTATTTCAAATAAAAAATAAATTCGCATACAAAGGATGGTTAAAACTTAACTTAAGGATTACTAAAAACTATATATCCAATGCGACCATTGGCTCCAGCGATAAAAGCAGCCTTCTTACCAGGTTGTTTTTGAACCACATGGAAGCTTTCAGTTGAAATTAAATCCCATTTTTTGCCTGCATTGTTGGAAATATCTACCCCTGAAGTGCCGGTAGTAATAATTAGTTTATTGCTAATAAAACAAACCGAGGATTTAAAACCATGAGGATTTCCTATCTGCTTTTTAATTTTCCAATAACTATTGGAAGCATTGATATTTTTTTGACTTGCTTTAATTTGGATATATAATTGTAGACTAACGATATTATTTTCAGATTGTTCTTTATGGGTAAAATCTCCACCCACAATGAGCATGTTGGATCCACTCGGTGATATAGCAATACTATTGGCGCCGGTTGTTTTTCCACCTTGAATAATTGGGAGGTTTTTTGCCATCCCATTAATCCATAATCTACTAGTATTTCCTCCTGTAACTATAAAATCATAACCAAAGCTATGCCCCATATTAGAACTACTGGATGCAAAACAAGCTTCACCATCTTTTAAATCCGATTTAAAATAATCGGAATTAATTGTTTGCCAATGTTCTCCTTTATCAAATGTATTTAATAAAAAAAGTTGGTTATTTATAGGATCCCCTACAATGCTTCCATTTTGTTCATCCTTAAAGTGAATGGCATCTAAAAACATAAGTGAATCTTTGTTTTCATATACTTTATACCAACTTTCTCCCCCATCAACTGTTTTTAATACAACCGCTGGTGCTTCAATAGCTGCCACGATGGCTTCTTTAACATTCCATGCATATATGGATCTAAAATCTCGGTTTTCATACCCTTTTATTTGTTTCCAGATAAAATTTTCTCCTCCGTCATTGGAAAAAGCAATACTACCTTTACTGCCACTAGCCCATATTGTTTTTTCATTGGGAAGGCTTAAACCTCTTATACTAATTCCATTTTTTTGAGTACGAACAATTATGGAAATATTATCCGAATTTTGCGCTTTAGCAAATATTGATATTAATAGAAATAATACAATAGAAAATTTCGAAAAACGCATAAATTTTTTTAATTAACTTAAAGATACGACATGATACCTTATTGGATGAGTAGAACTCAATTAATGTTGGGAGATAAATTAGTAGAAAAATTAATGAGTAAAAACATTTTGGTGGTTGGGCTAGGTGGTGTGGGTGGAATTTGTGCCGAGATGATTGTACGAGCAGGTATAGGGAAAATGACCATTGTTGACAATGATACCATAGATGCCAGTAATATTAATCGACAAATTCCTGCTTTACATTCCACTATATCCCAATCAAAGGCACAGGTATTGGCAGCCAGATTAATGGATATTAATCCCCTACTTAAATTAACTATCCTTGAAGTATTTGTTCAGGACGCTTCTATGCTGGAATTAATTGAAAAAGAACCTTGGGATTATGTAGTGGATTGCATTGATACCTTGTCGGCTAAAGTTGATTTAATAAAAGGTTGTATGGATAGAAAATTAGCCATAGTGAGCTCTATGGGTGCCGGTGGCAAAGTAGACCCTTCTCAAATAAGGGTGACCGACTTATCAGAGTCCTATGAATGTAATTTAGCGAGGTATGTAAGAAAGCGATTACAAGCTTTAGGTATCAAAAAAGGCTTAAAAGTGGTTTTTAGCCCAGAAAAACCAGATCAAACTAAAATTATAGAATCTGAGAAGGCATACCCCAAGAAGTCCATTATTGGAACTTTAAGCTATATGCCAGCCATTTTTGGTTGTACGGTGGCGAGTGTAGTAATAAGAGATTTAATGGCAAAGGATTGATTTATAGGCCTATTTTCTTTGAAATCAGGGTTATTTTTCATTAAATTTGCAGCCTAAGAAATAAAGGTATTGGTTCGGTAGCTCAGCTGGATAGAGCGTCATCCTTCTAAGATGAGGGCCATTGGTTCGAATCCAATCCGAATCACAAAGCCT
>Ga0114966_10000263_pt1 | contig 50601 bp, 39 predicted proteins | sample M_130207_XF_Meta_FD_87029 | JGI IMG/M metagenome (GOLD analysis project Ga0114966, IMG submission 87029) | Freshwater microbial communities from Lake Montjoie, Canada to study carbon cycling - M_130207_XF_MetaG | ecosystem: Environmental > Aquatic > Freshwater > Lake | place: Lake Montjoie... | reverse complement strand
GCTCCTGCGGCTCCTGCGGCTCCTGCGGCTCCTGCGGCTCCTGCGGCTCCTGCGGCTCCTGCGGCTCCTGCGGCTCCTGCGGCTCCTGCGGCTCCTGCTGGAATAAAGCAACAATTTGAAAACAAAGGTAAAGAATTTCAAACACAAATGGCAAACAAAATTGAAAATTTTCGAAATGGTCCATTAGGTAAAATTCTCAGGATGGGGGGTGGAAAAACTCGAAAGAAGGCACGAAGAACGAAGTCCGCACAACACCCCAAACCAAAATCATACAAGTATCGAGTGAAACTGTAATAAAGAACATAAACATAATTTAAATATTGTTATTAGACACATACGAATGCGTATCATAATCAATAACAATATTTACGATATAACCACATTTATTCCTGAACACCCTGGAGGAACTAGTGTATTTACAAAATACATCAAGCAACACGACTCATCCGACCCCGACGACAATGACGAAATAACCCCCGACCTCACCGCTAAATTCAATGAAGTCGGGCATTCTGAATATGCCGTTAATCTACTTGGGAATTACAAAGTGGATGAATTATCGGAAGATGACCCCCGCTTCAATCGCAATCATAAGCTGGAATACAATAAGACCAAAATCTCTAAACTCATCACACACGAGGACAAATTCCATATTCATAAAACAATGGGTCTCGTCTCGCTCATGAACTATTTCTATCTTCTCTTCGACTGTTTTTATAGCGGTGCCACGGCCGAAATGACCCTGCGAAGTGTGGATAGCGGATTTATCGGACTTACGTGGGTTCACAGTATCCTCTCGCTTTCCGCGCTCCAGTTTCTCATCCCACGCACACGCACCGGGATTCTACCGATGATTTGGCAGGAGTTCCGCGCACATTCCATCGTTTTCGCAGTGCGGAGTTTTCTTATTATCAATGTGTTGTATTTCCTGTTCCATCGCAGCGATAGCACACGTTCTCCTACCGCCATCGTAGTCCGCATCGCCATCGTCCTTCTCGCGATGAAACTCGCGGATGTAAGCACCGAATATCTCCGTGAAAACAAGAAAGAGACGACGACCGCTACAATGCCGTATTGGAGTGATTGCCCCGCCGCGCTTCAATCCGCAATCAAGTATTTCTATACACATTCGCAATTTATGGCGACAATCGTCTGTCTTTTCGGGAAAATCCCGTATATTCTGGCCGTCGCATTCCCTATCCAAATCGCGTCGTTTTTAATGACCCTCGTCCGCAAAAACATCATTTCCGCCTTCTGGTATCACGTTTTATACGGGGGTAGTCTCCTTATCGTATACTTGATTAACGCAGCCGACCTCGCATTATATCCAGTTGTACTGATCGGGGTCGCGCTGATTTACATACGCGTCCACTTGAAACTCAATAAATATGTCCTCTGGACATTGGTCGCACTGATTGGTGGGTTTGCGAAATACGTGACTTCCGATAAAGTATCCACCGATGACATTATAACCAAACTCGTATGGATGGCAGTTCCGATACTGTCATTTTTGTACTACTATATCACCCATGACGACGAAACAAAAGCACACATTCGCGAAGAGTTCATGAACACCGTATTTGATAAACATCGAATCCGTGAAGAATCCAATCATCGGGTTCAAACGAATATGACGATTGGTAAACAAACCGGTCAAATCCATAACAAAATCACAGTCCAGTTCTGCGAGAAATATCCGAAATATAAACCGGGGATGTATTTTAATCTGTATTTTGATACAAAGAAACGGCCGTATACACCGGTGGAATACACGGCCGCATCATCACACGCAGACGCAGCCGCAGACGCAGACGCAGCGACCTTTCTGATTAAACGTATGCCAAACGGTGAGGTATCTCCACTTATATGCGACAAGTATCTCGTCAATCAAACCGTGTTTGTGAAAGGACCATTTGGTCGTAAGTATTATGACGCATCCCCCAACGTCCGGTCGTTTGTATGCGATGACGTACAAATCCGCGCGAAATTTATCGTGATGTGTTCATGTGGCTCTGGAATCACGCCTCTGTATAGTATGGGTGTTGCGTGGCTTCAGAACCGACACCACGACGACCACGACGACCACGACGACCAGGAGCTTCATTATTTGTCATCGTATCGGACATGCGAAGACGCGGTATTACGCATAGGTTCGAGAACGACCGACACACCACCCGCCGCCGTGAAAGAACGCCTCTTCATTTCCGATGAAAACACGAAACTAACCCCCGCCACACTTATTGACTACCTCACCGGAATTATTGACCACCCCGATGGAACAAACGGACCACATGATATTGTGGTGTTTATTTGCGGAACGCCGGCGTATTCACATATGGTCAAGGAGACCTGTGCGATTGTCAGCACGGCTGTGAAAACATATGAGTGGTGAGTATAATATTATTATTATAGAGAATTATATGAAACCGATATGGTGGAAGAGATGGTGATTTTGCGGTGAATCTATCGAACCTGTTTTTGTATGACGGCGTCATACATGATTATGGAATACACATGTATGTGTATACAATATATACAATATATACAATATATACAATATATACAATATATACAATATATACAATATATAATTCCCAGCTTCACAATTCACAGCTTCACAATTTCCGACAACAACAATGTGTTGGAACGCAAATGTGTCATTGAATACCTATATTTTCGGATTATTTGCGTGTCTTTTTGCGTATTTCAATAACAAACTCGGCTTTACGAGCCTTCTATTCATACAGTCATGGATGTCAATGCAACTGATTGAATATTTTATATGGAGTAAAACGTATCCAAATCGATTATTATCACAAATCGCGTGGGTATTTATATTCGTACAACCAATCATCGGGATTTTATCTATCTCAAACCAGGTTCAGAACCATCTTATTATAAAATCCGTTTCGATAGTGAGTTATCTCTTTTTTTTCGCATATATATTGTTTGTGAAACCATGGAATCAAATTGATTTTACATCAGTTCAATCCGATAACGGCCATCTTTCATGGCGGTGGTTGAAGTATTCATTTATCCAAATATTTATTTGGTTTATGTTTTTGTCGATTAAGTTCATTGTCAATCAAGAGTGGATTCTATATGTATTGTTGTGTATTAGTGCCGCTGTCATATACGCATTATATCATAAGACATATACATGGGGTAGTTTATGGTGCTGGTTATGCAATTTCGGTTCATTATATATCATAAGCACGGTGTTTTATGATGATATATGTATACATTACAAAAAATAAAATCCATATCTATATTACGTATTACGTATTCCGTAAAAAAGTGTTATTTATTATATTCGCAATTGTCAGTATAATAAATATCAAATAATGGACCAAAACACGCTTCTAACTCTAATGCTCGCGTCCTATCTCGCGCCAATCGGGTTTGTCTACTACAAATACACCGCAGCAGCCTCCGGCGCCCGAAGTATATCCAGTATCATTACAAGCTGCGAGCCGTTATTCTCGTGCGAAAATAACACCGGGGGGGCACGCAACAACAACAACAACAACAACAACAACGTCCACCATTATTCCAAGAGCGACACTTCCTCGCAGCGTGTATGTTTATCATGGCTGTATTTACAATATTATACGAAATCCAGCGAAACCTGTGGTCTTTAGCCATCATCATCGCTCTCCTCATCGGGATATTCGGTGTGATCTATATCCCCGAAACAAGCCCAGTTCATTACATCTTCGCGGGTACCGTATTCGTCGCGATGATTGGGTTTATGATAGGACATACTCTATATGCTGACTACGGCGTCCACGGCGTCTACGCTGATAATCTCCGCATCCTTCTTTACGCACAAATTCTTTTTATGGTCGTCACCGTCATCGGAGTACTCGATGAGACGCCCATTTTCGTCGTCGAAGCACTTTTTATACTGAATTTCGCGGTGTTTTATTTGTATTTACATTCGATTCCATTCGATTCCATTCGATTCCATTCCATTCCATTATAGATTCTCCAATTGATTGTCGCCTCCCTCCAGGTCGCCTCCCTCCAGGTCGCCTCCCTCCAGGTCGCCTTCCACCATCTGTTGATGCGACCAAGTATTCGCAACCAGTCGATAATCCCGGATATACTGATACAATAGAAGCCCGCCAGATAACCCCAAAAACACGAGAGAAACTCCAATCATCGCATCGAACGGTTCTTTGAACCAAACAAACGAATACGTAAGCTGAATCACGCGACGCAACAAATCAAGCCCGCTAAGTAATATGTTCGCGGGAATCAGGCTTTGCTTGCTATTGAGGATGTATATTTTATTGAACATGTAGACTTGTAATCCAACCGCGATAAAAAAGTACATGGTTATCGTCGCTGGATTTATAGGTGGCGTGTTTTTCGTAGTATAGTATATCGACAATGGAGCCGCCAGAACGAAATACGTGCTCTGAAAAATGATTTGGAAGTCGACATTCGACATGATATCGCCGTGACGCTTCATTGAATACTCGATAATGTTATTATATGACGAATTCAAAAAAGAGGATGTCATAATAATGAGGGTATTTTGAACTACATGATTATCGGCAGCGTTGGCCTGGTAATGAAATAAATACTGCGTACTAACTAATACATGCGATACGATCAATGACCCGCAACTTGCGTAATATAAACGCGACACCGGTTTTTTTAGGAGATATTTGAACCACGGGATATTGAAAATAATAAACCCTGACCGTATAATCGTATAATAACTCAATGTCATCGTATTTAGCGCCCAAAATATGAGAAATGTTTCTACTGTATAGAGCACGCCTGTAAAAATCGGATATTTCAGTATATGCCGTCGTTCAGGTGACATATACATTTTGATTTTACTCCATGAGAATTTACGAATAAAAATGCAACTGTAAAAAGGTGTAAATAACAAACATAATAATAGGTTGAACCATTCGTTTTTGTATTCATACGTATTGGTGATGTACTTCATACAGATTAGATATTCGGTCAGTGTTGTTATAAATAATATAGAGTTAAGGACGAGTAACCAAGTCATATGTAATGGAATGGAATCGAATGAAATGAAATGAAATGTATATTATTACGCACAAATACGTCTATATCAATTACACCAATAACGACTTAAATATTTGATATCTTATTTATACATATTACAATACAATGGGTGGAGTAAAGCACAAGCACAAGAAGGCCGGAAAACGCACCGGCGGTGGAAACGGAAACGGAAACGGCGGCGGCGGCGGTAAGGCGGCGTCGTCAGCCACAAACAAACCCGTCACCATCGAAGACATTTCTACCGAGTTTCAGACCATTATTCTTGATTTCCTCCGCGATATCGACTGCTCGTTCCCCGAGTATCGCGAAACCCTCGCCAGGTATTTAGGATACTCCCATGAAATGAAACCTATGCCGGATGAGCTTTATATTGAATTGTATACACATTGTCGCGCGGTGTATCCAGTGAAGTTTTTTGATATTCTGTATAAGAATGAGTCCTTATTTAGTTTCGCGAGTGGAACTCATTCCGGTTTCGCGAGTGGAACTCCTTCCGCCGGCGAGGCCGGCTCCACACGTTCCTCACGCGAAGGTATTCGCCCCCATGACGAGCAGGCGAGTGGAGTGAGTGGAGCGAGCAGCGGAACGAACGACACGAGCAGTGGAACGAACGACACGCGCCACTTCCTGCCCGGCGTCGACTTCCGCGAGATTTGGGCCACCGAAGATATCACCGAAAACACCAAGGATATTATTTGGAAGTATCTCCAGTTGATTCTCTTCTCCATCGTGAATAATCTCTCGGACATGGGTTCATTCGGAGACACTGCGAAGCTATTCGAGGCTATCGACGACAACGAGTTGAAGACCAAGCTTGAGGAGGTGATTGGCGAGATGGGGTCGATGTTTGGCGCCGGCACCGGCGCTGGGGGTGCCGCAGATGGCACTGATGGTTCCACCGGCACAGAGGGTCTCGATGAGACATTTAAGAAAGCCACCGAGTTTATGAATGATGCGTTTTCGGGTGCGGCGGGCGGAGCACCAGGCGGAGCACCAGGCACCACGCCTCCTATCCCCGACGCCAGTTCTATCCACGAACATCTCTCGTCTATCTTAAATGGAAAGATCGGCAAGCTCGCCAAAGAAATCGCAGAAGAAACCGCCGCCGACCTGAACCTGAATATGGAAAACGAGACATCGATGAAGGGTGTATTTCAGCAACTTCTTAAAAATCCCGCCAAGTTGTCCGGTATTATCAAGTCCGTCGGCTCGAAGTTGGACTCCAAGCTGAAGTCAGGCGAACTGAAAGAGAGCGAGATTATGCAGGAGGCGAGCGAGTTGATGGCGAAGATGAAGAATATGCCCGGGATGAATAATCTGGCGAGTATGTTAAGCAAGATGGGGATGAATATGCCTGGTGGTGCCGGTGGTGGTGGTGGCGGCGGTAAAGTGAATTTCGGTGCGATGCAGTCACAACTGAATAAGAATATGAAACAAGCACAGATGCGCGAGAGATTGTTGAAGAAGGTACAGGAACGCCAGCAGGCACAGCAGGCACCCGCCGCCGCAGCCGCCGCCACCGCCGTCCCCGCCAGTGGTGCCAACACCGCAGTGTTTACATCAGGCGAGAAGCCGATGAAGACGCCGCGCCCACCCGCCGCACCCGCGGAGAAGCAAAAGAGTGATTGAACTACTAGTATAAATCCTTATAGTAATATATAAGAGTATAATAACTTATACATTACTATTCTTCGAAATATTATACAAACACATAAACAATGCCCAAAGACCAAGTGTTCTGGATCGAAGACCCGAGCATCCTTATGAATAAGGACTATATTCGCGAGATATGGCCGTCGAAGACGATGGACCCTCCCGCCAAATTGAACGCGATTACGCGATTCGTCATCCTCGCCACGATTTTAGGCTATTTGATCACATCGGCGTTCTCGATATTTATTTTAGGCGCCATTACTTTAGGAATTATTGTTATGATTTACAATTTCGTCCATAAGGGGAAGGCCGGCGCGGAAGTCGAAAACGCGAAGAAAATCCTGAAAACCAAGGAGGGGTTCGCGAATAATATCGAGAAGCCTGAAATGTATCAATTGATGCGCGATGAATTCACGCCCCCGACACCGCAAAACCCGATGATGAATCCGCTTTTACCGGAGATCAGCGATAACCCGCAACGTAGGAACGCCGCCCCGTCATTCAACCCCGCCGTGGAAGACGATATCAATGAATCCGCGAAACAGTTTGTCAGCGGAAGTATCGACACGAACGCGAGCAACGCGATTTACCAGAATAGTAATGTTCCCACAATTCCGCCGAATCATACCCCCGAAGAAACATATGGGAAATTATTCGGGACTTTAGGTGATAATGCGGTATTTGAATCGTCGATGCGTCAGTTCCATCCGGTGGCAAATACGCGTATCCCGAACGACCAGGACGCATTCGCGAAATTCTGCTATGGCGAAATGAAGTCGTGTAAGGAGGGCGATGAATTCGCATGCGGGAGAATTAACTCGCGATTGGGGCAGGTTATCGGGCAGTAATCGGCCGCTCGCCCTCTCGCCCGCCCCCACCATCCGCCACCGTTTAGCAACATTCGCAAAATAATATTATATCTATGTTAATTACATATAGGTATAGTATAAGATAAAGGATGGCTTACGTACAAAGTTACACATTTGATAATATGTCGCGCATCGGTTGCGACACAGGCGACCTCTCGCAACGCAATGTCCAGAACTTAAACGCTGCGAATTATGCGCTCAACAACTTCTTCTCGACGGATTGCCAGATGGAGCGTCCTATCCAGTTCGCGACCAGCCAGCCCAACGTGTTTTACAATGGCGGACACCAGACCGGGTTTGGTGGCTGTAATATCGATACCAACTCCGAGCTCTCTATTGGCAGCCTGAATACCCACGCCAAATGTAAATTGAGCCTGCTCGAGCGCCCATTCTTGACCGTCCCCTTTTTAGGACGCGGCGCCGTGAATGTGGATTTCGAATCCCGGATGCTTCAGGGTGATACGAACACCAATAAGAAGAGCATTACGCAGCTGTCGGAACAACTGAACGTCGCACACACGGACTACCCCCTTCAGGAGGAGTTTAAGTCGACGATTAACAACCCGGCGAATTATGTGGAAGGTGCGGCGGTCAATGGCTGGATTCGTGGTGGAGTGCCGTCGCGTGAGTTGGTGAGGGACCAGGAGTACCTATTTAACGGTAGTAAGTAAGTCTCGCGTCGAGAACACCATCCGCATCTCGCGTCGCTACATCCATCCGCATCTCGCCTCGCTACATACCTCCGCTGCCGCTCCGGTATTCCGCTCGGCTCGGTCATCTTCGCCGATTCTGGGAGAGATTTTGGCGAGACTGACCGAGCCGAGAGAACCCCGGCGCTTTAGCGGAGGGTGTTCTCGAGGCGAGAAGCGGATGGTGTTCTTGAGCCAAGACGAAACAGTATAAAGTATTATTTCATATAATAATTTATATAATGAACGAAAACACCGGAATGGTTGAACCCTATGAACTACCGGATGATGAACCCGTGCTTGAACCAGTGCTTGAACCCGTGCTTGAACCCGTGCTTGAACCCGTGCTTGAACCCGTGCTTGAACCCGTGCTTGAACCCGTGCTTGAACCAGTGTTTGAATCCGTGCTTGAACCCTATGAACTGCCTGATGACGAACCCGTGCTTGAACCCGTGCCCGTCACCCCAGCACTCGACCTATCCGGCTATAATTACGATCTCGTCCTCACATATAAGATGATTGAAGACACCGATGACCAAGATACGCTATTTCGTATCCAGTTTCTTCAAGCGTTCGGGATAACCGATGACGAATACCATCCGGAGATTGTTTCCGCTGTAATTGACGACTTGTATGAACGATTCCGAGAGAATCCGGGGATTCGAGAGATTTTAGCGAGTCATCCACTGGCCGGAGGCGCACCGGGCGGCGGAACCGCAGCCGGAGGCGATAACAGCGAGATGATTTTCTGTATGATGTTTTCATTCCAGATATTTGATATGTTTCATACGTGTATGCGTCACGCCAAACACAATGAAGAAGTCCCGCAAACACTCCGGGATGAAATCGCGGATTCTCTTCGCCAGATGTTTTAGAATATTATTTAATTTAAAGTATTATGATATAAATCAAATGGCAAATAACTTAAATGGCAAATCTAGTAAAGATGTACGTGCATTATTGACCAAAAAGTATACCAACCGTTCGATACTAGATACAATCTTTGGTAAAAATCTCACTCCAAGATATATTAAGAATCCGATTACAATTCCTGGGGGGGGGGGCGACGCAATTGACACTAATGATTGGACGTATGTGAGTCCTGAATTTATTAATAATAAATATACAGGAAGATGGATCTGGCCTCGTAATGCTGTGTTAAATGATAATTATCTTGTTGAACGATTATTACAATATAACGGACCAATAACAGCAGCAACAATTCCAACAAGCGGTGGTCGGCGGTGCCATCGTCATACTAAAGTGAAATCCAAAAAACGTGCGAACAAAAGACGCACTCGTTCGTGCAAGTAAAAGTATTTTATTTTACAAATGATACTGATATAACACAAAACATATAATATTTATTTAGGCAATAAATAATAAATATAATAAATATAATAAATATAATAACATAACACAGATATATATCCTATCGCACTAATGGCCTCTACCCGAAACAAGAATACACGCACCGATTTCAAGATCGAGCAAAACTCGCAAAACCTCGCACGCACCTATGTCGCGTTTGAGAACGGCTGTGCTGGCAAAGCATTTGAACCCGCCCTCACGTTTGAAAGTGTAGGCATCCTCCCCACGAAGATGAGTCGCGAGCATTTCTCCTCCAATTCGGTGGATATCGAATCCGCGTTATTTGGCATCAATTCCACGAATCTCGTCGAGCCCCAGGCGACGGTTGTGCCGCATATGAAGAGTCTGCCCGAGGTGAAATTCTTCGAGAGAATGGCGGTGTTTTTGCCGGAACCGCTGGTGGTGGAGAAGTCGGCACGGCCCTTTCAGTGGGGGTAGCGCCCCCCAACGGCGCTGGCGTCGCTTCGCTCCGCAATGGATACAGTAATAACACAGTAATAACACATTTAGTATAAACACGAAATGTTTTATTATCATAATGTATATGGTAACGAAAACCCGTCGAAAACGTTCGGCGGCGACACGCGTCAAAACTGCGGACGCGTCAAAACTGCGGACGCGTCAAAACTGCGGACTCGTAAACGCAATAAACGCAGTAAACGAAGACGATGTCGAACCGCCAAACGAGGTGGGATGATACGTTCTTCGAGATGAGCAGCAGCATTAGCAGCGCCTTTATTACGAAAAGGACCGCAAGGACCGCGAGGACCGCGAGTATTTCAAAATATTATCACGGGTCGTGATCCACGTCCAGAAGATGGTGCACTTGTTGTAAACGGTATGCGATATTTCGGTTCAACAAGCGATATGCCGTCACCGTCATTTTCAGACCAATTCCGTAAAGATTATGAAGACAAAACCACAGATCCAAATGAAGTGTTGAGTGTTGCGGACACGGCTTTTTCCGCAGCTCATAAAGGACTGTATAATGAAAACCTACGCGACAAACTGAAAAATCAAAAACCTGCTCGCCCACATAACCTACCGCTGTTAGTTACACCGCAAAGAAATCGTAACGGTTATCATCCAGAACAACTGCCATCGCCGATGTATAAACTTGAAACCCCGGCGAATTCCTCCACGGAACGGAGTAGTCCCCCTCCGTTGTCTGTTGTTGGGACAGCGTCCCCATTATATACAGATAGTCGAGAATTCAAGCAATCATTTGCGACGACTCACGCAAAACCGTCCCCGGATAAAACGATTCGCCGATTGGAATATGGATGATGATGAATAAGACCGCGGTATATCACGAGTTCGGAAAACGTTGTAGATGTATTTAGCTAATTGTAGGCATTATATCCATTTATTATTATTATATGGATATAATGTATAATCGTCGTATTCATACAATAATGGCAAAACGTTATACCAAACGTGCGTATAAAAAGCGGCGGACTCTTCGCAAATTGCGGGTGAAACATCGTAATACGCAGAGGGGAGGGTTTGATTTTATGGCAAAGGGCCGCGAACTCGCGGCAGCAGCAGAGGCAAGGACTCGCGAACTCGCGGCAGCAGCAGAGGCAAGGACTCGCGAACTCGCGGCAGCAGCAGAGGCAAGGACTCGCGAACTCGCGGCAGCAGCAGAGGCAGCAGCAGGGGCAAAGTTCAGCAAAATCAAGAAAAACAATCCCGGAATCATGGATACAATAGAAGCAGGAAAGGCAGCAGGACAGGCAAAGTACAACGAACTCGCGGCAGCAGTAGAGGAACCGGCCAGCAAATTCAAGGCAGCAGTAGAGGAACAGACCGGCAAATTCAAGGCAGCTAATCCGAATTTAATGGCAGGAGTCAATGATATAAGTACTAAAGCATCCGAAATGGTGAAAGATGGACAAGCAATACTAGCAAATGGCATGCCTACCGCAACAGTTCTTACAAAGACGTCATTGGGTGCGCTTAACGCATTCGTCGCATTAGCAAAGGCCATGTATTCACTTATGGACATGATTAATATCGCGAAGTATTATACTTCAAATCCCACCTTTGCCCAAGCACAGTTGAATGAAAAAACATCCGAAATTCGGACAAATTTACTTGCTACATACCCAGAGATCGATACATGTATAACTGCATTACAAAAAGCGATCGAATCTGCACCATCCCAACCATCACCACCCGAACTGATACCACCTGAAAGTTTTATTGAAAAACTTACACGGTTACATAATGAGATATCCACAGATGGTGTATTCAAAACCATCAATCGGGATATTTCGGCTATTAATGCCGCAATGATCGAAATGAGTAAAAAACCAGAGAATCAAGGTTTGAATGAATGTTTTAATAAGATGAAAGATACAGTCCTAGCCACCGTAGAATCCAAGAAATTATTAATAATATCCGGAATAACCAAATTAAAGAACGCAAATCCGAAAACTTTTTCGGCGGGTTTGAAACTGGTTAACGCAGCAAAAGCAATAGGGGCAAAAATGGCAACAGCAGGTGTTCAAGCAAAGGCAGCAGTAGGACAAGGAATGGGACAAGCACAAGCGGCAGTAGGACAAGGAATGGGACAATTAAAAGCAGCACGCCAACAAGCAAGCCAACAAGCAAGCCAACAAGCAAGCCAACAAGCAAGCCAACAAGCAAGCCAACAAGCAAGCCAACAAGCAAGCCAACAAGCAGCAGCAGCAATGAGCTCGATTAAGAGTGGGCCGTCGCAGGCAGCAACGGCCGCGTTGGATGAAGTGAAAAAGGCTGCGGAAGCGTATGCTGCGAAAACCGAAACAGCACTTCAAGTTGCGAAGGCGGCAGTGGACAAAACGACCAAATATATAAATGAGAATAAATTTGGCGGCTTTGTGGAAGCATTTAAATTCAAAGCGGAAGAAACCCAATATAAGATAAGAAATGAATTCCAGACGCAAATATTCAATGCCGCAAGTAATTATGCGTATAATGCGGCAACATTATTAGATAAAGCAAACGCAGCGGCTGCACCCCAACTGAGTAATGAAGCGAGGAATGCGGCCTTGATTGAACTTAAAAAGGCGGCTGAAACCAATGTTGCGACTACCGCAAACCTATTAAAAACTGCGACCAAGTTGAGGGAAGACTCAAAAACAGCGAAAGGAAAAGGTTATAATACCGAAGCTACAACATTCGAACTCAATCAAAATGAAATAAAGAGTACTAATAATTTAAGGGCTGCTGAAAAACAAAACGAAGAAGCAAAAGCATTGTTAGGCAAAGTAAATATTGCCCAACAACTTATGTAAATAAAAAGGGTTAGTCGCTTTACACAAACACTAGTTATTCTTGTTCAAAACTCTCTAAGAAGTCGTCACCTCCGCCCCGAGTCGTGTATACGACCGCCCCCAATACTTATCCACCTGGCCGAGATATATATCGCCATTTTTGACCTGTCGCGGCGTCGGGATGCTCGAATGCGTGATTTCCGTGACGAGAATTTTCTTGTCGCCTTGTATCCAGTAACAATACGGCGGGCTTGTCATGGTTTTTCCATTATACCGATGTGTCGATGGGTGTGAAACCCGCATGGATTGCTGGGCCTCCGAAAACCAACCGAAATAGAGTTCGGTCTGGTCGGGAAGTGGCGTCGATGGTGGAGCCGGAGGGCAGTTTGGAAATGACATTGTCGTGTCGTGCTTGATGATGATGATTCTTTGATAATAGTAAATACTAATATTATCAAATCAATTTTTTTGCCCCATACGACGCGGTCTTACATATCAACATCCAGTCCCGCAAACTGATTATGGACTTTCACGCATCCCGACGTCTTGCTTCCCTTCACGGTGTCCGTGCCCGTGCAACTTGACGGCACCTCTATCGTCAATGTTGGCATACTTCTTCCGCGGGTAGGTCTCGCACTACGAAACCCGCTCCTGGCATCGCTCGTGCTACTGCGCTCAATCTGTCGGCCGCCATTGCCGCCATTGCCTTGTTGCGATGGAAGAAAACGACGTCCCGCCCCAGTCGCAGTCGCAGCACCGCCGCCGACCGCAGCACCGCCGACCGCCGCACCGCCGACCGCCGCACCGCCACCGCCACCGCCACCGACACCGACACCGCCGTCGCCATTCAAGCACGCCAACTGTTGCGCCGCCGCCAACTGGTTCACATAATTGATAACGGTATGCTTCGTAACGAACGTCCCCGCCTCCTTCATCGTCGCCAAAAAGACATCATAGTGAAGCTTATACATATGCGTCTTCAACTCGCGGTCGTATTCCTTCAAAGGCTTCGCGTTCTTCTTCACGTAATGCTCGATATACGCATCATACAAACGCAGGGTATACTCGTGAAGACGCTCGCGGAAGGTATTAAACACCCGGGAATGTTGAGGGTGATACTTCAAATACTCGTCAATCGCGCGGTCCTTACGCAGTTGGAGATATTGTGCGATCAACTTCTGCTCCATCCCCTTACGCTTCTTCACGCTCTCGTATTTGGGGTTGCGTTGCTTATAGCAGAACCCGGTGTCCCTGTCATGGAACACGACACCCGGCAGCGACACACTGCGAGTCTCCGCCGAACCATACATCCGGCAATAATCCTCCACGGTATGGGGCGTAGTTGTGGCCGCCGCCGCGTCGGTAGCATCCGCGACACATGTCAAATCGGAAGGCATGTGTGAAACAGTTCCGCCGAAACTACAGGAGAAGATGTTGCGTTCAAGGCGGATGGCACTGACACCTGCCATGGTCGCGTCGGCCGCGGCCTCACCTTCCGGTCTGACGATTTCATACACCGCCACCAAATACAACCTTGGAACCGTAATGACATTCACGATCTGGTTCTTCGGATGTTGAAGCACGAAAGAGTAGCAATACTGCTTGGGGACCGCTTCCAGTCCGCCGGGAAGCACACTCAAGATGTCGCAAATACGGCGGCGCAGGATTTCCTGGATGTTCAACTTTTGATACGCACCCGCCGTCGCACCCGCCGTCGCACCCGCCGTCGCATCCACCGCCATCGCCTCCTGGATATGGTCGAATGACACCTCGCCAACGCTACTCTTCGTCGAGACATACCATTTCTCGGTACCCTTATAATAAAACAGATTTACCATCATTCCCTCCACGAGCTCCTCCGCGGTCAAGTGACCGCCCTCCGAATTCACAGGCCACGACTTCATCTCATCGGTCAACTTCAACATCTTCGGGGGCGCGATACAGCAAATCTGGCCGTTGGAGTCAAACACCACCGACCTGAAACGGCCCACAGTTTCATATTCCGTGTCCTTCAATTTAGCACGGTCATACTTCAGTATATAAAACGTCCCGGATGGGGTTTTAGAATAATGGACCATAAGACCGTTCTCGGTACACCACTCACGCAAATTATGGAATGTTTGATTCCCGCCATTGTCCTCCGCCGTCGCCGTCGCCGTCGCCGTCGCCGTACCGGCAATAGCAGCGACCTTACTGGCAAACGCAGGCAAACTTGGCAATTCAGCAGACGAAATAGAAAACATTACAGGCGATATACAAATACTACGTCTTGTATATACTTATAGTGTTTACCTTTATATTTGTTTGACTGCTGGGATTATATCCTAATAATATAATACGCGAATTATATAATACGCGAAATATATAGGTATATATACACAATACCCGAGGTAATATAAACATAATATTACACAACAAATTAAACAATAATGGAAGAAGATATTGTGCCGAGCGCCGGTGGCGAGGTCGTATCATTATCTATTGAACTCGGTGATATTATCAAGATAATCGCGCCGTCGAATCGCGATATACATGACCACATGTTTCTGGTGGATTATGTATCGGCCGGCGGGAGCGGCGCCGCCAGCAGTGGCCGTAAAATCAAGCTCATCGACGTCGATTCTCTCGATGAAGTCATTTTGAAGCTCGACGCAGCTGGAAACCTTACGGATGAAAGTATCACCACAATCGAATTATTAAGTCGCGCCGAAGAAAAAGGGTATGCGAGGCAGAACAATTTAGTCGTTTCTACATGGGTAAATATTCGTTTCGGCGGTGATATTCCGACGATTATCACGGGAATGATTACGAATCTGGAAGAGGATATGATAGAAATCCGAACATATCCGGAAGATGTGATGATTTACATTAATTTCGGGTATATGGGAATTCCGGAGAATCTTCCGATTGAAGAGATTCAAATACGTGCGCCCCCGTCGGCGTTTGGGGAGGCGGGCGTAGAAGGTGGCGAGGGCGCTGAGGGAGGCGAGGCCGGGTTTTTGACGATGGGAATGGATGCGGTCGAATCACCCGGCACGCCGGGCACGCCGGGCACGCCACGGACATTGGAAGAGCGGCGCAAACAGCGCCAATTGGCGCGACAACAAGGCGTGCCCGTGCCCCAGTCCTCCTTCGGCGCAGGCGAAGACGCCACAGAACAGCCCGTCGGAATGTCGGATCACACCTCTGCTGGAGGTGTGGCTTCCGCTGCTGGAGGTGTGGCCGCCGCATTCCCGGTCGCCACCGCCGCTCTCCGCGAGAAATTAAAGGCCATCCTTATCGACGCCGACCAAATCCAAGTCGGCGAGGAATTAGACGTCCTTGTCCAAACGGTCAATATCCCCGATGAATACCGCCGTTTCAATTTAGAGAAGCAGTGCGACGACCTCATGGATACACTGATTACTAATATTCCCGCCACCGAGAAATCCCGGTCGGTTCTGTCCAATATTCAGAGGATGGTCGAGAGATTTAAAGAACTCCGACATAAATTCTCGTCCTTTGACGGAAATGGAAGCCCCTCAATCCCGCCTCCCAAAAGCGCACTTTTCCGCCCCCTCGTCAATTCACTGATGCGGATGGACCGCGCACTTCGCTGGATTATCCCCATCGTGAAAAACCGGAAAGTAATTTACGATATTCCGATTGATGATAGGAGCGCCGCGGAAATGGATATTGCGCCGCGACTTATCCAGGATGAACGAGATGCGGAAAATGAACTACAGCGTCAATGGTGCGACGGAACGATTACATACCCTCAATATATGACAAATCTCTCGGCTCGCCATTTTACGCCGTACGAAGCGCCGCGTTATTCCCCTGATGTCGTAACCATCCAACAAGTGAACGAGAATATAACCGCGATAATAGACAATCTCGACGATTTTTATTCATCGGTTGTCGTGGGGGAAGAAATCAAACGTCACCGGTTCGTTATCCAGAAATATAATATGGGTCTATCGAAACTCCAACCCACTGGGGGTGCCGCCGCCGCCGCAGCCGCCGCCGCCGCCGGCTCGGATGAAGCCGGAGGTGGTCCTGTCCTCAAACGAACCACTGAATTCGTACCACTCACCCCCAACGACCGAATGAATATCACCGGGTTTATGACATTCCCCGAACCCGTTATTTATTACTCGCGTATCACACTCCCCAGTATCAATATTCTGGATAAATCCGATTTAAACACCAAACAGGTCCAGTATTGGGATATGTTGCGTCAGATGATGACGCTGACGACCCACGAAGTCACCGACCTGAATACGCCGCTCGACCTCAATGCCCACAATTTCCTCCGCGATGTCAAGCAGTTTATTCTTGAGCCCGGCGTCGATGAACGCGATAAATACCGGAAGTTTCTGGATGTTATTATACCGAAAACCCGTAATATTTTTGATATGATGCGGCAGTATATCCACGGACGCCTTACATTACAGGATGTCCTCGCGTTTATTGAGCCTTTTTTGATTTATCAGGAAGATCTGAATGTGAAACAATACGACGAGATTGTCGCGTTTTTATATGAGCGGGTGCTTGAATATAAGCGGAATTATGCGACCAATTTCCGTAAATTCGGGCGTCTGCGTTCATTCCAGTATCACGTCCGATACCTCGGCGTTTCCCTCATCTATAAACTGATTGTATCGGGTAAAATGATGGATGCGGATGTATTTAAAGCGTACGGGTTCCAGGATGTCCAAGTCCGGTCGGGCGTCGTCGGTGCGGCGGCAATCGACGACAAACAGCGTCAACAAATGCGCGGTCAAGCGTATGCTTCGGGGCTGGCTGAACAAACCGACTATAATGACAACCTTCTCTCGTCGTCGGAGCTTCTGTCGCGGATGTTGGCGCTGGATTATGCGAAGTTGTATATGGACGCTGTCGCGATAACGACGACCGAACTTATTACCCCTTTTGATTTCAATCTGGTATTAGGCGAACAAAGCGATAAATTGCGGTCAGCGGGTGCGATGATAGGCGGAGGCGGAGGCGGCGGCGGAGCCGCGTCAGCGGGCGGAGGCGGTGCCGGCGGAGCCGCGGTAGCGGGCGGAGGCCCTAAGCGATTCGGCCTCGTTCTCTCTAAGAACTACCCTAATGAAGACGCAATCAAAGAAGACAATGATAGCGACATTCCGGTTTATTTCGATAAGAAATACGATACGACCAATTACGCGTTTATTGAGGCCTACCGCGACCAGCAAGAACAAATGAGCGAAACCGAATTCAAGATGTTTCTGGCGGATGAACTTATCAAGAATAAGAAAATGACATTCGATGAAGCGAAGAAGGAGGCGGAGGCAATCATGGTCGGACCGGGAATGCGTGCAGTAAATGATGGCGACTACGCTGTGGTTGAAATCGACGAATATGTCGAACCGGATAAACCAGGACAGGAGGCCGCCGATGACCTCGGAGAAACCGAAACCAAATTCCTGTATTATAAACGCGAAGGCGGCAAATGGGTGCGTGATACAAGCATCCCCGCAGTTATCCCGAGCAGCGACCGGAATTATTTCTGTAATGTAGACCGGGATTGTCTTCCATTTGCGATGGATGCGGCGAAGAATCTGATGGCACAAGCGGACGCCATAGGCGGCGGCACGGCGGCGGGCGGCGGCGGAATCGCACATATCACCGCGAAGGAAGGCACCGACGCAATCAAGAAAGCGTTCCTGGATAAAATGAAGTCGGAGTTTGACGCGAAATATCAAGTGACGCGAGAGAATTTCACAGAGTTCGTGAATAAGAAATTCGAATACGACCTGAAGAATATCGCGCGGATTATGGAGATACAGCATAAAGAGTTTTATAAATACAATGACCGTAAATACAAGATGGGTGTTCATGCGGCTGCGGCGGGCGATGACGACAACGGCGACGACGACTTCGACGCGATTATCTCGCCGATGGAGCCACTGAAAGACAAGATTGTCGCACAATCCGATTTCGTGAAACGCCAATACGACCTCATGCAGTTTATCACCAGCTTTACACGCAAGGCCAACGAAATCATGGACGAAGACCCGCACTGGTTATACTGTATTAAATCCAACGCGAAATTGCTTCCGTCGTTTTATGAGGCCATCGCGGTCGCATTTATCCAGTCGTCCGCCGGCGGCGGCGGACTCAATATCGTCATCGATACGATTTGTAAAGAACGCGGGACGATTAGCGACGACGGCGAAGCATGGGTGGATAAATTCAGCGGAGCGGTTATTAAGAAAATCGAGCACGAGACCGAAGAAGGATTCGATGATGCGGGGTTCAAATTAGTAACCAGAGATATGATAGAAGCGGATATTGGGGAAGGGATATTGAAAGTGGCGAAACCGGCGGCGGCGGCGGCAGGCGGCGGCGGTCTTCACGGAATAAGTATCGTTGAAAAATATGATAGCCCGAACGCGAAAATAATCAACAACATCATCACCACGATGACGGGATATATGGGGATTGACATCCAGCAAGAACGCGAATTTATTATTCAGAACACACTCGCACTACTGGATACATCGGTTCCACCGGAAGAAGCCTACCGCCTGCGTTCCGAGAAACTATTCCGAGAGAAAGGCAAGCATCTGCCCCCCTATAAAGAAACATTTTTTCAGACACTTCTTCTTCTTACCCTCTCGTATCTCACCGTCGCAATCCAGTGTGCCATCCCGACCCCGAAGACGCGGAAGACGCACGCCGGATGTATACGTTCCTTTTCAGGGTATCCCCTGGATGGCGAGGGTGATACATCGGGGATGATGTATATTGCGTGTATTGCGTATAAAATAAAGACGAGTATCGAGCCGTGGAATACGCTGAAATCGTTCAAGAAGGAGGGCGATATTCTCGCGAAGTTGAAGACGCTCATCGATACGCTTATTATCACCAAACCGGCGATGAAGGAGCGGATGGAGACGAAGCGTGAGTATTTGCGGAATATGCGCACGGGTGGTGGTGGCGCGGAAGCCGTCCCAGAAGAACTCTCTATTCTTCGTTGGGCGAATTTTATGCCTCCTATGAAATCTCTCGATAATATGCCGACACCCCAGAACGTCGCCGCGGATTTCGCCAACCAGCTTATCACGGATATGAAACGCGGATACCACGGCCAGCACGATAAACTCGCCGTCCTTGAAAGTAAATGTCTCTATTTTTCTTTGTCGATTCAGCAGATGATACACTCCGTCGTGAAGAACAGCAGCCCTCTTCTCCTGAATATGGCGAGCGAGCCCTTCCTGGAGAATGCGTGCTGTAATGAGCCGGTCGACCGCCGCAGCCAACGCACTATTGATTATTTTATGGGACGCGAGCAGAATATCCACCATCATAATCGGATTATCGGATTCTTGACGAAAACGGCGAGAGAAATGACGGTGATTACGCGGGCGACGACCATCATGGATAACCGAAACACCCGGTTTCAATACCCGAATATACCTGCGGAATTCAACGAGCAGACAGTTTATCGGGCGTTTATTCATTATTGCCGGATGAACCAAGCCGCCGCGTCGGCCACAGGCGCGTCCACCGTCGCGTCGGCCACCGGCAACCCCATCGCCACCGCGCTCTATTTATATCCAGAGCTCCGAGAGATTTGCCCCGCACACCCCCCGGACTGGAGTCCTAACGACATCATCGAAGATAAAATCCGTAAACTGAAACGTGATTCAAATATATTCGATACATCCAGTCTCACGCGACTGCTTCGTATTGTAAATGGGCATACGATGACCGACGCCAAGTATGCTGTCGTCGCTAAGACACGTCCGACGGAACCCGTCCCGTTCAAGAAATTCGAGGATGCGATTCAGCATCTCGAGAGAAAGCACAGTGCCGCCTCCGTCGTGTCCGCGTCTGCCGACCCTAGCGCCGACCCGGCCGCGACCTCGGCCCTCGACCAATGTATTATCCCCGCGGAATTACGCACCCTGCTCCTGGCTCTCATCCATTCATCGAGCTCAGCATATGTCCAAGAAGACACCGAAGAGATGCGCGACCTGAAGAATTATTTACATACTGCGAACCAGGAAATGAAAGCATCGGTCGTCGGGTTTCTCCAACAGAACGGCAAACAAACCAAATCCAAGTTCCGAGAGATTGAGCGAATCATGGATACACTTATGCGATTTGAAATCAATAAAAGCAGCACGGTATTGATGTCGGCAACCGATGAAACCGCTGCGAAGAGTATCCAGTTCATGCGGAATACACTCACGCGCCTTATCGACGTCCTCCCGGCGATTATTCATAACGGTATTGATTTCGATGATACGAATATCCCGAAACATTGGGGATTCTCAACAAACCATATGAAGGATGTCCGGACGATTATTTCGTCACATTATACCTCCCTGAAGACGTTTTATAACGACCACGTGATTAAGGAAGTTATACGCCATGCGGAAATCCATGTGCGTGACCTGAAAGTCATGATGGAAAATACCCCGTTTATGGCGGAGGTGTTCTTCGATGAAGAAAAGGACGCGAAGATAGCGGCGGCGGCGGCAGCGTTAGCGGTCCAACGTCAAGGTCTCGCCGGTTCCGCTGCCGTCGCGATGGTCGCGCGTGAAGTAGATATCGAAAAAGAGCTCGGCGAGCGGGTGCCGCATTCTACCCGTAAAAATATCTTCTCCATGTATTCAGTATTTGACCGTGATATCGTCCGTAATTTGTATTTGTTCTACTTCTTTTCATTTATGCGCACGTATATCCATCTCGTGGTTGAAACTCCGATTACGATTTATCAGTCGGAGCCGACCCGTGTCATCCGGAAATCCGCGAAGACGACCGCGACCGCGACCGCGACGACGACGAAGAAGAAAGGCCGCCGGGCGGGAGCCGCGGGAGGCGCGGGAGCCATCGGAGAAGCCGGCGCAATTGCACGCACCGCAGGCTACGATGAAGACGAAGACGAACGCGAAGATGAAATCGATCCGCAATCCCGCCTGTATTCATCGGACGCAGGCACATTAGATAAAGACCAACTCATAAGTGATATGGACGCGATGATGGGGGGGGATAAGAAGGCACTCGGACAGCGTGTATCTGAACTCCTTATCGCGTATCTACGCATGATTGAAAAAGACAAATCCGCGGTCGATTTCAATTTAGCCAATATCAAGGAGAAACTAACGCGTGTCAAAGATAAAGAGAAAGACGGGGTTGTCGCGAGAATTGGCGAGATGTCGGTGGGTGAACGTCAACTGGAGAATCTGATGAAGACGCACAAGATGGGAATATGGAGCCGCGGGACGTCGCAGACGGGTGTTGTAATCTACGACCAGGATTATTATGATGAAGAACGCGAAGAGATGGAGAAGATCGCGCAAAAGGAGCGACTGCTAGGCCGCCGGGACTATGTCACGGATATGAACCGAGAGATTTATGTCATGGATGCGCTGGAAGAAGACCGGGTCTCTGCGGAAATCGAGGCGCATGAACTGGATATGTCGACGGGTATTCCGGAGGATGATGATGCGGGGGAGGATGATGCCGCGTATATCCACCAGCACGACGATGAAGGGGACGACGGTGGCGGCGACGGTGGCGGTGGCGGTGGCGGTGACGATTAACGGCGTCGCAGTGGCGACTTCGGAGTAGTTTTTAGTATTTGAATAATATAAAGACGCACCGTGCGAAAGAATGAATCAACGCATTATTATTTATATTATTCTCTCGGCGATTCTACTTTATTTGTATTACCGTCGGCGGGACCTCGCTATATTTGCGGTCTTCATCGTTGTTGTCGGAGCGACACTGATATTTGGTGACCGGGGTGCTGACGGGTTCAGTGTGGGCGGCATTGGCGGTATCGGCGGTATCGGCGGCGGCGGTGACAAAGTAGATAGTGCGTGCGCGAAACTGGGATTTACCGCGCCGAAACTCGATAAGGATGACCTGGGTGGGAGTTTAGAGAAGGAAATGAAAAAAATCAAGAAAGTAGCGGAGAAACATTGGCCGTATGACGAGAGAGGAGGGGCCAATAATGAAAAGGACCAGGTAACTATGGATGCTATTAAACCGATAGCATCTAACGAGATGAAATTGATGGAGGGTAATGATGAGGCAGACATCGGTATGTTTGGTAAAGTGACAACGGGAATATATAATGGAAAAATCAAAGCAGAACATATATTATCAGATACAAAAATGATGACTTCTGCTATGTCTGGTGGTAAATTGTTGTTGAAAATAATTGATAAAATAGGTAAATCGAAGGCAGTTACCGATAATCCAAACCCGGATGACGCTAAGAAGTCAATCGTATACGGGCGTTGTTTTCTTAAGCACTGGATTGCTATTTTTAATAAGATAGAAGGTATATCGAAAGGCGGCCGCAGTGGCGACGATGACGACGGCGAAAAGAAAAAGAAGAAGACGTCGAAGAAAGACGACGCCGACGCCGAAGAAGAAGAGAAACCTAAGAAGAATTCGAAGAAGGCAAAGAAAGAAGAAGACGCAGAGGACGATGAATAATCGTCGAATTAGGTCTCACAGTACTTTTTATTCAGGATAAAACCCGAATAAAAAGTAGTTCCATTATATTAGTAGTATCGATAATACCATAATAACAAGAATAATAATTATGTTCGCCATAAAACCATTTATTCGGAATAATCTAGCAGGCACCGCCATCCTTTTGTATATTATCGTATTTATGCTGGTTCAATACGCCAATCCCGCATTTCTTTATAATGAGGACGGGTCTCTTCGTGAATTCGGCGTGGGCTATTCTAGCAAGACGGTGCTTCCGATTTGGCTGGTGGCCATCATACTGGGTATTCTCTCGTATCTCGCGGTGTATTATGTATCAAGGCCGATGGTGCGGCTCTTTATATAGTTGTTCGAACTACGTTCGTTTCATGTCGCGTTGCTCCATTCCACTCGCTTCGTTCTCACCCATCTCGCGTCGCGTCGGTCCTTGCGACTGCGGCTCCACTCCCTATCGCTCCGCTCGTATCTCTCGCGATATCGGACGGGAATGATTAAAAATGTGTCAAATATAGGCGAGATGACCGAGCGGAGTGGTGAATGGAGCCGCAGGCGCAATGAGTAAACGACGCGAGACGATTACGAACTTATGGTCATCACCTTATTCTTATCCTTCTCTGCCTCCGCATCCGCTGCGGCCTGCTTCTCTTTCAAAATCTGTGCGCGTATCTTCTGTTGTTCGGGTGTAAAAGAACAACCAATATTCAGTATATAATTATAACTAATCGATACCACTAAAAGCCCGCATAGCACCAGCCACACGAACTCACCGACGATATCTTTCAACCGTAAGAATTTCCGGATTTTATCCAAGTCCTCTACTTGAGCCGATGCGCGCAAAAGTCGCGACTCTTTAAAACTGTCCCAGAACCGGTCAAGATTATCTAAATGGAGCTCGTTGAGTAAGATAGATTGGTCGGTATAAATTTGTTCTAAAGCCCGCCCGATATCGCGTTTATTGGCGACATCATCCTTGGGGATATCTGTGCTGCTTTCGCCGCCGCCGTCGCCGCCGGTCTGTTTACCGCTGCCCGCAGGTTTCGGCGCTAAATCAAACTGCGGAGTGAGAATATTGTTAAATACGTCCTTCAAATCGGTAACTGCAAATACGAAAATATAGCCGAATGTATTGCTGAAGGGGGACAACCAACCGGGGAACACGACAAGTGCCGCCTTTAAGGCCCCTAATACGAGAAACCACGGCAAGACAGTTGCCCATAATGCGGTTTTACTTTGGTCGAACCCGCATACATCTTTTGACATTGCGAGATTAATGAAATATTCGCCGATTAATAAGACGAGGAAGAATATGAATGTTATCCCCGCACTTAAAATATTGTTTTTCGTGAATTTATAATAACAGTAAGCAGCGAATACCACCAAAAAGAAACCGATAGCTACAGTTGAACTTAATTCAGCCATGTCGTCGTCGTCGTCGTCGTCGGCAGCTAATTACAATATACGGCGATTATTATATACCGGTAATCACCGGTATTTACAGGAATTATCGGTATTCGTTAAACGTGTATTCTTTCTTTTTTAGTGTATACTAAGCGAACAAGCGAATCGGCGAATCGATATGGACCACAATGCGCCTGCACCCGCCCTCACTGAACCAGGTGTCCGATACTTTTTAAGCAAATCTCTCGAACAGTGCCATAAAATCAAAGATTTTCACTATACCCGGTCGTTCAATTTTATGATGGGTATTGGTTTGTTTGTGTGTTTAGGCGTATTTCTGTATGTTCGGTATAAAGGCAAACCTACACCGGAAGAAGTTGAGGCAAAGAAACGACGGCAACAAGAATACATTCTCTCGAAACTAAAGATGGTAAATGCGACACATTATGCGCAAAGTAAGGGCATCCCGATGGATTGTCGAACACACCCCGCGGGCAACGGTATGGGAATGCTTACCAATTTGCCTGCGTGGAAAGGACCGGAAGAGGATTATTATACACGCAAATACGCATAACGCCGTATGAATACGTCCTTATTAGTAAATACGCGTAAATACGCGTAACGCCGTATGAATACTATCTAGAGATAGTATATACAATGTCCGCATCCGCGTCGATATACCAAGACTTACATGAGGCGATTCAAGAACGGAGTTATCAAATGGGCGGTGGCGGCGGCGGCGGCGCCACGTCCCGCATTATCGCCCAGAAAAAGACCAATGATACCCGCGACACCTTGAAAAAGGCAACCCGAGTCCTCCTCGAAATGTCGCGCAAGCAAGAAGACGCGCTTAAAAAACATATTCAGCGTGCAGCCGACCCCAATGAGTTCCGCGGGCTCATCTACCCCTACCAACTCATCCCCGAGGAAGACCGCGTGAAAATCAACGACGCAATCCACGGGTATTATTCGATGAAGGCAAAATACAATTCCGCGCTCGAGAAACGCCGGCAACGATTAATGAATGACCCCGTCATCAACTGGAAGTCGTTGTCCTCACAACAAAAAGCGAAACGTCTCGCAATTATTAAACCCGCGTGTATCGTGTGTAAACAAGAAGGCGGGTCTATTTTCACAGAAGCCGACGGCAAATTAAAGGCGATTTGCGGGAATATCTCTCAACCATGCGGGTTTCATATCGAGGTCGCACGCGGCAAATACGCGAGTTTAGAGGCATTGATGAACGAATCGTTGGAAGAGGTTCGCGCAACGAAGGACGAGATTATCCGCATGAAACTCGACCTCTTATTCCGATTCATCAACGAAGACGAGCTCCTCGAGCAATTCGAGACTATCCAGCATAAATTACAGGAGCAGCTGAAGATGTATGCGGAGTTCCGCACCTATTATTTAAGCGTCACGGACAATGATGATATCCAGCGGGATACTGATACACATACGCGCGTAATCGCCGAGAAAATCGCACAGATTAAGACGTTTATGGTTGAGTTCCAGGAGTCGGACTGGAAAAACCGGAGTATTATCGATGATATTCTCGTGCTTTATCAGACAGATATTGAGCCGGCGTTCTTGAAGATGCGCGAAACGAAATACGTTTACTCGCAGGTAGAGACAACCGAGAATCCGAATGGTGCGTTGGTTGAGATGTATAACGAGGACGAGTTTTACTTATCGCAGAAGAGGTATAGCTATCATGAGTTATATATGCCGGTGATTATGCCGAAATGGATTGCGGATAATCGGGTGATTACGAAACCGGTGGGGAGTATCGGTGCTGCGCCGGGGGGTCGCGCCGCGTCCCGGTCAGCGTCAGCGTCCGCGTCCGCGTCTGCGCCGGTGGTAGAGATCGTCGACCCAGAACCAGAACCAGAACCAGAACCTGAACCTGAACCTAAACCCGTATATGAAACAACCGTCCATCAACCTGACCCCGCATCCACATGGTATAAGGGGAAGGCGGCTGAACTCGCGGCGAAAAAGGCCAAAATGTTCGAGGGACTATAGACGATATGCTTATCGGACCGACCGGTGACATATAGACGGATAGACATCCGACCGGATTATTATCGCTGTATAATATAGCATCGACCCATTACACAATAATGTTGAATATATTTAACCATATTTCATTTCCGATTTTCCTGATTAGCCTTTCCGTCGGACTATTCTATGTCTATATATCGGTGCCGAATCCGAAAGTTATTTATGTATATCCGACACCCGATAATATTGCGAAGTTTCAGTATAAAGACCATGCCGACAACTGTTTCACATTTGACGCAAAGGAGGTATCGTGTGCCAAGGCGAAGGGAGCTGTGAAGAAGATACCTGTCCAATAATTTATATCTAGTGTATATATTAGAATACATTAAGCAATACACTATACACTATAATGGGGTTTCAAAGATTACTCCATACTGACACAGGACGAACGATTATATCCATTATACTGGGTTTAGGTATTGCGTCTCTTTTTCGCAAGGTGTGTAAAGACCGGTCGTGTATCGCCTTTCGTGCCCCACCTCTCAAGGATTTAGAGAAGGATACGTATAAGTTGGATGACAAATGTTATCAATACAAGACCAAAACAGTGAAATGTGATGCGTCGAAGAGGGATGTACCGTTACACAAATAGATCTCGCGTCGCCGGTCGTTTCATTACGCTCCGCTCCATTCCACTCGCTCTGCTCCGCTCGGGTTCTCGCGTCGGTTGAGAGTAATGGAATGGAATGGAATGGAATGGAATGGAATGAAATGGAATGAAATGGAATGAAATGGCGCTGAACGAACGGTTCGGTGCGTGTGCGTAATATATTTATCAAATCATTATTGTTATAAATATATTCTAATTAGTATCATTATAATAATTCGTAATCTACACAATGAGCGATACAACCAGTATTGATGATCTGCCTTTAAGTAGTCAAACCGCAGGTTTAGGAGGAAATTACGGCGGTGGCGGTGGCGGTGGCGGTGCGCCTCTCATCTACTCACCTAATGTAAGCACCGATCCATCGTTTCATAATCAGCAACACCAGCAGCAAATCCCAGGGAATGTAATGAACGAGGTGCTTCAAGGTGTCCAGCGTGCCAGCGCCAATGGAATGACAATGATACCTACGAGAGATATCCCGATGAACCCGAATTCATTTACGCACGATGACCAGGCGAGACCCAATTATGTCCCGCAACCGAAGACCGTCCATTTTCAGGACGGCGATGGCAGCCACGATTATATCCGCGACCACACATCTATGGAAAGTATCGTCCGTGCCAATGCGCGACAGTCCAATCAAATGGATACCCTCGAGGCGATTTATTATGACCTTCAAATGCCAATACTTATCGGCATCCTCTATTTCATTTTCCAGATGCCTATTTTTCGCGCACAGTTGCTTCATTTTCTGCCGTCCTTATTCGGCGAAGACGGCAACTTCAAAATGATTGGGCTCACCGCCACTAGTGCGATGTTCGCTGGCACGTTTTTCGTCATTATGAAGATATTCAATAAACTGGGCGAGGGACTTCGCTAATCGTCCTTTGTGCCGGTATTCTTACTGCGTTTGCGGGTCTTCGTCCTCTTCGCCGTCCCTTTCGCAGTCCCTTTCGCAGTCCCTTTCGCAGTCCCTTTCGCAGTCCCTTTCGCGGTCTTCACGTTTTCCAACGGAATATACCGCAAGAACCACTCCTCGTATTCTCGCGTATCCCGCTTATCTTTCAATTCTTCATATTTCTTCGTCTTTTCAAATCGCATCGATTCCAATGTAGGCTGCTTTCCATAACAATTGATACTGAAACGCCTCAATAACCCGGTCTGTTTCAGGCGGTTATGTTGCTGGACATCAAACAGGAATTGCGACATACATAAAATACGGTTAATATCATAGTATACGCGGTCCGCATAAATAAACGCCAAATAAAAACTCAACATTGTATCTATCGTCGCAATACGGATTGTATCCCCGTCAATCCTTATTGTATTATAACTATGACACGCGAGTGGTTTGTATAAGAATGCGACAACATCCTCACCGATGCGAATATCATAATGTTCGGAGATGACCTCACCAACGCCCTTATGTTTCGTATATTTGACTCCGGGGTATTTATGCGCGGTGAGTTCGCGGACGACTTCCTCACATAATACGCGCGGATCTTCCGATAGAATATCGAAATCGGGGATTTTATTGACGATACGGCGCTGGTGCTTTGGCATATACCGTGAATACAGGAGGTTCGCATACCCGCCGAAAAATACCGCCTTATTTTTAATAAATACGTCTCGGATAATATTATAAATATCGGTCTGTTGAAGGATTTTCTCTCGGTTGGTAGAATATGAAACATTGGATGTGCTTACGGAGTAATGTGCGTCGGACGCTGACTTGGACCGGGACGCTGACTTGGACCGGGACGCTGACTTGGACCGGGAATTGGACGCACTCTCGTCCTCTTCGCTGTCGCTGTCGCTGTCATCCGTGTCTTCGTCGTCGTCGTCGTCGTCGTCGTGTTTATGGCTGCGACGCCCCCTCTTCGACGATGGTTCTTTTTCAATATCTCTCGCCGACATCGAATAAATAACAAACTCATCATCTTGGAGTAATCCGTCATGTTTTACATTTAGATTATACCGATGCGTGACCTTGTCTTCTTTAATGGAATATTCATAATCCTCAATAGTTTCTTCGTGTTCGGATACAGTGTTGAACAAATATTTCATATATGCGTTGAGGGAATGATGCTTACGTTTGATTTGAGAGATTGCCTTTCGTTTGATAGAGGTTACACTGTTAAAGATTCCACCACCTGTTTTCACGGATGTCGACTTGGACGCCGATGCCGATGCCGATGCCGATTTGTCACGTGACCGTGACCGCGACCGCGACCGTGACCGTGACCGCGAGGGTGAACGCGTCCGCGACGCGCTAATCTCCCCCGTATTCTCATCCGTCGCACCATCAAACCCCCTCTGATACTGTATTTTATCGCACTGATAGCCCTTAAGGGGGTAATGCGTATTCAACAGCGTCAATCGTTTCTGGACCTTCTCCCATCGCGATACATCGCCATCCGGCCGCGATAATTCTAAATACATCGCCATACGAAGAAAGTCGGGCGGTGCATACCGTATTCCGGTTTTAATAATCGAGTCCTTCGATATCGCCTTGAATAGGTCAGGCTCCATTTGGGTGATATCCGCAATCCCCGTGAAATTAACGAAGACTTTATATGTCCCGTGATGGACACCGGATTTAGCCTCGACATCTTCATACCCCGCCTTATAATAAATATCCGCCAATTCTTTCGCATGGTCGAGCGCCTTGTCCGAATAAAAGTCGTAATCCGGCAATTCGATATCCTTATTGTAAAATTGGGCGTCTTCGGGCAAGATATTATTGATGGCCGTCCCGCCATAACACACCAGTTTTTTATCCGCGATAAACTTCTCTACAATCGAGATGATTTTCTTTACTTCAGGGTCGCGCATCACTTCGACCCCTTTCCGGTTTTCAACGACATCGACTGCTTGACGCAATATTTCCAATTCTTTTTCTTCATACGTTTTGCCCTTATCTTTATTCGATGGTGATGATGGCATTATTATATACAGACTCTGTTATGTTATAATAATGATAGATAATATTTTCGACGCCCGACGTCCGACGCCCGACGTCCGATTATATCGTGAATTTGAACCCACCTGCCGCTTCCGCGGGTCTGGATTCCATGGATGACTTCGGATTGGGTGGTGCGGGTGGTGCAATCGTAATCGGGACATACCGCAAATCCTCTGGTTTCAATATTAAACCATAACCAACCGACGCGAACTTATCCTCGTATGCCTTTAATTTCTCATCACGCGCCTCCTCCTGAAAGCACATCGCCACAATTTGGCACCCCCACGTAAATGGTCCATTGTGACCGTCATTGATTGGGCGACCGGCCTTATCCGGTATAACGAGACACATATTCTTCTTATTCGCATCCTTAAATGTGGTCGGGTCGCCGACATTCTTAACACCGAAAAAGGTATACTTCGAGAGAAATAGCGACTTGGAACTCATATTAATCAATTCGAATAATTTGGTACTACGATATACTGGATTCGATCCATCTACCATCAAAATCACCTTCCCAGCCAAGGAACTTACATTCTCATTCCCTAAATCCTTGGAGTGGTATTCGCGCCCGTATTTTGCCCCCAGTAGATTACGCGCCATCGTCTTACTTTGCGCGATCACCTTCGCGAGATTGTCATACATCGTGACATTACGCGACATAATACGCATATGAATGATAAATGGATCGTTCGGATTGGGACATTTCGAACCTGAAAACGCATAACTACCCAACACCTCAAACGCCTCCGAAACGGGAATATGGTTATATGTTTCTTTATAATTAAACGAATTCACCGATGATGATGCGATAACCGGTACATTATCTACCGAAAACACCTCGAAATCAATGAACCGGCAACCGCGTGCGATGACATATAAACACGCGTCCATACTTACCGTCGAGTTTTTGAATTTATCGGGGTTGAAAGCATTGTAAGCGGATTTTATGTAATAATCGCGGAGTTTGAACCTGCTTTGACTGTCTCCCATATTCATAGACGTGAGCTTATTATCTATCATCATTTTGGAATCCTGGTCGGGATTATTGAGGCCTTCTTTTATACTGCTTACGGTCGGTGTCGGTGTCGGCGCGGGCGGCGGCGCGGGCGGCGGCGGCGGAGCAGCAGCGACCATCCCACCATCCATTACAGTTCCGGCCTGACGACGTTGATGTATCGTCATTTCATTCTCGCTGGTGTTTGGGGTGAATCCCTCCGTGGATAGTGGCGAATTTATTTGGCCTACGTCTAGGCTATCCAAAAAAGGTCCTCCTGCACTTTTCAAAATAGACATAGCTTTATCGATGACATTTGCCTCTTTCGGTGCGACAGCTGCCACTGCGGTATCGTGAGCATTCTCGAGTCCTTCACGAATCATATATATTTCATTGTTGCGCGAAATACTGTGTGATTGTATTAATCCTGATACCTGCCATACTGCGATGAATAATATAATGACAGACACAAAAATAACTTCAATATTGTATTCTCTCAATGACATAATAAAATGAACGATAGATAAACGAGATATATGTATCCCTTTATTTTGTATATAATGTAGATATTTTATATAAAGATATTACAAAGATATTATAAAGATAGAATACAACAACATAATACAAAGACATAATACAAATACTAAATGACCGGTGGATTACTAAACCTGGTCGCGACCGGTAATCAAAATGTTATCTTAAACGGCAACCCCAAAAAATCGTTTTTCAAGAGCACGTATCTTAAATATACGAATTTCGGTCTTCAAAAGTTTAGACTTGATTTCGACGGACAGAAAAAGCTTCGCATGACCGAAGAATCGAAATTCACATTTTATGTGCCACGATACGCGGAGTTACTGATGGATACGTATGTATGCGTGACGCTTCCCACCATTTGGAGCCCGATAAACCCTCCCAGGACCGCGGGCGATATGTGGGCGCCGTATGAATTCCGATGGATCGAGAATCTGGGAACCCAGATGATTAAAGAAATCGTGATTTCGGTCGGTGGAATGACCCTCCAAAAATTCACCGGGAATAACTTGATGGCGATTGTGGAGCGCGATATGGATAAGACCAAGCGCGATTTGTATAACCAGATGACGGGTCATGTCCCTGAATTATATAATCCGGGTTGTTCGGGTGCGCGTCTGAACCAGTATCCCAATGCGTATCACACGTCGAATGCGGCCGGTGCCGAACCCTCTATCCGCGGCCGAAAATTGTATATTCCGATTAATTCATGGTTCACGCTGTCTTCCAAAATGGCGTTCCCCCTCGTCTCGCTCCAGTATAACCAGCTTCAAATCGACGTCACATTGCGCCCAGTAAGGGACCTCTTCACTATACGCGATGTAGGCGATTCGGTGAATTATTGGCCCGTCGTCCAACCCGATTTCACGAACCCCCTTCACCAAATGTGGCGATTTTTATACCCGCCTCCCAGTATTGATTTGAGCCTGAATTCATATCCTAGTATCCGCACGGATTGGAATGCGGATGTCCATTTAATGGCGACCTACTGTTTTCTCTCGGATGATGAATCTAAAGTCTTCGCGGCGAATCAGCAGAAGTATCTGCTTAAGTCGTATTACGACTGGACGTTCAATGATGTCACCGGAAATCGGAAAATCAAGATAGAGAACTCGATGGGGATGGTCTCGTCGTGGACGATGTTTTTCCAGCGGAGCGACGTGAATCTGCGGAATGAATGGAGCAATTATACGAACTGGCCGTATAATTACCTCCCGTATGATATTATTCCCGCACCGACCGATGATGACTGGCGACCCATGGCGTTCACGGAAATCGTCACAACCGCGAGCGATCTTCAGACACCCGCAGGGAAGGCACGCCCCGACTTTCAGTTTGACCAGTATTATTATGATAAAAACGGACCGAAGAACGGGATTGGCCCCGGTATCAATCCGGGCGATAAACGCCTGACGGGTCTTCACATCACGGGCGACTTCCAGTCCGAAAACGAGCGCGACATTTTACAGATGTTGGGAATTTCACTGAATGGAAAATACCGCGAGAATCTGCTGGATGCGGGGGTTTATAATTACATCGAGAAGTACACAAGGACGCGTGGGTCTGCGAAACCGGGGATATACTGTTACAATTTCTGCCTGAATTCGGACCCGTATGACCTACAACCTAGCGGTGCTATCAATATGAGTAAGTTTAACCAAATCGAGCTTGAATTGACGACGATATACCCGCCGTTGGACCCTGCTGCGGAAGTGAAAATGATTTGTAATCCGAATACGAAGGAAATCATCGGAATGAATAAACCGAATGTGAATATTTATCACTATTCATACGATTTTCATATTTTAGAAGAGCGGTATAATGTGTTGACGTTTGTGTCGGGGAATTGCGGATTGATGTACGCCCGTTAAGCCGTTAAGGGCCGCGGATTATTATATGTTAGTATTATAACTAATATTAGTATTTGAATACGGTGGAATGGCCGATGAAGAGGAAGACGTAAAAAAAGACGGTGAAGACGGTGAAGACGGTGAAGACGGCGGCGGCATCGGAGGCACATTTAGCAAAGTAGGCGGGATGCTTTCCGGAGGTGACAAAGACAAAGACGAAGGCAGCGGTAAAAAGAAGGCCTCACCCAAATCATTATTTGATATTGATGCTTTGAAGGATTTCGGATTAAACGTGCTTACCCTTTTTATTGAAACCGTTGTTATTTCAGTGATTTGTGTGAATATCCTTTTTTATACCGACCCAAAGAGTATCCGAACGAATAATCTGAATTTGCCGAAACTCTTCCCGACAGAGAGGCATGAATGGCCGTATTGTTATACAGATGAATATACCGCATGTGAAGCTGATTGTGAAGATAAATTCGGCGGGATAGCGGACGACCCTAAACTCTCGAGTGCGAAAAAGATATACCTGAAAATAGCACTCATGTTGGATACATATATTTTCAAATGGTTCTGTTTAACGAAAGAGGAGATAGATCTGGTGAAGGAAAGTGTTGATGAAGGTGTAACGAAAGTAAATCTCCTGAATTGGGAATTCATCAAGGCACGTTTTAAGCAGTGGATTAATAATGCGTTTATTTTCTCGTTTTCATCTAACCGTGCGATGTTACTATATATACTGAAATACGTCACACAATTGACAAACAGTATTCCGAGGGAGTTATATGATGTCGTGTCGCCGCTGATGATTTTATTTATGCCGTTTGTGTTTTTATTATTCGCGTTTTTTGCGTTCGGCGGCGGTCCATTATTCACCACAATAATCGGAATGATTATAAACTCTACCGAAAATCGTAAAGAATTTATCGGCGGTTCATTATGGTCGATATTTACTGGCTTCGGATTTCTTGGAATTTTACCTATTGTTGCGTATGTCGTCCAACTCATCCAATTCATCGGAACTTTCTGTATATATCCATTTCTTCACTGGGACGAATATCGATTATTGTATTCGCATTATGTCCCGATTATATTCTTCTTCTTTAATTTGGTGCTCATGTTTTATGCGTTCGAAAGCTTGGATATTAATGTTGCCGCAATTGTTATTCTCGTTTTATTGACGCTATATTTAACGACATATTGGAAGGGAATTATGGAGTTTATCGATAAAATCAAAAACTGGGGTGCGTAATCCGCGCGTATAAACGACATAAACGATTATATTGTAATAAACTATATCTGTAGTTTTTTACATTCCATGGGTGGTAAAAACAAAGCCAAAGCCAGTACCGGAGCCGGTACCGGATCCGGAGCCGGAGCCGCAGCACCAGATAAGTCAACCCCCGAATATTTCAAAAAATACCCCTTTGTGAGTGTATGTACCCCCACATTTAATCGCCGCCCCTTTATTAACGCGATGATATCGTGTTTTAATAACCAGGATTATCCACAAGACCGAATGGAATGGATTATTATCGACGACGGAACCGACCCGGTGGAAGACATGATTGCGTCACATCCTCGTGTCAAATATTTTAAGTATGAGACGAAAATGACACTGGGGAAGAAGCGCAACCTGCTTCACGAGAAGTCGCGCGGTGAGATTCTGGTATATATGGACGACGATGATTATTATCCACCCCAGCGTGTATCTCACGCGGTAGAGATGCTTGTCAGTCACCCCGAGGCACTGTGTGCGGGTTCCAGTGAAATCTATATTTATTTCAAGCATATCGCACAAATGAAGCGTTTTGGACCATACGGCCCGAACCACGCGACGGCGGGGACATTTGCGTTTAAGCGCAAGCTCCTGAAGAACAACCGATACAATGACGACGCGTGTCTGGCGGAAGAGCGTGCGTTTCTGAAGGATTATACGGTCCCCTTCGTCCAATTGAACCCGATGAAGGTGATTCTCGTATTTTCACATGAGCATAATACATTTGATAAACGCAAACTCCTCGTGAATGCGAACCCGGATATCGTCCGTGATTCACCGAAGAAGGTGATGGATTTCATTAAGGACCATGAGCTTCGCCGGTTTTATATGGTCGACTTGGAGAAACTGTTGGAGAATTATGCGCCGGGACGACCTGAAATGAAACCAGATGTTATCGCACAGACACGTCAAATGGAACAGGACCGAGAGAAGATGACGGCGGATGCGGCCGCACGGGCCGGCGGCGGCGGCGGAGGAGGTCAAATCATAATTCAGCAACCAGGCAAGGACCCTGTCGCATTGACAAACGAACAAGTCATCCAAATCATTCAGAATCTACAGTCAGAAGTGGCATCTCGTGATAAACAGATTTGCGAGATGACGGAACAAATCAACGGATTGAAGCGAGATCACGGAACGGCGAGCACAGATGGTACAATTGAAGCAACCGTTGTTGATAGAGACAACATTTTAGAACGATACGAACAATTATTAAACGAAAATCGTGATCTACGCCGAGAACTAGAACGCGTCGGAAGCGTTGACGATGTCGGAACTTTTGACGGCCCGCCTGAAGTTATAATGATGTAACTGTTCATAGCAATAGCAATAGCAATAGTATTATTATATGGAAACATACCACATAATAATAATAATAATAATATTCGTATCATTTGACGTAATTGATATTAGTCCTTGACGACTTCAACGCTATGAATATTCAATGAAAGAATGCTTGTTTTCGACTCGTGAATGATAAAATCGTGATGCTTGCTATACTCTTTAAATCTCTCGGTAATGATGGTTTCAATCTCTGAAACAGCCAACTCATCCTCTTTGGTTTTAAACCCATTGGGGTTCGCGTTCGCGTTCGCGTCGTCATTGCCATCACTATCGCCGTGACTACGACTACCTCCCTTCGATTTGTGTTTGCGACTACTCTTCTTAGCGACGGTGGGGGGTTGCTTTGTAACTGGAGATTCAATATATTCCCAAATACCAGACGCCTCTATCTTGTTATCATTGGCATTATAAATCACCGTCTGTGAATCAAATACGAGTGCTGACTCTGGACCATGGCCGTATTCATTAAGTTCAATTTCAGTGATTGTATCCAGGATATCCAGGAAATCGTTGTCGCGAACATATGCGCGAATATAACCGATAATTTCTGGAGTCAGCTTTACTGTAAATATCTTGGTCTCATCTTCACTGTCAGAGCCCGATCCGGATGACTCGGTTCCTGACCCAGACTCGGATCCCGACTCGGACTCAGACCCCGACCCGGAATCGTTGGTGTGTGTGGTTTTATCAGATTTGCGCTTCTTTGAAGCACCAGCAGCAGCAGCAGCACGCGCGGGTGCTGAAATACACTCTACTTCCGCATCAAGGATAATTTTATATTTTGTATCAAGTGAAATAGACGCACCCATTCTGAATATGTTTATAAATATTTCTTATATCTTTTTGATACATATCAAACGCATCCACGGCGGCGGATTATTCAAGTAAATCCGTATTATCCAATATATCATTCGCGACATTATCTGCTGTCGCCGCTGCCGCCGATGACGCCGATGCCGACGCCGACGCCGATGACGCCGCCCCCCCTTGTTCCGGTTTCGCCATATATTTATCTAAATAACGGTAGATTCGGTTCACGTCCAGTTTAGAGATATCATACGTTTCAAGGATGCGCGGGATGTCTTCCTCCGGATACTGGTTCCGAAGTGTCAGGAAAAATGCGAACAGGTCCTTTTGGTCCATTGACAGCTGAATACACAAATTCTGTATAAAAAGCAGGTTATTGTATTCCGTGCTATATTTGGTGAGAACCTTCGTAAAACGCACCTCTGTCGGGTTAAACCGTGCTTTTTTCGGGAAGGATTGGTGGTATAAATGATGGTTATAAAACGTCTTAATGAGAGAACACAACTCGTTGAATAACCAAATCTGGTTCTGGAATGTGATACGGTCGAAATAATCCGCCATACAAATATTATCCAGTAACAGTTGGTAAAATGGGACCGAGACTGCCACTGGCATCTTCTCAAGCACGTCGATGACATTCTCATGCCATAAAAGCCCAATCGTGGTTCGGTCGGTCTCATTGATGAGCGTATTATGGTCGCAGATAGGATACGCGGTATTGAACAGTTTTTGCGTGACTTTCTTAATATCCTCGTTATACGTCTTCGGCTGAAATATCGCGTGGAGGATGTTATTCGAGATAATGGTGTTCTGGGTTTTATTCATTTCCGCGACGGCGTTCAGTTTGCGTAAGTTCCCCTGAATGAATGCGATGATGCTTTTACGTAGGCCGATTTCCAGGTTCGGCATCGTCATATCCACCAACGTCGACATTTGTGCGGGTGTAGGCGTTTTCAGCTCATATACGTGACAGACCTTCATGAGTTCCTTGATTTTCTTGTCGATGTGGTAATTTCCGATACAAATAATGGGATTCATCGTGATTTCTTCCTGTTTCTGTTTTTTGGTCTTTTTAGGGCGAATCAGTTTAATCAGGGAGGTAATACCGCCCTTGTCGCCGTTATTCATTCCGTCGAGCTCGTCCATCACAATAACGATTTTCTGGATTTTACGCTGGAATATCGACATTATATTTTTATCGGAAATATTGTGCTGGGTAATAGAGTCGATGATGGACTTATTCCGGATATCGCCCGCATCGTATTTAATAATGTCGTAGTTTAGTTCTTTTAGCAGACGGACGATGAACTCGGTTTTTCCCGCACCGGGTGCGCCGTAGATATAGACCCCGCGCTTAAATGTGAGGTCGCTCTTGTTTTTTTGAAAGGATGCGAGGAAGTCGCGGATGTTATTGTAGATGGTGTCGCGGCCGAGATATGTGTTATAATTGATGCTATTGTTCGCCATGGCAGGCGAGGCGACGGAAGCGGCGGAGGACATTGACTAGATTGTTATTCTTGAGATAGTTATTTAACATATGTTTTTTCTTTTTATATATTATAACCAGCTTAACAGTTATTATTCAAGCAATGGATTCTATTCAAAGTTTCTTCGCGCCTCTCGATAAGGATTATTGTCTGCTTTTTTACTGGCTTACCGTTGTTAATTTCATATTTTTGGCGATTGCTGGTTTAGGATTCGTGTCCGCTCTTGTTATGTTGTTTAGGGGGAAGGTTACAATAATGAGCACGTTTTATTCCTTTTTGATGATTTTGGTCTATGCACTGATGTACGTCCAGAGTCGGTTGTTCTATTCCATGTGCATCACTGGAAATATGAAGGTTGGTACTTATGTTGCGGGTTCTGCAACTGACTCTCTTCCCGCCGTTGCACAACAGGCATCGGGCGCTTCACCAGGGGCGTATCGGTTCTAATGCTTGCTCACCGTTCGCCGTTCGCCGCTTCCTGACGTTCGCCGCTTCCTGACGTTCGCGGGGCTCGCGACTCGTTCATTGTAATGTAATTACATACCCATTACATTACATTACATTACATTACATTACATTATTCCATTCGGTTCACTTCAGCAGCCCTTCAACGATGCGCTTCTGGACGCCTTCCCATCCAAAATACCTTCCCACGGGATATATCCATCCGGCACATCATTTACACCTAATTTTTGACCAGTATACATCGTGCCAGTTTTAAAACTATTGTAATTCGTGCAATTATCAGGGAGTGGTGTATAATCGGTCGCACCTAATCCATAGGGGTCTATACATCGCGTGCCATCACTGCTTAAGGTCATCCTATCCGGGCATTTCGCGGTTTCAGGCGGCCACTTCTGCGAACTCTTTGACTTCCATAACAAAATCGCGACTGTTCCCACCGAAATAACAAAGGCAATCATCGCTAATAACAGAACCATCTTTTGTAGAGATAAATTGGAAAAACCGCTAAACAATCCACCTCCTCCACTTCCGGAACCCGCATCAGACCCGGAACTCCCGATACCAGCCGATGAACCTATATTTTTACTACCTGAAATGAAATCCATGAGTTATCCACTAGTTTGTATACGACTATATACTATAAATATAAAAAGAATTGGTGATGGGTTCTTGGTATGGAGTATTTAGAGAAATAATAGTATAAGAATAGTATAAGAATACCCGAGACATGAACTATAACGCAGCTCCAGAAAATACCTTCATCGGCCAGCCCAAAAATGGACGTCTTGATATTGTAACGCCGCCTACACAAGATCAATTCGCGCTTTATGATAAAAACCCGGTCCATCAGTGTGTGACATACCGCGATGCTTTGAATGGAATATGGGAGAATACTCCCCTCTCCAACGCATTTTTCAGTAAAGAAAATATGCAGATTATCCAGAACGGTATTCGCGCCGGCGTGTATCAGCGGTCCAACGGAAAATACGTTATTGGCGAACAGGATTGCGATACCTTGCGTATCATTATGCGCACGATTTTTCTCCAAAATGCGGCCAATGCCCCGACCGAAATCCGTGCTCAGATTATTGAGTTGAATGAATTAGTATTTGAATATTGTGTTCCTAGAATACATGGCGAGGCGGAGGGATATATCCAGTATAAGCGCGATGTGAGTAATATGTATACGCCGATTGCACGGCCGAATTTCTCGGATTACAAGCACAAGACGCTGGAGTTGAAGCCTTGGTTCTAGTTTCTCACTCGGGCTCCACTCGGCTACGCCTCCTTTCGCCCGAGCTCGACTGTGCTCATTGCTCACTCGGGCTCCACTCGGCTACGCCTCCTTTCGCTCCTCGTTCGCGGTCTTGCTCGATATTGGCTCCAAAATAATAAAAAAATGTGTTGTTTTTATTATTTTTATTATTTTTATTATTTTTATTATTATCTATTACTGTATATGATATATCGTTATTGGTTACGCTTCACGACCATCTTCTTCTTGCTCGCTGCTGCGCCTCCACCACTCGCCGTGCCTACTGTCATCGCCACCGACGCCGCCTCCGCAGCCGCCGCCCATTTTTTATACTCACCTTCCAATTCATCCAAGTCCTTGGTCCATAACGCTTGAATCGATGTATCTGTAAGTTGCTGATGTTGTGTGCGCTTGGAGTCGCGTTCGCTGAGAAGGTGCCGGACATTCTCATCCGTGACGCTATCCATCGGCATCTTCAGCAGGTATTTATACTCGGTGTCCCCCTCGATGTGTTCATAACCGTGTGCGGTCATCTTTGCGTGAATCGCCTCCTTTGTCTGACGACGTAATTCCAATTTGTCGTCAAGCACTTCCTGAATATATCGCGCACGATTCGTGAGGACCCGCAGTTCATTCCCGAGTTGCGCCAACATCGCCGTCTTGCGTTTCGAATACAGGGCGAGGCGCTCTGTGTAATAATCTTCAATGATGTCGTAGATATTCGCGTATTTCCTGAGTTTCTCGCGCGGGTCGAAGAGATTCATGTTCGTCGTACTTTGCGTCGTGAATAACCCGAGCAGTTTCTCCAGCTTGTTCGTGCCCGCATCCGCGTCGATGATTACTGCTTGAAGGTCTTTCGGTGTGTGAGGATAAGCGGGATGAAACGTCACGGTGATATCGACCACTGAGTCGGTTGACATATCCGTATATTCTTTCAAGACGGGGGCGGTTGCTCCTGCTGCTGCGGCGGCGCTTCCCTTGTCCTTCTCCGCCGGGGGCGATTCCATCAACTTTTCCAGGAATTCCTTATAATCGTCTGTCCATGTTCCAATCGGGAGCTCGGTGATGCGGACTTTACGGTCGGCGATTTCATACGTTCCTTTGATGAGATATTTTGCGGAAGGCAAAATCGCGGCCACGTGGAATGTGGACGCACCGGAGGCTGCGTTAGCAGCCGAAGCAGCCGCAGCCGGACCCCCGATATTCTTAATGGTTCCTTTAAACCCCTTGAAATAAGGCTCAATGACGGGGCGGTCAGCATCCGTGAGCATCGCGCGGATATACGCGATAATTTGAACCGGATTATGCGGCATAATATCCGTGCTGAATCCAGTTCCGATTCCCTTCGTTCCATTTACGAGAATCATCGGAATCGCTGGAGCGTAGTATACCGGCTCCACCATCTGACCGTCATCATCGATGTAGGTCAACACCGCGTCGTCTTCTTGGCGGTAGATAAGTCGCGTCAGCTTGTTGAGTTGTGTGAAGATATATCTTTCACTCGCCGAATCCTGCCCGCCTTGAAGCCTCCCGCCAAACTGACCATTGGGTTCGAACAGATTGATATTGTTGCTGCCGACGAAATTCTGCGCCATCCCGACAATCGCCGCATTCAAACTCGCCTCACCATGGTGGTACGCGGCGTGCTCGGATACATACCCGCTGAATTGTGCGACCTTGATTTCCGTTTTTAGACCCCCCTTCTTAAACGCCGCATACAAGATTTTACGCAGTGAGATTTTCAGCCCATCCATCAGGTTCGGAATCGAACGCTCATTGTCGTAGATAGAGAAGTGGATAAGACCGCGGTCAATAAACTCTTCATACGGAATCTCCGGCTTCGATGTATCCAGGTACGCCTCACGCGAATACGTCGACAGCCACTCCTTCCGGTCATCCGCGCGCTTCTTATTGAACGCCATATCCAGGCGGTCATTGGACGCTTCGCCGGTATGGACGAACGCCACCATCTTCTTATGCTCGAAGTATTCCTTGAACTCCTTGCCCGTGCTCGTGCCTAAACCTTTATAATATTTCGTATTCCAACCGGTGGGCACGACCGAGCCTGGGAACTGTTTTTTCCAGTGCTCGAACTCGCCATCATTGTAGAAGAGGACCTCCTGTGTGCCGCGGCGGGCTTTCAGAATCGGAGTATTCATAAACCCGATAAACCCGGGAATCTTCGTAAGTGACGGCCACTCTATCTGGAATAGATTGATACCGAGTCCCTGGATATGTGCGCCGTCTAAATCCTGGTCCGTCATAAAGAGCACCTTGCCATAACGCAGCCGTGTGGCGACATCCGCCGGTGTATAGGTCTTCCCCGTTTCAAGACCGAGGATTTGCTTGATTTCCGCAATCTCGCGGTTTTCGGAGATGCGTTTCGTCGTCTCGCCGTGGACATTGAAGAGTTTGCCCTTCATCGGATAAACACCGATGAAATTCCTGTCCTCCTTACTCAAACCACTGACGATACCTGCCTTGGCTGAATCACCCTCGCATAAGATAATCGTACACTGCGCGGATTTGTCCGCCGACCCCGCATAATTCGCGTCGATGAGTTTGGGGATACCGCGAATCGACCGGGTTTTCGCGCCGTCCGTTTTCTTCGCGGCCTTCGTGTCCTTGACCTCTGTTAGAGCACACGCGGCATCCATCACCCCCATCTTCGCGAGTTTCTCGATGAATTCGTCGCTCACTTTACAAGAGGAGCCGAAATTCGCGACAGCGGTCCCCAGCTCGTCTTTCGTTTGACTGGAGAATGACGGGTTCTCGATATCACAGCGCAGGAAAAGCATCAGTTGCTCCTTGATGGTATTCGGCTTGACATCGACCTTTTTCTTCTTCTTGATAACCTCCGCCAATTTGCGGACGATTTGGTTGGTGATATATTCGACGTGCTTGCCGCCCCTCGGCGTGTATATCCCGTTGACGAATGAGATATGTGCGAACTCGTCGGAGGTCGTCAGGCATACGGCATACTCCCAGCGGGGGTCAGGGTTCTCGTAGATACGCTTGACGTCGCCCTTCCCGCCAATATATAAATCCACATACTGCTGAAAATGCCGGACGGGGACAACCGTCCCATTGTATTTGACTTTCACGGTCTTGTCCGTCACTGCGGCGATATCGTAGGTGCGTTTCAGGAACAGTGCGAGCATATCCGGTGTGAGATTATTCCCGGGCAGGCCGAACCTGGCGTAATCGGGGCGGAAGCTTACGCGAGTATATGGCTTGACTTTGGTCTTGGTGACCACGGGCGGCACAATCTCGGATAAATTGTTTCGGAACTCCTGGACGTACTTTAGGCCGCGGACATGGTCGACGGTTTCTACGCGGCCCCAGACCGACCAGATAAGGACGAGTTTGAACCCGAACCCGTTCTTCCCGCCGACGATTTTCTCCTTCTTGTTCTCGTCGTAGTTGGTGGATGTGCGAAGATGGCCGAAAATCATCTCCGGAATCCAGAGTTTGTGTTCGGGATGCTGGGCGACATCGATTCCGTTACCATCATTCGTCATATGAATCGTTCCATCCGCGGCATCGATTTCCACTTCGAGGGCGGTCACGGGGAGCGCATCGGGTTTGCCATCGGCGACGGCTTGTGCCTGACGGACAACATGGTCACGCATATTCACCATCCCTTCATCGAAGAGCTTGTATAATCCGGGGATGTAGGTGACACTTCGCCGGGTCAGCGTCGTCGTCGTCGCGCTTGTGCCGTCCGCACCGGCATCGGATGCGACGTTTGTGGCCATGTCCATGACATATTCTGTTGTTTCCGCGGGCTCAATCGTGCCGATATATGTGTCTGGTTTTTTAAGAATGTGTTCGAGGTCGGTCATCTTTTGGTATTTGTTGAGATCTTCGGTAGCGGTCGCGGCACCACCAGCGGCGGCAGATTTAGTAGATTTGGGTGGCATTGCGAACTGTTGTAGGCAATATGAGTAACGTATATTACGGATATATGTTTAACTCTTTTTCAATTTTATTTTGCCGGGTATATGTATCGTTAACGACACACTCGCTCGCTCGCTCGCTCGTTCGCATACTCGTAATGTCCATGGCTCCCCGTTACCGCACCAAAACCGGCTTCGGCCTCACATGTAGCGGCGTATTTCGCGTCAATAACGCCCTGGTCCAATATGACGCGTCAGGAACTCCGACTGTAATAAACAGCAATGACCCGAATGTACGCATACCCTATTTGAAATGCCCGACTCTGACGAACCCTACCGCCGGAATGGCGACCTCTACGAATAATACAATGATAACGAAGAAGATGCGTTACGCGCAATTAATCCGCGTAGCGACTGAAACGAAAAACGTGAAAAAGGTATATGCGGTGAATAATCTGAATCGGTTCGGTAGTTGGCCGGGGGCTCCTGGCGGGTATGGCGCGCCGGTGACGAACTCGTTTTAGCCGAATGGCCTAGTCTTTTTTTCTAATGATGTATTATAACGACTATTGTCTTATTTAGTAAAATGGTGAAACGTTGTGATCGCAGCGATGATGGTTACTACCACATGCACGGCCAGAAGTATGAGATGTTGGAGGGATCTCGCGCTCAGGTGTGGCACGGAACTGCCTACAAGACCCCCGGTGGCCTCACCAAGAGCGAGTTGATTTTCAACAAGCACGGCCGCGTCGTTTCCGCAAAGAAGCACGCGACTGCGAAGAAGGAGAACCGTCTGCGTAAGTATGGCTACACTGCTCGTAAGGGAAAGTTCGGTGCAATCAAGATTAACGCCAGTACTGGTAAGCGTCACCGTCTTGTGAATACTCCCAAGAGGCGTTAAATCTGCCCCGCATTACGGCCGCATTACGAATGTACTACGGTAATATTACAGTAATATAATATTACGGTAATATAATGGCAAACGACAACATTATCACCGGATATATCTTAGAATTCTTAAAAGAAAACAAAATATGGTTTATCATAACAATAGTGGTTACGTTATTATGTAACCCCATCGAAATGATATGGTTGTCTGACCTATTTACGAATTTTACAACCGCAATCAATAACCTCGAATACGATAATACGATTTCGATTCTTTGGAAAATCGCCGCAGTAAATGTCTTCATTGACAGTGTCTATATGATCGGCAATTATTACGACAAGGTGTATTTTCCCAAAATGGAGAAGTTTATCCGGTTCAAGCTCATCGACGTTATATTCAAAAACATTGAGGTGAATTACGATAAGGAGGATATCTCCAACCATATCGTAAAAACACTGAAAATCCCCAATATTGTCACATCATTTACCGGCCGATTTATTTATTGGATTGTCACGTTTATTTTGACAACTGTTGTCATTATGGGGTATATATTATATTTAAACACCGGAATAGGCTTATTGACGATAGGTGTATTTACACTATTTATGATTATGTACTATTACATTCTTTTGAAGACCAAAAACACGTCGGAAGACCGCGAAAATGAAGAGAATACCCTATTATCCAACATCGATGATGTATTAAGTAATTCGTTGAGTATCATATCCACGAAAAAGGTGGACGACGAGATGGAGTATTTGACGACCAAACATGCTGTCTATGACAGCGCCCACGAAGGTCAGTTATGGAACTCATCCATCGGCGGTTTTGCTTTATCGATTGTTATTATAATTGTGCTCGTTTTTCACGTATATGTCATTCTTATCTTATACAAGAGGCGGAAAATCGACAGCAAGGTGACGATTAAACTGATTTTCATTATATTGTTTTTTGTAAAGTATATCAAAACCGCGTCGTTGCGAAGTATCGGCGTGATTGCGGAATATGGCAAAATCACCGAAAATGAAGCGAATATTCGAAAACTTATGGTCGATAAAAACGACGACGGAAATGAAACGGATATTCCGATAACGGGGGATATCGAGTTCAAGAATGTGTCGTTTGAATACGCGGCGCGTGCCGGTGCCGCCGGACAAGAAAGTGAAGTTAAAAAAGTCCTCGATAACGTTTCTTTTAAAATCCAACCGCTCCGACGCACCGCAATCATCGGGACAAACGGTAGCGGGAAATCCACGATTATAAAACTGATGTCCGGGTTTTTTAAACCGACCGAGGGCCAGATTCTATTTAACGGGGTGGATATCTCCGAAATCAAACGCGAATATCTGCGAAGTAAATTGTCGATTGTTTCGCAAAAGGTCGTATTATTTAATCGGTCGGTCATCGATAATATATGCTATGGCACGCAGATTCCGAAGGAGGAGGCGGTGGCCGTCCTTAATAAACTGACGGTGATGAATGTGTTTAAAAAGCTGCCGCAGGGACTAGATACGATGGCGGGTGCTCGCGGCGAGAATTTAAGCGGCGGCCAGCGTCAGATTATTTACCTGTTGCGGAGTTATTTGAGTAATAAACCCATTACCATTATGGACGAACCTACCGCCGCCGTCGACACGTTCCATAAAAAATATGTCATTGATATGATTAATGAAATGTCGAAAAAATCGACGCTCATTGTTGTAACACATGATGCTGAATATGCGGCATCATTTCCGATGAAGATATATCTTGAATCGGGCAAGATTGTGAAGGTCGTCGGTGGTGGCGGCGGCACGGGTGCGAGTGTGACCCCGTTTAGCTATGCGTAATCCGGCGACGACACCGGCGACGACACCGGCGACGCAACCCACCACTTTATCGTAATCATCCCGTTTTCATCCAGGTATTCCGCGTATTCCTCGACGAAATACTTCTCAAAATACCGTTTGCTGATAATACGGCGCTTCGCGACCAAGTAGCATTTCCCGCAATAATATTCGTACGCATTGTATAACGGTTGAGGAAACGAGAGATTCTGTGTGATACACTGGGTTTTAAACCTCTCCAGATACTCGTTGATTTCGGCCTTCTTATCCCAGAGCAGACATCCCATATTTAGGATATACTTATCGTCTTCGATGATGATATCGGGGTAAAAATGGCGGAGAATACCGAGCAGGGTCGCGTCGGATGCCGCGCCCGCCCCGACGTATTCATTGAATAGTGTTGAAAGTTCATCTATTTCCAACTCTATTTCGGTGTCATTTATGAAACATTGCTCCCCCCAAAACCGGCGAAACTGACTGACGACGGGGAGATACCGGCTTGTGCGGTTTGGGAATATGTCGGGGGCGGCCGACGCGGACGACGCGGACGACACGGCGTAATCCGCGAGTTTAGACCGCAGCGACGCCGCAAAAATCATACTTGGCAATCGAAAATCGGCGAGATACAGCTTCCACAGATATAACATATTCGGCATTGTAATTCCGTTTTCAGATGACGCAGGCTCGGTGGAGTGGTCTACGAACTCGCTGATGATTTGCTGCTCGGTTCGAGCACGGAAAAACCACGCGTGGGTCGCGACTTCCGGTGTTTTACAATGATGATCTAAAAATCCGTCCGCACTGCGGAATCGGTGCGAATAATGCGCGGCGACACAAAATAAATCGATGATGGATGATTTCAATTCGGGCATATGCGAGAGACGGATGTGTGCGGGGCGGTGGTGATGCGCCGCGGATGACGCGGACTCGGCCACGGACACAGAAGACGACGCCGCGGGAGCATGAATATCCACAATCCGACAATCCTTATACTGATGCTCATAATATTTGAACTTGAATGCCGTCGCGAATGTGTTGGAACCGGACCCGAATAGACCGTAACATTCACCACCGAGATCTTTGATGAAATCCTTCGACGCCGGCGGGATGAAGTAGATAAGCGGCGCGGATTTTTTGAGAAGGACATCGCCGAGAATGGTGAGGAAATACTTGGCGTGATCGCGGGTGCGGAAGAGCGCGGGGTAAAGCAGCCCGATGACATGCTGGATGGTGCGGGATTCGGGAATCGACGAGAGAATATCGCGGGATTGGATGCTTTTGATGATTTTATTCTTGATTTTGTATTTAGCCGCACTCGCTATATTCGCACCACTCGTGCTAATGCTTGTGATCTCATTAGGACAACCTGCGGAGGAAGCGGAAGCACCAAAGGTGCTGGGTGCGGCCGACGCAGAAGAGGCTTCCGATACAGGCGCCGAGATAGTCACCGAGTCCGCGGAAGCACCAAAGGTGCTGGGTGCGGACGAGGTGAACGATAAAATGCGGTGATGGATTTCATCCTCATGTATCACCGAATACCTGACCTGGTTATTATATGTAAAATACAATTCGGATTGCTGGCAGTAGAAATATTTGGTTCGGTTTAGGAAAGTCTCCGTGATTTCATCCGCGAGTAGTTCGAGAGATTTCTTTCGTGTTTCGCGTTCGGCGTGTGCGGCCTGGTAGTTTTTAATCGCCTGTGGGAGCTGGGTCTTCACATACGCGTGGATTCTCTCGAGGACATACTCGTTGTCGGGTATGGCCGCGTTTGTATTCCATATCTCCGAGAGAATGGCGATAGTGTCGGGGAGGGTGGGGGGCGGAGGCGGAGGCACGGACATTTATTAGTATGAATATATATAGTTTTATTATTGTTTGGAGTGATATTTTACATGGGGGATGCCGCCGTCCCCGAAACAAGAGAATCTATCGTCCAAGAATATGCTAAAAGAATATATGAAATAACTACATCTGAACCATTAAATCAAACAGATTTGTTTGATTTATTATCTGAAATATTATGGAAGTATGCTGAAGATTCAAAGTACGATATGTGGGACGCCGTTTTTAAAAGTAATCATGATGGACACGCCATAGCAGATTTGTTGACAAAATTATTTGTTATTGATAGTAAATGGTTACAATTAATTCACCAAGAACATGAATATAGAAAGCCAGGCCCGTCTATATTATTTTTAGAATTATTATTACATATAATACAATACATAAACCATCAAGAAGACAAAAGTGAACCTAAACTGAAGGGGGTAATTAGAATTGTAAATAGAAGCGATAATTCGAATATATTGAACCTTGGAATACCCGATGATGGTGTTCTTTTTTTTAAACAATGTTCAAGAGAACCCCGAACTGACATCGACAGTGTTCTTAATGGTATAAACCATGAATTTGATAGTAACAAATTCAGGCGAAGTGGTAATTATACATTAAGCCATGTAGTAACTTCGTTTTGCGAGCAGTTATTAGAACCACCTGAAGGCAAACAACGTAGTAATGTTGATGCAAAAATAAATGCTGAAAATGAAGAAAAATCATCTGCGAAAGTCAGTAATATTAGAGTAATAGTACTCAATGAACAACAACAGGATAGATTAGATATCAAAGAGGGTCAAAAACTCCGAGTAGAGCAAATTCGTCTCGAGAAGATAAAAAAAGAAGAAGCCGCGAGAAAACGACAACAACAAGTAGTAGACGATTTAAGAAGACATGTAGAACGGACGAAAGCAGCAGCAGCAGCAGCAGCAGCAGCAGCAGCAGGACCAGTACCAAGAATTAAACAATGTAGATATGGTTATGCGTGTCGTATTCATCCAGAAACTATTGAAAAGAATGGCAGGTCACATAAAAACAATTATTCTCATCCAGATAAAAAACCTATATGGAGACCCGGAGGTGGCGGAAGCCGAAATAAACAAACGAATCGTAACTCCCGTGGATGCCTCTCCACCAAACGTTCCAAACGCACCAAACGCACCCGCCGCCACACCCGCAGTCGTCGTCGCTAAATATACATACCATTATTTTTGCCTAAATTGCGAAAAATAATGGAATCAATCAATGAATGAATCCGCGGAATAATGGAACCGCGATTTAGTGCTTCCTGTGAGCGCGACGCTTGGAACCATTCTTGCGAGAACGGCCGACCTTCTTGGACTTGCGAGCACCGCCCTTCTTGGACTTCTTGGCGGTCTTCTTGGCGGACTTCTTGGCGGTCTTTTTGGCGGAGCGGCGGCGGGAACGACGGCGGCGACCGCCTAATATGGGTTTGCCTTCCCCGTCAAGTTCGGGTTCGATTTCGGATGTGACAATGGGTTTGCCTTCCCCGTCAAGTTCGGGTTCGATTTCGGATGTGACAATGGGTTTGCCTTCCCCGTCAAGTTCGGGTGCGATTTCGGATGTGACAATGGGTTTGCCTTCCCCGTCAAGTTCGGGTGCGATTTCGGATGTGACAATGGGGTTGCCTTCCCCGTCAAGTTCGGGTGCGATTTCGGATGTGACAATGGGGTTGCCTTCCCCGTCAAGTTCGGGT
>Ga0114966_10000262_pt1 | contig 50625 bp, 54 predicted proteins | sample M_130207_XF_Meta_FD_87029 | JGI IMG/M metagenome (GOLD analysis project Ga0114966, IMG submission 87029) | Freshwater microbial communities from Lake Montjoie, Canada to study carbon cycling - M_130207_XF_MetaG | ecosystem: Environmental > Aquatic > Freshwater > Lake | place: Lake Montjoie... | reverse complement strand
TGTTGATTTTGATTGATGTATCTGGATCTATGGAGCGATACGCGCGATTGATGCTTACTTTTTTGCATCAAGCAACACAAAAAATACCGCGATCGGTTTTTGCATTTGGTACCGAACTCACCGATTTACAAAGTGCTTTTCAATGCCGCGATGTTGACAAGATGCTCGATGGTATTAATCAATCGGTGCAAGACTATGCAGGCGGTACGCGATTAGGGGCTTCACTCACCACTTTGCGCACGCAATACAGCAGACGAATGGTGGGACGCAGAACCGTGGTGATGCTCATCACCGATGGGCTCGATACGGGGCCATCATCTGTACTCGATTTAGAACTCGCTTGGCTTGAACGCCACAGCAAGCAAATGGTGTGGTTAAATCCCTTGTTGCGTTTTGATGGCTATGCACCAATCACTGCGAGTGCAAAAATATTACATCGCTATGCAGATGCCATGCTGGCGATCCATAATATGGATCGATTAAGCGATTTGGCTCATGCTGTTTCTCAATTGTTAAAAACGGGACAATCCCCTCACTCAAAAATTGGAGTCTAAAAAATGGAAATGCAAGGCAGTCGCACCCTACCAGTTGCACAAAATCATGTGTGGGACGCACTCAACAATCCCGACATATTGAAAGCATGCATTCCTGGGTGCAATCAATTTGAATTGACCCAACCCAATGAGTACGCAGTAGTGGTCGCACTCAAGATTGGACCTGTATCTGCCAAATTCACTGGCAAAGTGAGCCTCATGGATATCGTGCCGCCCAACTCATATGCCTTGCAATTTGAAGCACAAGGTGGCGTTGCAGGATTTGGCAAAGGCACATCAAAAGTTTTATTAACACCCACTCCCAAAGGTTGCGAATTAAGTTATGCCGTCAGCTCACAAGTGGGTGGAAAAATTGCGCAACTCGGTCAACGATTAATAGATGGTGCAGCCAAATCATTGGCAGAAGATTTTTTTCAACGATTTGAAAATGAACTGTTGAAGTTGTATCCTGCATCTGCTATAACCGACGCAGCAGCGATGAGCGAAGAAAAAACTCACACGGGTACGCCCGAGTGGGTGTGGCTGCTGGGTGCTGTCGTTGTTGCTGTTGGTATTTGGTTTATCAAACACTAAATATCATGGAAAATTTAGACGTCATGGTCTTGCGAAGTTTGCGCGATTGGCGATTAGCAGGCCAACGTGCATTACTTGCAACTGTGATTCGAACATGGGGTTCATCGCCTCGTCCTGTCGGATCGATCATGGCTTTGTGCGAAACGGGTGCTGTTGTAGGTTCGGTATCGGGTGGATGCATTGAAGACGATTTGATTCATCAATTCACGCAAGCCTACACCTCAGCAGGCGCTCATTCTTCAAACGCGAAAATTCCATCGGGTCCACCACAACATATCAAGTATGGTATTTCCGCTGATGAAGCGCATCGATTTGGTTTGCCTTGTGGCGGCACACTCGAGTTGCTATTAGAGTTTGATCCTGATCCGCAATTACTTGAAGAGTTGGTGATGTCGCTATCCAAAGGCATGTTGATCCAACGCACTACAAACATTCAAAGTGGCTCAGTTACATTAACACCCACCCATACACCGAGTGAGCTCCTCATCGACGATCAACAACTCGTCAACATATTTGGCCCCGAATACCGCATGCTTTTAATCGGTGCGGGCCAACTTACCGAATATCTAGCGACCATGGCATTGTTTAACGGCTTTGCAGTGACCGTTTGCGACCCTCGCGAAGAATACACAGGCGCATGGTCGGTACCTCATGTCACGCTCACCAAAGAAATGCCAGACGATGTGGTGCTCAGTTTCAATCCCGATCGCAGAAGTTGCGTCATTGCACTCACCCACGACCCCAAACTCGATGATTTGGCATTGTTAGAGGCGCTCAAATCTGAATCGTTTTATATTGGAGCAATAGGTTCGCGTCGCAACAACGAATCAAGACGACAGCGCATGATCGAACATTTCGAGCAAACCGAAGCGTCACTTGCACCTTTGCGTGGCCCTATTGGAATTTATATAGGCTCCAAAACCCCCGCAGAAATTGCGGTGAGCATCATGGCAGAGGTATTAGCAATTAAAAACGGCGTGCACCTACCCAAAGATATGGATGTGGCTCATGCCAAAGATATCCAACAGATTCAACACAACAACACCGATGAGTTGGTTTTTTGTGTCAAGAAAAATTAATTGGTCAATGCTCAAGACCTAAAAACCGCATCGCATTGTCCCGAATGAGTTGCATCTGATTTTTTTCAGATAAACCCAATTGTAAAATTCGATCAACAGGATGATCGTCGTGAAAATTAAATGGATAGTCAGTTCCGATCATCAATTGATCAATGCCAAATTTTTCTATTAAGTGCACAAGCGTTGATCGATCAAACACCAAGGAATCATAAAAAAACAAACGCGCTTGATCGACAGGTGCCATTGGCATTAAATCTTTCATCCCAGGAAAAACCAAAGCCGATTGTGCCAATCGTGGCAACAACGAAGCCAAGGTTCCTCCACCGTGACTGAATGCAATTCTGAGTTTGGGTCTGCGAATTAATAAATTACTGGTGATGGCCGACGCCGCTGCAAGCCCCACATCACTGGGATAGGCCAATATTTGTTGCAAGGGTGCAGGCCCGACCAACCGGTCCATTCCAGTGGGTCGCAAAGCATGAACAAACACCGACATACTCATCGCTTCGCACGCTTCAAAAAAAGGATCAAGCATGGGGTCACCCACTACAACGCCGTTGATATTGCTTCCAATCTCAACGCCTGCAAAATCCAAGTCTTCTTTAAGATAACGCAATTCGCGAATCGATCGATCGATATCTTGCAAAGGAACAGCACCTAAGCCCACCAAGCTGCCGTTAGATTCATTCACCATTGATGCGATTTGATCGTTTAAATAACGCACCAATTGCGTACCGTCTGATGCGGGTAACCAATACGACAACAACTCGGGCATGGGCGATATTGCTTGCAATTGCAAACCCATGGCTTGCATATCGACCCAACGATTGGCAGGCGTCCAACTTTTATCGGAAACCGTGCGGTAATTTTTCCCATCGATCATCACGTGTCGATGACATTCGTCGGCAGGCGCCATCGAAGGCCAACCCGAGGGCATGCTTGAACCCATATAAGCGGGAAAATCTTTGGGGATGATGTGCGCGTGAATGTCAACGCCGCAGGAACAGGTGGGATGAATCTTTGTCATGATGCGCCAAGCCTAGCATGAAGTTTTATGTTTGTCAGTCGATGTCAGCACAAAAAATTGAATTCCAATGCATTACAAAAACATAATTACTGACTAGACCCTACAATATTTGTTCATACCGATTTCCAGACAAGAAAGAAACAACGTCAATGAACCCCGCACTCGAACAACAACTCAAAATTCGCCAACTCGTTGAAAACTGGGCCGTCTATCGTGACGCAGGCTTGTGGGATCGATTTCGCGCCGTTTGGCACGATGATGGCGTGATGATGGCCACATGGTTTCAAGGCCCTTTTGAAGAATTCATCAAAGTCACCATCGAAGGCTGGAACAAAGGCGTGAGTATTTTGCATTTTTTAGGCGGCTCTGCCATTGATGTCAACGGTACACGCGCCATTGCACAAACCAAGATGACGATCTCGCAACGCGGCATGGTTGAAGATTGCTTGTGCGATGTGGTTTGCACGGGGCGCTTCTATGATTTCTTTGAAGAACGACAAGGTAGATGGGGATTGGTGCATCGACAACCCATATACGAAAAAGATCGCATCGACCCGATTGATCCTGCTACGCAATTGCAATTAGACAAGCAAGCATTGGCCACTTTTCCTGAGGGCTATCGTCACTTGGCTTACATTCAAACGCGAATTGGATACAAAGTCAAAATGGATATGCCCATGCTCAAAGGCAAAGAAGTAGAGCAGTTGTATCAGCGTGGTGCTAAGTGGCTTGATGGAAAACCTTTGGAGAGATGAAATGTTAAATAAAAGACAATGCCTCGGTTTATTAGGTGCGCTTTCTTTGAGTCATGCGCCCACTCTTTGGGCACAAGACGCTTATCCCAATCGTGCAATTCGTGTCATCGTTCCTCAACCCCCTGGTGGCGGTTTTGATTTTGTGGCGCGAGCGATTGCAGACAAACTCTCGGGTGTTTTTAAAAACGGTGTGGTGGTTGAAAACAAAACGGGATCAGGCACTTTGGTGGGCACTGAATTAGCCGCTAAATCAGAACCCGATGGTTACACCTTGCTCATGGGTTCTGTTTCTAATTTGGTACTCAACGCAGGCCTTTATAAAAATCTCAGCTACGACCCACTCAAAGATTTTGAACCCATTGGTTTAGCTGTGTCATACAGTTACACATTGATGACTCGCAAAGATTTACCCTTTAGCAATTTGGCTGATGTGGTTGCCTATGCAAAAGCCAATCCTGGGAAACTCAACTATGCGTCTGCGGGCAACGGTTCGGGTCAACATATTTTGGCTGCAGCACTTTGGCATTTGGCAGGTGTACAAATCACGCATATTCCTTATCGGGGGGCGCAACCCGCTTACACCGATTTATTAGGCGGTCGAGTTGATTTATTTTTTGATTTGTCATCAACAGCCAGGCCACAAGTCGATGCGGGCACCGTTAAAGCGCTTGCTGTATCAGGCACTTCAAGATTGCCTGTTCATCCACAAGTTCCAACCGTGCGTGAAACAGGTGTTGCACCGCTTGAGTTGGAATCTTGGTTTGGCTATTTTGCACCCGCAAAAACACCAAGTACTGAACTCAATCGATTGCGAACAGAGTTTCGCAAAGTCATCACATCGCCTGATGTGATGGAACGATTTGAAAAAGCAGGCGGCAAACCCATGGCGGTGATGGGTGACGATGCCAAGGCTTTACAACGTCGCGATTTGGATCGGTGGGTTGCACTCATCAAGGCCGCAGGCATTCAGCCCGAATAAAAATATCAGTTTAGAATCAGCTTCGCTGAACAAACTCAACGATATTTCCATCTGGATCTTTCACCATTGCAATTTTGGTGGTGGGGTTGATATTCATTGCGGGCCTTGTGAATTCCACTTTGTTGGCACTCATGTGCGCGCACACCTCGTCTAAGTTAGACACCACAAAAGTTAGATAACGAAAACCCAATTGCTCGTCGATCCCAATGGGGCCTACACTCAATTTTTTGGTGGGGTCAATCAACTTCACATCACTGGTACCAAAACGAAGACGATGCATAGTGCCCGTAGTTGCAGGTCTCTCTTCGATTTTTTGCAAGCCTAATAAAGTTTGATAGAAGTGAAGGCTGGCCTTGATATCGCTGACCAAAATTCCAATATCAATCGAGTCCTTGGCGGATTTCATCATGGTGTTTTCCTTGAGATTACAAAAGCAGATGCAGCCAGTATAGTCAACGCTTCAAACATTCCAAGTCTCCAAAGTTGTATGAATACCTCCAAACTAGTCCAACACGCATTCACGGCACTCATCATTAGCCTTACCGCATGGGCTGCTTGCGCTCAATCGCAAGACGCGCATGTGTTCGAGCCGCTGCTCACACTTAATCACAGAAGTCCCCCTAATGTAGTGCGCGACCCCTTTCGAAATCCCTCGCAAACCTTGGCGTTTTTTGGTGTTCAACGCAACAGCACCGTGGTTGAAATATTGCCAGGAAGTAGTGCTTATTATTTAGAAATACTCGCACCATGGATGCGTGGTCATGGCAAATACATTGCAGCCAATCGCGATGAATCATTACCCCAATATGTACCCGATCATTTAAAACTCCTCGAACGTCTTAAAGCCCAACCCAATTTGTACGATCAAGTGGTTGTCATGCCCTTTCGATCCAACTTTCACGCCATTGCGACACCTGGCAGCGTCGACTTTCTCATCAGCTTTCGCAATCTACACAATTGGATGGAACGAAAAGAATTAACAGAGTCATTACAAACCTTTCACCAAGCGCTGAAAAAAGGGGGGGTGTTGGGCATCGTCGATCACAGAGGCAGAACCGATCTGTCACAAGAGCAACAGATGACTATGGGCTATGTGAGGCAAGATGTCGCTATTGCATTGATTGAAGCGCAAGGTTTTCAATTGGTGGGAGTTTCTGAAGTCAATGCCAACCCCAAAGACACCAAAGACTACCCCGAAGGTGTTTGGACCTTACCACCGACATACAGAATGAAAGATGTCGATCGTGCAAAGTACGAGGCGATTGGCGAGAGCGACCGCTTCACACTCAAATTTGTCAAGAAATAGGAGGCTTTGTTTATGACAGCTCAAGTGGATTCATTCATTCGGGGCGTTGTTGATGACTTACCGTCAAGGATCAATGTTGGCGTTCAAATCACACCCGAACACTATGCGCTTGAAAAAGAAAGTATTTGGCGCCGCGCTTGGATGTCAATAGGTCACACACAAGACGTACCCAACAAGGGAAGTTATTTTGTTTACGACATTCCTACATTCAACTATTCATTGATTGTGGTCAGAGGTCAAGACGATCAAGTTCGCGTCTTTCATAATATTTGTCGACACCGAGGCAATAAGTTGGTGCGCGAACCCGTGGGCACGCGCGCGGGATTCACTTGTAATTTTCATGGATGGAGTTTCAATACGCAGGGAGACTTGCGACTCATCACCGATGTGAATGAGTTTGAAAAACTCGACAAAAAACAATTGAGCATGATTCCTGTTCACACTGAAATTTGGAATTCACTCATCTTTATTAATCTTGCCAAAGAACCACATTGCACACTCAAAGAATGGTTGGGTGAAATGTACGGACAGTACGACAACTATTTTGAAAATCAAGAAAAAGTTGCATCCTTCAAAGCCATTGTCAATACCAATTGGCATTTAGCCGTCAATGCATTTACCGAGGGCTATCACACGCTTTATTTGCACAAGAGCACAGCGCGTGATTACCAGGGCGGAAAAAGCAACCCACAGCGTCATCGCCCACATATGGATTTCTTTGATCGACATCACCGTTACAGTGCCCCTGGCAATCCAGATAAAGTGTTTGTGCGTGGCGAAAAATTAGCGGCCAAATACGGCAAACTCATGATCCCCGCGTTTGATTTCAACTTTGAAGGACTGCCCCCAGGCATCAACGCCGCAAAGCACGACAAATGGGCATTCGATGTGGTTGAATTTTTTCCAAATGTTGTGATGCTCATTGGTAATTATTGGCACAATGAAATAACTTATTGGCCCATTGATGCGGGTCGCACACTCATCACCAATCAAGCATGGGCTTATAAAACAAAAAATTTGGGCGAACGCATCAGCCGATCTTATTTCCGCTCACGCGTGCGAGATGTGTTCAGAGAGGATCTCAACACCTTAGAAGCACAACAAACTGCATTAAGCAGCGGCATGATGGATGAAGTGATTTTGTCCAGACAAGAAATGGCCTTGCGCCATCACTTCAAGGTCAGCCGCCAAATGATGGAGGGCCAATTATGAAAAATACCAGCCTACCCAGCGAATTTAAAGCTTTTGAAAAATGGGTGCCCGAGTGGTCCATTCCCCACGAAGCAGGTCGATTCAACAAGCGCGTATCGACACCCGTTGAACAAATCAATTTGTTTGTCGAAGATGTTTATCCGCACATGGAAAAAATCATTGATTTCTTAAATCAAATTCCAACATCAGATCCCGATCAATTAAAACCACCCGAGCGTCGTTTGTTTGATATGGCGCTGATGTGGATGGAGGCTTCCATACCTGCAGATTTAGATTGGGAAATTAATGACATTGAAGACGCATGGGAGCCCAAGCGCTTGGAATTTTTTAATCCCAGTTATTTTCCTGAACCCACGAATCGCGCTGATTGAATATGAAAAATTATTTGAAGACTTTTATTCATTGCTGTTTGATCGCTGCCATATTGATTTTCAGTGGCATGACACACGCGCAAGCATGGCCCAACAAACCGATTCGTTGGATCGTTCCCTTTCCACCGGGTGGCCCAGCCGATCTCACTGCACGACAAATTGCGCCGTTACTATCTGAAAGATTGGGACAGCCGATTTTGATTGACAACAGACCCGGCGGCAACAGCAACATTGGTTTTGAAGCAGGTGCACGTGCACCCAACGATGGCTACACCATGCTGTTTGTGGTGGCAGGTTTTGTCACCAACCCACATCTGTACAAACTCACATGGGATCCTCTCAAAGATTTTGTACCTGTTGTACAACTCAATCAATTGCAAATCATGTTGTTGGCAAGCAGTCGCTTTGCACCCAACAATTTAAATGATGTTGTGTCAGCCATCAAAGCCAAGCCAGGTCAAGTCAAGTGCGCATGGGGTGGATCCATCCTTTTGGGATTGGCTTGCGAGACGATGAAGCTGGAAGGCAAACTCGACGTCACTGTTGTGCCCTACAAAGGCTCTGCACCTGCGATGAATGATTTGATTGGTGGACACGTTGATTTAATGATTGAAGTCATGAACACAGCGGTGGGTCAAATTAAATCTGGCAACGTCAAACCGATTGCTGTACTCAACACCAGCAAAGGTCGCGCGCCCTTTGCTGAATTGCCAACACTCAATGAAGTCTTACCGGGATTTGAAATGTTGCCTTGGCAAGGTATTGTGATGCCAGCAGGTACGCCCAAACCCATCGTTGACAAACTCAATCAAGAAGTCACCGCCGTTCTTCAATCGGCGGTGATGAAACAACGCTATCAAGAATCAGGACTGGATTTTTATCCGATGAGCTCAGAGCAATTTGGTCAGTTGATGGCTAAAGATTATGTGAAATACGGAAAGATCATCAAAGCGGCCAATATCAAAGTTGATTAAATGTCGGGCATCCAAATTGAACTGTAACAATTCAATTGTTATGGTTCAATTTTAATTCCAGTACTTTTAACCAATTGAGTCCACTTCAATACTTCAGTCTTCACAAACAAAGAAAATTGATCGGATGTCATAGGCGTGGTACAACTTTCTCATTGTTATTGAGCGATTGCAACCAAAAATAAGCGTTTTTGAGCATAGCATGAAGTGGGCTAAATCGATAAAATAAGCCTATGAATATCAAACGCATTGCCGGCGCATTGGGCGCAGAATTACATGGGGTTAATCTCAAACAACCCCTGTCATTGGATTTACAACAACAAATTCAAGCGGCTTTGCTCAATCATCTGGTGATTTTTTTTAGAGATCAAGATCTCACGCCAACAGAGTTCATTCGGTTTGCAAAATATATGGGCACGCCCATCGAATATCCATTCGTTAATGGCATGGACGGTTTTCCTTGTGTGATTGAAGTCAAAAAATTAGCACACGAAAAAGTTAACTTTGGCGGTATCTGGCACTCTGACACCACGTATCTTCAAAACCCTCCAATGGGTTCTATGCTGTTAGCAATAGAAATTCCTCCTTATGGTGGTGACACGTTATTTGCCAATCAATATTTGGCCTATGAATCTTTATCACCCACCATGCAATCCATGATCAATGGTTTAATTGGCATCAGCAGTTCATCCAACGCCGATGTTTCAAAAACTCGCGAAGATCGAATCAAATCGGACGGCAAGCAAGAAGAAGTTAAAAGTTATGAAGCGCATCACCCTATGGTGAGAACACATCCCCTCACAGGGCGCAAAGCACTGTATGTGAATGTGGCGCACACAAGCGGCATTGTGGGACTCACCGATCAAGAAAGCGCGCCGCTGCTTCAATTTTTGTTTGCGCATCAAGTCAAAGCAGAATTCACTTGTCGCTTTGTGTGGCAAACCCATTCATTGGCATTTTGGGATAACCGCTGCGCTCAGCACAACCCCGTCAATGATTACCATGGCTTTAAGAGACTCATGCACCGCATCACCCTCGAAGGTGATGTGCCCGCCTAAACAGCGACTTGAATGCCCCAGATCAAATCCTTTACATAAACACTTACCTCTTCCATATCCATCGTTTTTTAATCCTATGATCAACAAAATAGTCAGCAGTGTGGCTCAAGCTATGAGTGGTATTCAAGATGGTTCCACCATTTTGATTGGTGGCTTTGGAACAGCGGGCATTCCCAATGAATTGATCGATGGACTACTTGAACAAGGGGCCAAAGATCTCACGATTGTGAACAACAACGCAGGAAATGGCGAACAAGGATTAGCCGCGATACTCAAAGCGGGACGTGTTAAAAAAATTATTTGTAGTTTTCCAAGACAAGCAGACTCGTATGTGTTTGACGAACTCTATAGAAGCAAAAAAATTGAATTAGAACTGGTACCACAAGGTAATCTGGCTGAACGCATTCGTGCAGGGGGAGCAGGCATTGGCGCATTTTTTTCACCCACAGCTTACGGCACTCTTTTAGCTCTTGAAAAAGACGGTTCTCCAAAAGAAACGCGCATCATCGATGGCACACCTTATGTATTGGAATATCCCATTCATGGTGACGTTGCTCTCATCAGAGCCGAAAAAGGCGATCGATGGGGCAACCTCACTTATAGAAAGTCCGCTCGCAATTTTGGCCCTGTGATGGCCACCGCTGCCAAGCTCACCATTGCGACTGTTCATGAAATCGTTGAGCTGGGACAACTTGATCCAGAAACGGTTGTCACACCAGGCATTTATGTTACACGCGTGGTTCGAATCGATCGCGTATTGACGCAAGCCGGTGGATTCAAAGCAGCGGACTAGGAAAATCAAACCATGAACCCATACAAAAAAAGATCCAAACTTGAACTCGCACAACGCGTTGCGCAAGATATTGAAGATGGCTCATACGTTAATTTAGGCATTGGTCAACCCACACTGGTGGCTAACTACATTTCACCGAATCTAGAAGTGATTTTGCAAAGTGAAAATGGGATTTTAGGAATGGGGCCTACACCACCCGAGGGGCAAGAAGATTATGATCTCATTAATGCGGGCAAACAACCCGTTTCATTAAAAGCAGGTGGCGCATTTTTTCACCATGCCGATAGTTTTTCAATGATGCGAGGTGGTCATTTAGATATTTGTGTATTAGGTGCATTTCAAGTGTCTACGAGTGGCGATCTTGCCAATTGGAGTACAGGCGAAGAGGGATCCATTCCTGCTGTCGGTGGCGCAATGGATCTTGCGGTGGGTGCCAAACAAACATGGGTGATGATGGATTTGCTCACCAAGCATGGTAAGAGCAAAATTGTCAATGTGTGTACGTATCCCATAACAGGACTGGCCTGTGTTAAAAAGATATATACCGACTTTGGCACCTTTGAATGCAGCACCGATCAATTAAAGGTGATTGACTTGATTGATGGCATCACAATCGCTGAATTAGAAAAATTAATGGAACTGCCTCTCATACACATATGAATCAAAAAAGACTCGAAGGCAAAGTCGCCATCATTGTGGGTGCAGGACAGCAACCAGGACAAACCATTGGCAATGGAAGAGCTGTGGCTGAGCGATTTGCACAAGAAGGCGCATCACTTTTAATTGTTGACGTCAACGAAGATTTTTTGGAAGACACTTACAAAAAAATTCAATCATTGGGCGGCACAGTTTTTAAGATAGTGGCTGATATCACCAATGAATATGCATGCAAAAAAGTGGCACAAGCTTGTATGCAACATTTTCAACGCGTCGATATTTTGCACAATAATGTGGGACTATCAAAGGGGGACAAAAAAACAACCGAACTCGATACATCGACTTGGGACTACATCATGGACCGCAATCTCAAAGGTATGTTTATGATGTGCAAAAATATTTTGCCGTTGATGATTGCTCAAAAATCGGGGTGCATCATCAATATTTCATCAACCGCTTCACGCGCAGCAAGACCCACACTCACCTACAAAACAAGTAAGGCAGGCGTCAACGCCATGACGCAACACATTGCCATCGAAAATGCACCGCATGGCATTCGTGCCAATGCGATATTGCCTGGGCTCATGGACACACCGATGGCGATCAATCGACGCGCGACAGAGCGCAGTGTGGATGCACAAGTCATTCGTAACGAACGCAATGCGTTAGTCCCCATGGGACGCATGGGCTCAGCTTGGGACGTAGCCAATGCCGCAGTATTTTTGGCGTCAGACGAGGCGGCGTACATCACGGGGGTTTTATTGCCCGTGGATGGCGGGCTTCTTGAGAAACGTGGTTAAGCTATCAATACATTTGATGGCATTAATAAGTTTAAATAATTTGTGAATGCGCCTTAGGCGCCCTAGCATGGCTCTTATAGTCTTTAAATACATAAGGATTCCTATGCTGGCCTTGTCTGATATTTTTAATCAACAAAAACGACCTTGGCTCATACTGACGATTTTTTTAAGCGCTCTCATTTACTCAAGCTACTCAACTGCACAATCAGACTATCCGAATCGTCCAGTCAAAATTGTTGTACCTTTTGGTGCGGGTGGCATGAGCGATGGCCTGACTCGCTTATTTGCAAAAGAGTTATCAAACAAACTAGGGCAACCTTTTGTTCTTGACTTTAAACCCGGGGCTGCTACGAATATTGGTGCTGCTGCCGTTTTTAATTCACCCAGCGATGGTTACACCTTGTTTGTGTCTACGATGGCATCCAATGCGCTTAATAAATGGACTTACAAAAAATTAGCCTTTGATCCCGATGCTTTTTCAAATGTCGGAATCATGGGAGTTGTCACTTCTTTTGTGGTTGTGCGACCTGAATCACCTTTTAAATCCGTTGAAGATTTGATCCGTGCCGCTAAAGCAAATCCACAAGGCCTTAGCTATGGCACTCATGGTGCAGGCGGACCCAATCACATGATCACCGAATTGTTTAGGTCTCAATCGGGTATTCAACAATTGGTACATGTGCCCTACAAAGGACCCGAGTCGCATGTTGATTTGATGGCTGGGCGTATAGACTTCATGATTGATGGTGCCGCCATTAACCTGGTTCAAAGCGGAAAACTCAGAGCAATTGCTGTGACTTATCCCAGGCGCTGGCCCACACAGCCCAATATTCCAACCATGGCTGAACAAGGCTATCCGCAAGTAACTCTTTCTGCATTTTTTGGATTATGCGCACCACCCAATACACCAGCGTCTATCTTAGAAAAATTAAATGCTGTGATGCGCGACGTTGCTCGCAATCCTGATATAGAAAAAGCATTACTGAGTACCAATATCATGCCAATGGCAGCGACTCGCCAAGAGACGACTGATTTCATCAAACAACAGTCTGAAAAATGGGGGCCTATACTTAAATCGCTGAATATTTCGTTTGATTAAAAACCCAGTCGATCTCGGGCTGCCACATATTCACGATTCAATCGATTCACCAACTGTTTCGTGCTTAAAACTTGATCAACAGCTCCGATGCCTTGACCACTACCCCAAATATCTTTCCAAACCTTTGATTTGCCGGCTTGTCCTGCGGAAAAATTCATTATTTTTTCATCGTTCACAGGTAAATTTTCTGGATCTAATCCAGCATTGCGAATACTGGTTTTCAAATAGTTGCCATAAACACCTGTAAATAAATTGGAATAGACTACATCATCCGATGTTCCATCAACTATTGCCTGCTTATAGGCATCACTGGAACGAGCTTCTTGGGTTGCGATAAAGGCAGATCCTATATATGCAAAATCAGCACCCAATGCTTGTGCGGCCAGTATTGAATTGCCATGCGCAATGGAGCCGCTCAGCGCAATGGGGCCATCAAACCACTGCCGAAGTTCCTGCATGAGTGCAAATGGACTTTTAACCCCTGCATGACCGCCTGCACCCGCAGCCACTGCAATCAAACCGTCTGCACCTTTATCAATTGCTTTTTTTGCAAATGTGTTGTTGATGACATCATGCATGACCCGACCACCATAGGCATGAACAGCTTCATTTATATCTTCACGAGCCCCCAGGGAAGTAATCACCAATGGGACTTTGAAATGCATAATCATCTCCATATCGTCTGCCAATCGATCATTACTTTTGTGAACAATTTGATTGATTGCAAACGGTGCAGCTGGTTGATCTGGATAATCACGATCATGTGCGGCCAAGGTTTGTGTGATTTCTTCAAGCCAAGCTTTGAGTTGCTCTTGCGGTCTTGCATTGAGTGCTGGCATGGATCCGACCACGCCGGCTTTACACTGCTCAATGACTAAAGGTGGATTACTGATAATAAACATAGGCGAGCAAATAACAGGCAAGCGCAGGTTTGATAAAAGTGATTGAATACTTGGCACGCGAACTCCTATGAAGTGAATGAATCGCGATACATCAACTGGGTATATCGATCCAAGTGCTCATCTATATCTCCATGCATTTGAGAAAAAGCAGTTAAACGTCTAAATATGTGAGAAATTTTCATCTCATCAGACATTCCCATTGCACCATGTAATTGAACGCATTCTTGACTAATTAAGCGAGATGCATTGATTAAACAAACCATCGCAGCAGAAATACTTGTTTTTCTTTTATCCATATCAGCTTGTTGCAAGCTATTTGCATATTCATCGATACTACAAACCGCCAATATGGTCATTGACTTTGATTGCTCATACGCCATTAATAAATCGACCATCCGATGTTGAAGCGCTTGAAAACTACCGATTGTTACGCCAAATTGTTTTCTTTCTTTCACATACTGAACAGTGAGGTCATTGGCGCACTTCATAGCTCCTAATGCGTCAGCACACAATAAAGCGGAAGAATAATCAATTGCCTCTTCAATCCAAGGCCAACAATCTTCACCTAAATTGACATATGCGCGATGATCAAGAACCACATCTTTTAAACTGACGTCCGCAGCAACTCGCCCGTCGTAAGTCTGATACATATCGATATGAATACCGGCGCTGGAAGCATCAACCCAAAACAAACCGACACCCGAATGAAGTTGAGCCGCTATTAAAAATGCAGTTGCTTGAGGAAGACCCATAACGCCTGTTTTTTTACCATTCAGCTTCCAACCCAAATCGTGCGCAACGGCAGTCGTTTCCAGTTGATGACTTGCAATGCGTTGCTCGGGTTCCAAATAAGCAAACGTTGCTACCAATGAACCATCCATCAAACGTGGCAACAATTCATTGCGGTGATAGGCTAATGCGCTTCGAGCTAACAATCGAGTTGCAAAACCCACATGATCAATCAAAGCCTCTAGAACAAGAGATTCGCCCATCACCTCCATCACAGGCATCCAATCATTGGCACCACCGCCTAGCCCCCCAAAAAGTGGGGCTACGCCCAACCCCAATAAACCCATATCTGCAAATTGAGTCCATGTATGCCGATCGATATCCATCGGTTTTTGCACTCGTTTTTGTCGCAATTCAAAATCGTAATTTTTTTCTAAATATTTTCGAACAGATTCTGCAATTAACTGTTGTTCACTGGTGTATTCAAAATTCATGATTGATTCCCATCATAAACCCAGAGTCATTTTTGCAATAATATTGCGTTGAATCTCATTTGATCCAGCATAAATACTCGTCTTTCTAAAATTAAAATACCTAGGCGCAATTTCTGCCGCCCAGTCATCCCAATTGTGATGCCCTAATGAATGGCGAGGCAATGCTTTGAGGCCAATCGATTGCATCATCAATTCAGTAATTTGTTGCTGTATTTCTGTGCCTTTAATTTTCAGCATCGACACATCTGCGCCCGGTGGTTGTCCTGTCTGCCGCATGCGATCTAAAAATCGCATAGCAGTGATCTCCAATGCAGTTAATTCAATCTCAATACGCGCTAATCGATCGCGAAAACGTGTATCTTCTATCAAAGGTCTATTATTCTTTATTTGTGTGGCTGCCAAATTTTTGAGTGCCTTGAGCTCTCTTCTTGAAATTCCAACACGCGCACTGTTCATTCGTTCGTGCCCCAACAAATATTTCGCAACCGTCCATCCTTTATCCTCTTCAAATACTAAATTTTCTTTATGAACAATCACGTCTTTGAAAAATACTTCATTTACTTCATGACCGCCGTCCATTAAAATAATCGGACGCACTGTGATGCCAGGTGTTTTCATGTCGATCAATAAAAAGCTAATGCCGTCTTGCTTTTTTTCAACTTTAAAATTGGTACGAACCAAACAAAAAATCCAGTCGCCAAACTGACCCAATGTTGTCCAAATCTTTTGTCCATTCACCACATAATGATCGGCAATTCGCTCTGCTTTTGTTTGTATGGCAGCCAAGTCCGATCCCGCGCTGGGTTCTGAATAACCTTGTATCCAAAAATCCTCACCCGTTCTAATGCGAGGTAAAAATTTTTTCTTTTGCACATCAGTTCCAAACTTCATCAAAACTGATGCACACATATGAGGTCCCAAAGGCGGTAAAGCAGGCGCGGCTGCCGCACCAAACTCCTCATCAAAAATATACCGTTGTGTAACATTCCAACCCGTACCGCCCCACTCCACGGGCCAGTGCGGCACCGACCATCCCTTATCTGCCAAGATTCCATGCCAAGAGTTGTAATCATCTCTGGTCAACGCTTGATAGCGAATCACTTTTTGACGAATATGTTCTGGCACATTACTTTTGAGCCAGAGTTGAACCTCTTCGCGAAATGTCATTTCTTCTGGCGAGTAACTTAAATCCATGATTTAACCGTATCTAGTTGTTGCAATTTAAATCACGCCTTTATCTTTTAATTCAGTTAATTTTTTCTTATCAAGCCCCAACATGTCAGACAAGATAGCGTTCGTACCCTCGCCTAAAACTGGCGCAGACATTCTGACGGGTAGCCTCTGACCATCAAAGCGATAGGGTGGTGCAAGAATAGGCGTAGACCCTTCAATTGGATGTGGCTGTTGGCTCACCAAGCCCCCCGCTTTCACACGCTCACTCCTTAAAGCCTCTAACAAACCCAATACCTCTCCACATGGAATACCTGCTTTGGTTAATTTATTCATCAGCAGTTCACGTTTTCTTTTTTTAAGTTCTTGCAATATTTCAGGAACCAAAACATCTCTATTTATTTTTCGATCTAAATTTGTTTTAAAACGCTGATCGTCTGCCAAATCTTTTCTGTCAATGACTTCTCTGCAAAAACGTTCAAATTGTGCGTTATTACCTACCGTAATCACGACTGGGCTATCGGCCGTTTCGAAAACACCATAAGGAACAATAGACGGATGTGCGTTGCCGTACCGAGGCGGGTCTTCATCCATAACTAAAGCTTCTAGACCGCAATAGGATGTAATCATGATGCCGCAGTCAAACAAGGCCATTTCAATATGGCGCCCCTGCTTGGTGCGATTTCTTTCAAACAAAGCGGCCAAAATTGCTTGCGCACTGTACATGCCTGTGAACATATCGACAACAGCAATACCAAATTTGAGGGGTGGTTGAGATGCCTCACCATTGAGCCCCATCAATCCCGCCTCACCTTGCACCACCAAGTCATACCCGGGTCTTGCTGCTTCTGATCCTGTTCTGTCGTATCCTGAAATTGAACAATAGATGATGTCTGATTTAATGCTCTTGATAGATTCATATCCCAAACCCAATTTATCCAATCCACCAAACTTAAAGTTATGAATCAAGACGTCACATTGCTTAACCAAATCACAAACGATCCTCTGACCTTCAGGCTTTTGCAAATCAACCGTAACTGATCGTTTATTGCGATTGACGCTGTTGTAGTATGCAGTCTCGGTGTTTCCAACTCTAATGCTCCAATCGCGCGTATCGTCACCTCGCATGGGATGCTCGATCTTGATCACCTCAGCCCCAAAATCACCCAGAACCATCCCGCACCAAGGACCCGCAAAAACGCGGGATAAATCAAGCACTCGAATACCCGATAGGGGAAGACTGGAGGTATAAGCGGTCACATCAGTTATGGATTTGGGTAGAAGTGTCTATCCTAAAAAAAAGCTCTCTCATTAGCCAATTATCATCACTAATGCTCAACATTAGGGAACTTGATATAGCGCATTCTCATCATTCACACATCAAAATTTTTAATCCTTAAAATTATTTCAAATAATTGGTACTCGTGCTGTGACTTGATTAGGATGTATTGGTTTTACCAACACCTTGGATCCTGACCATGAGTACAAATTCCACCACAAAAGAAGCCGTTCATTTTTATGCCGACGGTCTCAAAATTGCAGGCCACTTTACCCCAGCCGTACGTCCCAAACCAAGCAGCCGCAACCCAACAGTTGTTTGCATTCATGGATATACGGGTCGCAAAGAAGTTTATATGCCTGGCTATATACGCGAGCTCTCAGCAGCAGGCTATAACGCTTTGGAGTTTTTCCATCGCGGATTTGGTGACAGCGAAGGCGTTAAATTGCGTTGTAAGCCATGGGATCAAGTCACTGACATTCATAGCGCAGTGATTTACCTTACACAAAGAGCTGATGTAGACCCTCAACGCATTGGTCTTTATGGAACTAGTTTTGGCGGCACCACCGGCATGATGGCGACAGCATTTGATGAAACAATTCGTTGTGCAGTTTCTGTAGGCTCATCAGCGGATTGCTTAAGAAGTTCTTATGACCGTAGAACCTACTCCGATAGGCTCGATTGGGAAGAGCTAATGAAGGTGGACCGAATCGAGCGCGTCATGACTGGACAATCGCGACGCATTCCCTACGGAGATCTTGCGCCTTCAGGTCGAGCTGAACGCGACTCGATTTCAACCATGTACAAGGTTCAAGAAAAATATCCCGAAGGATACCCCATAGAGAACTTTGATCACACCGTTAAGTTTTCTCCAGAACAATATGTAGATCGAATATCACCAAGACCTGTTCTTTTTTTACATATGGAAAAAGACACCATGGTTGCAGTAACTGAAGCAAAGCACTTTTATGCCAACGCAAAAGAGCCTAAAAAACTCATCATTGTTCCCAATGCCAACCATGTCGATGTTTACGAGCCAAGAAACCCGGAAGTTTTCAAAATAACAGCGAATCATATCATTGATTTTTTCAATGAAAATCTTCGCAACGCCAGCTAACCACTATCTCAAAGTTTACAAATGAACACAACAGTAACATCCACTTCATATGACTGGAAAACTCACACGCCATTTCCTGAGCCTACATGGGAGTTAGAAGGCGTCGAATGCAACAATAAAATTTATTTAATTGGCGGAATTAGTAATGCGTGGGGTGCAAAATCGGGTTGGATTCCCAATCGCATGGTGTATGAATTCAACCCCGCCACTGACCAGTGGACTCGCAAAGTCAATGTGCCCGATGTGATGCATCACATGGCTGTTACCGAATACAACGGAGACTTGTATTGTTTCGGCGGGTACAGAACACCCAATACGGGCCCTGACGACTGGTTACCCGTTGCAAATGCAATGAAGTACTCTCCAACGAAAGATTCTTGGACTGAAATAGCACCACTTCCCTTTGCAAGAGGCGCCGCTTCAGCAACCACATTAAATGGGGAAATTTATATCGCCGGTGGTTCTTATGCATGTCGTAGGAAAAATGAATCTGAAGCAAAACCCCTAGCACCGCACACCAGCACAAATGAATTACTGGCGTACAACCCAATCACCAACAGCTACACAACTTGCGCACCGATGTTGACAGCTAGAAATCATCATGTACTTGAAGCTCTCAACGGCAAACTCTATGCAATGGGTGGTCGTGTTGGTTCAAGCAATGCATTCACATTCACCAATAAAATTGATTTAGTAGAAGAATACGATCCCACTGACGATACATGGTGGCCCAAATCAAAAATGTTAGCAGCTCACGGTGGCATGCTTTCTTGCATACACAATGGTGCAATTTATGTATCCGGCGGCGACGCAATAAAAATGATTGAAAAATATGATGCCCAGATTGACAAATGGACAGTTGCTGCAGAATTACCGCAAGCGCGATTAGGCGGATCAGGCGGTTGTATCAACGGTCGACTTTATGTCATGACAGGACATTTGCGCACACCTACTGGAAGCCAACCTGTTGGCGATAACATTTCGCTCGATATCAGCAACTGTTAAATATTTAATCTTCAAATGAAATTTGAAGTGATTGAATAACAGGCTTCCATTTTTCTGATTGTTGCTTGATGTAGTCTTGTGTTTCTGCACGCGTCATGGATACTGGCATTGCATGCATTGCAAGAATTCGTTTGATGTTTTCAGGATTTTTGCCGACATCAATCATGGTTTGATTTAATTTATCTAAAATACCTGCGGGTGTTTTTGCTGGAGCAGATAAACCAATAATGGCCGACATCGTGACATCGGGGTAACCCAACTCAGTTGTCGTTGGTAAATCAGGTAAGGTTGGCCATCTCTTGCTAGATGCAACAGCAAGCGCTTTAAGCTGTCCTGACTTAACCTGATTAATCACAGACGCATCAATCATAAAGTCCAATCGACCTGCAATTAAATCCAATGCAGCGCCACTTTTGTAGGGAACATGCAAAAGCTCCTTGATGCCTGTTTTTGTTCGAAATAATTCGGTGACCAAGTGACTGGCACCACCGCTACCCAGCGATCCATACTTAAAACTCACGGGACTATTTTGGGCTGCTTGAATTAAATCATTCATACTCTGGTAAGGTGAGTCTGCTCTAACCACCAGATAAAACCCTGTAACAGCCATTAATCCAATTTGCATGAAAGCATCCGGTTCGTAGGCTAATTTTTTATAAGTTGATTTATTTAATATGTTTGAGGCCAAATTAGTTAAGAGCAATGTATAGCCGTCCGCTGGAGCATTCGCAACATAAGCCGCGGCTATATTGGTACTTGCCCCTGGTTTATGCTCAATCACAATGGGGTGCCCGAAACGTGCTGTCATCTCTTGCGTAAATATTCTCAAAACACTTTCAGGGACACTTCCTGGCGCAAATGGAACAACCACCTTAATCGCACGATTGGGATAATCGGATTGCGAAAAGCTTGAAAAACTCAAAGAAAGCAATACTAAAAATTGACATGTAATCGATATACACTTTTTAAAGTGTGAGTTATTTTTCATAGTCAAGCGGGTGTTGGAACAGAAAAAAACTGAGGGTAAGTTTTTTGAAAATCAACCACTTGTCGCTCATGAATATTTTGATATCGAGCGTCAATAGATAAATCTTCAAGGACACTGGGCAAAATATAAAAGTCTCCTTTAGCTAAACCTTGCATCAACATCTCAGCAATTTCATCCGGTGATTTACCCGCCGCCATTTTTCCACGCACCGCTGTGCGATATTTTTCAATGAATTGATAATCGGTTGTCGTTGCGTTGAGTTGTGGCTGTGAAACAGGTCGAATTTTTTCTGAATTTTTCTGCAACTGCGTATTGACAGCACCAGGACACAAAACCGAAACATCAATTGATAAGCCTGCAACTTTTAATTGAACCTGTAACGCTTCACTGATTGCAATCACTGTATGCTTACTTGTACTATAAAGACTGGTACTGCTCATCAATCCCGCCTTGGAAGCAGTATTGATGATATGAGCGCCCTCTCCATGAGATAGCAAAGGGACAAAGCTACGTATGCCATGAATAACGCCCCAGATATTGATATCCATGACCCATTTCCAATCTTCAAGACTGGCTTGCCACATGGCTTTATCGTCAGCAGCACCCCCTCCAATACCTGCATTGTTGCAAAGCAAATGAACCTTGCCGTATTGACTAATCACATGTTCGGCCAACTGAGCAACAGAATGCGCCGAGCTGACATCGGTGACGAAGCCACAAACGTCAAAACCGTTCAAGCGCAATCGTTTAACCTGTGTATCAAGCATAGAAGCATTGACATCCGACAATACAACCTTCATACCCTCTTTGGCAAATCTTTCTGCCATTGCGAGTCCAATACCTGCAGCAGAACCTGTAACGACGGCTACTTTGCCTTTTAAATTTTTCATCGACTAATCAAGGTTAATGTTGAGTGATTTCATGATTGGCGTCCATTTTTCAGATTGAACTTTCATGAAAGAGGTTGTTTCTGAACGACTCATTGCTCTAGGTAGGATATTCAGGTCAAGTATCCTTTTTTTCATATCGCTCTCATTCAATACACTTCTCAGCGTATCGTTCAACTTATCTAAAATGGCATTGGGTGTAGCTGGAGCGGCTGCAATCATATAAAAACCAGAGATAGTGACATCTGGATAACCCGCCTCTGCCATGGTTGGTACATTGGGCAATGTGGGCCAGCGTTCAGGATAGGCAACCGCTAAAGCTCTTAATTTTCCTTGCTGAGCCAACGTGATTGCACCCGCATCCCACATAAAGTCAATTCGACCCGTTAGCAAATCAGTACTTGACTCTCGCAAGCCCTTATATGGCACGTGTACAAATTCTTTGACACCTGCTTTGATTCGAAATATCTCGCCAACCAAATGATTTGGGCCGCCAATTGCATGCGTGCCATAACTCAAACCACCGGATGAATTTTTAGCTGCATGAATTAAATCTTCAACACTCCTTAATGGCGAATCAGCACGTACAAGAAGATAAGAAGGTATAACGCCGATCATTCCAACTACTGACAAGGCATCAGGCTCGTAATTTAATTTTTTATAAATTAATTTATTTAAAACATGCGAAGCCATGGTTCCCAAAAACAATGTGTATCCATCCGGATTAGATCGATAGACATAGCTTGCACCGATACTCGTTGCAGCACCAGGCTGATAATCAATAACGATAGGCTGCCCTAATTTTTCCGAGAGACTCTGCAACAAAGGTCGCGTCATCTGATCAGTCCCCGCAGCAAATGGGATTACAAATTTAATTGGCTTATTGGGATAATCGGTTTGAGCCTTCAATGCCAATGGGAAAAGAAATAGGAGGAATGCAGCTTTAAAAATAAATGCGACTTTAACCATTGTTTATTACCTCAAATGAAGATTAAAAAATTCAATCAAGTGCCCAACAACAACTTTAAAAACTTTAGGATTTCGTGGCTCATACACGTCCACATGATTGGCATCTGGAACGATAGTTAATTTTTTTGGCTCCAAAGCATGCTTATAAAAATTCAAAGCTTCATTAACCGATACGATCGTATCTCTCGCCATATGAACAAATAAAACAGGTCTTGGGGAAATGAGATGAACGTATTCTTCTGGTGAAAATTTGTAATAGTGATCGTAATTTTCTATGGGGTAACCTTCAGGATATTTTTCAGCCACCTTATACATCGTATCGATGGAATCGAGTTCTGCTCTACCCGATGGAATCAAATCGTTATAGGGAACCAACTTTGACGTACCCGTCATTACTCGCCGAATTCTGTCCTCTTTTAACAATTCCTCCCAATCGAGTCGATCTGAATAAGTTCTTTTGTCATGTGCACTGCGCTTACAATTGGAAGATGAACCCACCGAGGCAGCACATTTAATTTGTTGAATATGAGCTGCCGCCATCATGCCTGTTGTGCCACCAAAGCTCGTGCCATACAAACCAATCCGATCTGAGTCCACATCCGCTCTCTGGGTGAGATAGATCACAGCACTGTTGATGTCTTCGACTTGATCCCATGGTTTGTTTTTTAACTTAATTCCCCCGCTATCTCCAAAACCTCGGTGATAAAAATCCAGGGTATTAAAACCTGCCAAAGTTAATTCTCTAATATAGCCAGGCATATAAATTTCTTTTCTACCTGTATAGCCATGAAGGCAAACGATGGTTGGATTTTTAAATCCTGCAGATGGTCCGCGCGCCTTAGTAAAAAGTCCTGACAAACGCAATCCATCGCTGTAAAAATATACTTGCTCAGAAACATAGCCTGCTTCAACATTTTTTATTTCACTCATAAGCGCACTCATTTCAGTCTTTCAAAAAACATTTATATATAGAAAATTATTGAATGGGTATATCCAAGGACTTCAACACGGGCCCCCATTTATCCGATTGACGACGCATGAATTGCATCGCTTCTGCACGACCCGCCTTCAAAGGCATGACATTGAGAGCCGATAAACGCTTCTCCACTTCTGGTGAATTGGCGATGATTTTTAAAGCATCATTGAGTTTTTCCAAAATAACTGGAGGCGTATTTGCAGGCGCTGCTAATCCAAAATAAGTTGACATAGTTACATCTGGATAACCCAATTCAATCATGGTCGGCACATTGGGCTGAGTTGGCCAGCGTGACGTAAACACAACTGCAAGTGCTCTTAACTTTTCAGAAGCAACTAAATTAATGGTTGATCCGTCAATCATGAAATCAATACGACCTGCAATCAAATCGATGACGGCTTCATTGGTTCCTTTGTAAGGCACATGCAGCAGTTTGCTGATCCCAGCACTTCGACGAAATACTTCAGCGATCAAATGATTAGGACCACCGCTGCCAAAAGAGCCATACGACAAACCCGCACTGTTTTCCTTTGCAGCCCTCACCAAATCGGCGATTGATTTGTAGGCCGATTGCATGGGCACCATCACATACAGCGTATTGACGCCAAGCAAACCAATTTCTGCAAAACCGTATGGATCAAAATCCAGCGGACGTCCAGCCCATTTATTTAAACCGTTGGTTGCGATGGTAGTGAGTAAAAGTGTATAGCCATCTGCCGGGGATTGAGCAACATAACTAGCACCAATATTGGTTGCAGCACCAGGTTTGTAATCCAGCACAAAGGGCTGTCCAAACTTTTCTGTTAACTCCTTGGTATACAAACGCGTCAGGCTATCAGCCAATCCACCTGTTGGAAATGGGACCACCACTTTGACTGGGCGATTCGGATAATTAGACTGTGCATGCACTGATCCGTTGACAAACAATACCAGCCCAAACACTAACGCAATTCGAAATAGATAACTCATCATTCAAAGGCAATATTAAGAGTCTTTAAAACAGGTCGCCACTTATCTGACTGTTGCTTAATGAATGTATCGGTTTCTTGTCTCGTCATGGGGATGGGCATCACACTGATTGCAAGTAATTTTTTTTCCACTTCTGGATCTTTTGCAATTTCACGCATGGTTTTATTTAATTTCTCAAGAATAGCAACAGGTGTATTCGGTGGCGCAGAAAGACCAAAAAATGTTGCGATGGTCACATCTGGATAACCCAACTCAGTCGTTGTTGGAATTTGAGGTTGCGTGGGCCAGCGCTTGGGGTATGCAGTTGCCAGTGCTCGTAGTTTTCCAGAATTAACATGATTAATAGCCGCACCATCAATCATAAAATCAATGCGCCCCGACATCAAATCAATATGCGATTCACCACCTTTATATGGCACATGCAAGAGTTTGCTAATACCCGTTTGTTCACGAAACAACTCTGTAATTAAGTGATTAGCGCCCCCGTTGCCATGACTTCCAAATGTTAAGCCTGTGGGGCTTTCCTTGGCTGCTCGAATGAGATCTTGTAAATTTTTATACGGTGAATCAGCTTTTACAACCACATAGAACGCATTCACACCCATCATACCAACATTGGTCATTTTTTCTACATCGTAATTAAGGTTCTTATACGACCATTTGTTGAGTGCGTGCGAAGCCAATGTTGAGATAAACAAGGTATACCCGTCAGGTGGAGCGCTAGAAACAAATGAGGCTCCAATGTTCGTACTTGCACCGGGTTTGTAATCCAATATGAATGGCTGACCTAAGCGATCTTGCAATTCTTTGAGATAGACACGGGCAATGCCGTCAGTGAAAGCCGCCGCCGGAAAGGGAGATATGACCTTGACTACTTTATTCGGAAAATCCGCTTGGGCATGACACAAGTGAGGCGCTATAAGCAAAAGCAACAAACCAAATGATCCAATGGTCAAAGTCACCATTTTTATGATTGATTGCCGCATAGGTTTTGCCTCAGGATTGGCTGTACGAATGCCTTCATGATATTAGTCAAAACCAAGCCCTACAAATTATCTAATTTGATGCGAGCGATTAAATCATTTGATGGCAGAACTCGTCTTCAAACCATACGAATGTTTATTTTTTACGTGATTTGGGGTTAATGTACTTAATAAGTTTCGCAGACTGATCAAACTCAATTTTCAAAAACTTGACAAAAGCAATAGCCGCTTCATCCAGCATTTTTCGGGCTGGCTCAATCAAAAACATCTCGAGATTGAGTCCTGGCTCATCAATCAGATTGATGGTGTAAGTGCGATCTTCAAAATCGGACGCTTTCAACATCATTAAAGGTAAAAAAGCGGACCACTCGCCCTGCGAAATCAAATCCAGAGAACCTAGTGCAGTGTCAAACTCTGCAAATTTTCTAACCACTACACCATTGGATGTGAGGTAGGATTCAATCATTCGCCGTCTCGCGTTCGTCAGTCCAGGAATGGCCAAATTCAATGGCCCCACATCAGACAAGCGTACAAACTTACCGTGCTTGAGTGATGAGTTGGGACCCGATATCAACATTTCGGGTGACTTTCCAAATAAACTGGTTCGCAATCCTTTTGTTCCCATCGCAGATGGAACAATTGCAAATGTCAACTCACCTGTTCGAACGAGATCGGTTAAGTCACCAAAATATGAATCAATTATGCTGATGGTGACATTAGGGTTTTCTTTAATAAATCGTGCATAGGCCGGAGCCAAGACAGCACGCGTCATCACGGGCGTCAAACCCACTTTGATTTCGCCTTGACGCCCCTCTTGGTAGGGCTTGATAGCTAAGGTTGCTTTTTCATAGGAGTTCAATATATCTATACAGGCTGCGTAATAAACGCTGCCTGCTGGAGTGGGCTTCACGGTTCCTAATTTACGAATAAAAAGTTTGATACCTAAGGTTTCTTCAAGATCCCCCACGTGCTGGGAAACACCCGATTGGGTCGCATTTTCTCGATTGGCAGCTAGCGTGAATGAAAGTTCTTCGTAGGCCGCCACAAATAACTGGATGCCACGCAAAGTTTGACGCATTGTGAATCCATTTTTCATGAGAAATCCATTTCCAAGCTTTTAAGACATGCACTGAATGCGCATTTTTGGTGTTCAAATGATCTACTCATCTCGTATTCTAGTAGACTAAGCGCTGTTTGCAAGCAATTCCATGATTTTTTAAACTCAAGCGGGAGACCCCTATGAATCAAGACTTCAAACCTGTACGCATTGGCATCATCGGTTACGGTTGGTGGGGGAAAATCATGGCCAATTACATCTCAACCTCACCTTACCTAAAGCTGATTGCCGTTTGTGAAACACAATCTGCACTGCGCGAAGAGATGAAAAAAGATGCGGTACTACAAGGCGTCTACATCGATGAAAATTTAGATCAAACACTTGCGCATTCTGAATTAGAAGCTGTGATTTTGGCAACGCCTCATCAAGAGCACGCGCATCAAATGCAAAAAGTTGCGAATAAAAAAATTCATATTTTTTGTGAAAAGCCTTTGTGCTTAACGCTTGAAGATGCCAAAAAATCGATCGCAGCTTGTACATCCAATGGATTGGTATTAGGCATTGGTCACGAGCGCAGATTTGAGCCTCAGGTGATCAAACTTCGCAAGATGATTGCGCAAGGTGACTTGGGTGAAATTTTACAAATTGAAGGCAACTTCAGCCAAGATAAATTTCTTTCATTGGCCAAAGACAATTGGCGGTTATCTAATGAAAAAGCACCTGTTGGGCCACTCACTGCAACAGGCATTCATTTGGTCGATTTATCGGTGGCAGTCTTAGGCCCCTGCGAATCAATTTGGGCACGTCTATCGACCAAAGGATCTGACTTTGCCAACGGCGACACCTTGGCCATCATGATGGGCTTTCCCAATGGATCCAATGCACTCATCAGCGCGATATTGGCCACACCATTCGAAGGTCGATTTGCTGTTTACGGCTCCAAAGGATGGGTTGAAATTCGCGATCGCACACATCCCGAAAATCCAACGGGATGGGACATCACCACCGTCATTCGCGGCAAGGAGATCGAGCGCTCCTTCTCGCCGCCTGCGCCCACTGTTTTAAATAATCTGGAGGCCTTTGCCAAAGCGGTGAGAGGCGTTGCACCCTACCCTGTGCGTCACGAAGAGATGCTTGCCAATGTTGCCGCCTTAGAAGCCATCATGACTTCGGTCAAACAGCAAAAACTGATTCAAGTTCAACAGTTTTAATTGATTGCACGTGGTCACTACAAAAAAAATCAAAGTAACACCTAGCAAACGCTTGAGTGGTGCCGAGCGCGAGCAACACATCACGCAAGAAGCAATTCGTTTTTTTTCTGAAGTTGGATTCAGTGGTGACACACGCGAATTAGCCAAACGATTAGGCGTGACTCAATCATTGCTTTATAAATATTTCCCCAACAAAGAAGCTTTGGTTAATCGTGTATTTGAAGTCGTCTATTTGGGTCAATGGAATCCATTTTGGGAGGAAGTCATTAAAGACCGAAGCGTCCCTTTGCAAAATCGCTTAACTCAGCATTACATTGAATACTCCAAAGCAGCGCTGACACGCGACTGGGTTCGGATTTTTATGTTTTCAGGATTGCGTGGTGAAGACATCAATCGCAAATATTTAGACATCCTCAAAAAGAAAATTCTCGAACCGCTTGCGATTGAACTGCGTCATGATTTTTGTTTACCCACAGTGGATGAAATTCCAATCAGCACTGCCGAACTTGAATTGGTGTGGGGCATCAATGCGCGTGTTTTTTATTTTGGACAACGCGAATGGATTTTTGACGTGCCCGCCCAAGACCCTATCGAAGATTTAATCCACACCACCATCACCCATTTTTTGGCAGGTGCACGCGCAGTTTTGCCCAACCTAGTGGCTAAGTCCAAGGCTAAAAATCCCAAAAAACACAAATCCCTGGGTTTATGATAACATTTGTTGATCAATTGATCACTTTATATTTTGCCCATGACATCTGTTGACGCCATCGATTTACGCAAGGCCCTAGGCAAATTTGCCACAGGGGTGACGATTGTGACCACTCAAGGGGTCGGCGACCAACTGGTAGGCGTCACTGCCAACTCATTTAACACCGTGTCGCTTTCGCCGCCGATTGTTTTATGGAGTTTGACTAAAACTTCTTCGACCTTGAGTGACTTTGATCACTCGGGACGATTCATCATCAATATTTTGTCAACCGATCAAGTTCATTTATCTCAACGATTCTCTAAACCTATCAGCGATAAATTTGAAAATGTCGAGTACTCCAAAGGCATTGCAGGTCTTCCCTATCTTCACGATTGTGTGGCCCGCTTTGAATGCAAAACGCTACACCGACATGAAGTAGGTGACCATATTTTATTTTTAGGTCAAATAGAAGCCTACGAACACACTCATCTTGAGCCTTTGCTGTTTTGCAAAGGTCAATATGCTCACAGTCACGCACTGAATTAATTCAATTAATTTTTTACCAGAGGAAAGCACTTTGAAATACAGCATGTTCATGATGCCTTTGCATCCCAAAGATAGAAATGTGACGCAAACACTGCAAGAAGACAGAGAAGCAATTTTGTTGGCAGACAAACTTGGATTTAGTGAAGCGTTTGTGGGTGAACACGTGACCGATGCAGCAGAGACGGTCACTTCGTGTTTGATTTTTTTGGCCAGTCTTGCCGCAGAAACCAAACAAATCAAATTGGGCTCAGGCACACTCAATTTACCCAATATGCATCCTGCCCATATCGCAGCGCAAGTGGCCATGATCGATCATTTACTCAAGGGTCGATTCATCATGGGTATTAGCCCTGGTGGCTTGATGTCCGACGCAGAAGTATTTGGTAACTTTGAAAGAAATCGCAACGCGATGTTTGTTGAATCCATCAACACCATCCTCAAAATTTGGGAATCAAGTCCACCCTACAACATTGAAGGTGAATTTTGGAAAGTATCAGTTGCCAAAACCATGATTCCAGAAATTGGACAAGGCTTCATAATGAAACCTTTTCAACATCCGCATCCGCCTATTGTTGGAACAGCTGTCGCGCCTTTCTCTCAAGGCGTTACCGAAATGGCCAAACGCGGTTGGGGTCCTATCTCTGCTAATTTTTTAATGCCCGAGTGGGTCAAATCGCATTGGCCTAAATACGTGGAAGGACGCACTTCTGTGGGTGCCTCCGCAAACACGTCTGAATGGCGCGTAGCCAAAAGTATTTTTGTAGCAGACGATCAAGCCACTGCAGAAAAATATGCTTACGGCGAAGACGGACCCTATCACCATTACTTCAAACAACTCGTGCGCAAATTGGTGGGTGGCGGCAGAGGCAATGTATTCAAAACTGACCCCAATATGCCTGACAGCGAAATCACACCAAGTTATGTCACGCGCAAATTAGTGATTGCAGGAACGGTCGATTCAGTCGTTCATCAACTATTGGAGTTTAGAAAGTTTGTTGGAGACTTTGGCAACTTGGTGTACGCCTGTCACGATTGGAAAGACCCCGTGCTTGGCAAACGTTCGATGGAGTTGTTTGCGACCGAAGTAATGCCACGCGTCAACGCAGCCATCGCTTCATCTCACTGATCATTTCAATACTTTTAAAGGTGGTGGTGCGCCACCAGGAACACGTGTTCGATCCACATTGAGCACCATTGCGACGGTGCTGTAATAGCCATTGACCGCAATCAAATCCATCACCCCTTGCTCGCCAAACAAATCGGTCACTGCTTTAAAAGATGCATCGCTCAGACTCTTGTTGGTATGCAATTCTTGACAAAAATTGTAGATAGCTTCTTCGTCGGCTTTCATATTCGTAGGTCTGCTCCCTTGCGCAACAGCCGCAGCCACTTCAGGATTTAAACCAGCTTGCATGGCCAATCGATGATGTGCATGCCATTCGTATTGCGCAGTCCAATGCCTGGCTGTGATCAAAATCGCAAACTCACTCAAGCGCGAACCCAAAACACTTTTGAATCGAATGTAAGAGCCTACATTTTGCAGATGATCCCCAAGTTCGGGGCTGCGCAAAAAAACATTAAAGGGACTACCCAATGTAGCGCTGTTAGCAGCAGAACCTGCAACATTAGCACGAGGACCCGAACGAATACGAGTGGCCAACTCTTTTTGAGCAGCGGTCATCTGATCGTTGGACAACAATGGAAACCGAGATGGTCCGTCATCGGGATTAGCGATATCAATTTGACTCATATTTTTTTCAAACGAATCAAGAACCGCTCTTGGTTAACTCTTTCAGCGAGTCCACTTGGCGCTTGACACCTGCTATCAAACAAATAATGTCAGATGTCAGCATCACCATATCAAAACCACGCTTAATCGCACCTGAGGCAAACTCTGCGCCGCCGCAATGCATACATACTTTTTTTCCATGGCGATGCGCCACTTCTTTGATTCGATCACAAGTGGCAACATGCAATGGATCGGGATTATCTGAGCGAGGCGCCATGCCTAATGCATAAGAGAGATCTGCAGGGCCAATATAGATGACGTCTACACCTGGCGTTGAACAAATTTCTTCTAGATTCTCCAGACCTTCTTTGGTTTCAATCATAGCCATGACAAGAATTTCTTCGTTGGCTTTTGCAAAATAGTCAGGTCCATGAATTTGTAACGCACGCACGGGTCCCGATGAACGCTCACCCATGGGTGGATAACGACAAGCTGCGACTGCTTTGCGTGCTTCTTCTGCGTTATTAATCAGCGGCACAATAATCGATGAAGCGCCAAAGTCTAAAGCCTTCATGATGGCTGCGGGTTCATTCCATCCGACTCGAACAACAGGTGAAGCATCTGTGGCAGAAACCGCTTGTAACATTTCCATTAAATTACTCAAACCTGTGACGCCATGTTGCATATCAATGCAAACCGCATCAAAGCCTTGTCGGCCCATGATCTCCGCAGTAAAAGTATTGGCAATAGAGATCCATCCCATGGTGACGGGCTTGCCTTGGGCCCACATTTGTTTGATTTTGTTTGGCTTCATGATGGATCCTTGTTGTTGTCTTGGTTATTGAAATGCTTTTTTCATGCGAACGATCCAATCTTCAAAAGCAGTCATCTGCTCTTTCATGATTTTTAAAGTGGGCTCGTCTGTAATTTTTCCATTCGTATCAAATTTTGTTTTGCAATGGTTAATAAAAATTTCTGGCTTGGATAAAACCAATGCGCCCAAACCACCAATCGAGCGACGCAAATCGTACTGACCCCGCGCACCACCTAAAGGGCCAGGTGTAGCAGAAATAATCGCACAGGGCTTTTGGGCAAAAGCTTGTTGCCCCTCAGGAAAACGCGATATCCAATCAATTGCATTTTTGAGAGGCGCACCAATCGTCCAGTTGTATTCAGGAGAAGCCAAAATGATGCCATCGGCACTTGCCATTTCGTCGCGCAATGTTTGAACAGATTTTGGAAATCCATTGGCGTGCAAATCGGGGTTATACAAAGGCAAATCTTGAATAGACGCCATATGCAAACTGATACCAGAAGACATCAAACTGGCGCAATTTTGAAGCGCCCACGTATTGAAAGACCCTGCACGCAAACTGCCACTGATACCAACGATTTTTAAGCCCGCCATATTCACTCCACAAAAACGAAAATTGAAAGTCTATGAGTTTAGGTGAATATGTCGCGGGATGCGGTCAAGGAATTGACTATATTCAGAAATTAATACCAAAGTCATCATGACCATATAGAGAAAACCCTGTGATACCTAGCAAACTCCGTTAGGGACTATCACTTGCTAACTCTAGAATAGATTTCAAAATTTCAACCCCATACAAATATGATTTTTCGACCGATTCCAAAAACCAATGAGCTCATTCCTGTCGTGGGCTTGGGTACCTATAAAAACTTTGATGTAGGAGCTCACACCCCATCCAGAGAACCCCTCAAAGAGGTTTTAAAAATCATGCACCAACACAACAACGCCATGATTGATAGCTCACCCATGTACGGCTCATCCGAGGGCGTGGTGGGTGATTTGGTGTCTGATTTGAAATTACGAAAATCTTTTTTCTTTGCCACCAAAATTTGGATTCAAGGAAAAGAGCAAGGCATTGCACAAATGGAGCAATCGTTTCAACGTATGAAAACTGATGTGATGGATCTCATACAAATTCACAACTTGGTTGATTGGCAAACGCACACCCAAACATTGCAAGGGTGGAAGGAAAAAGGACGTGTTCGTTATTTGGGAATCACCCACTATCAAAAAGATGCTTATTCACAACTCGAAAATGTTTTAAAAACCAAACAGTTTGATTTTATTCAGCTCAACTATTCAATGATTGAGCGAGAAGCAGAGGAAAGATTGCTTCCGTTGGCGCAAGAGCTGGGAGTTGCTGTGATTGTGAATCGACCTTTTGCGCAATCAGCTTTGTTTTCAAAAGTCAGGGGCCAGTCGCTACCCGATTGGGCATCAGCCGGTGGGCTTCATTCATGGGCGCAGTTTTTTTTGCAATTCATTGCATCGCACCCCGCCGTGACGTGCATGATTCCCGCCACGCAACATCCCCATCACTTACAAGATAATTTAGATACGTTTAAACATCCCGTAATCGATCACCGCATACGTTTGCAAATGATCGATTGCTTAAAATCACTTTAATTGCACATGATGGCAACTGATTTGGTGTTGATATACGCCTCAAGCGCTTCCGAGCCGCCTTCTGATCCATAGCCCGAATCTTTGACGCCACCGAACGGCATTTCTGGCCAAGCCACGGCAGGCTGATTGATCCACAACATTCCAACTTGTAAATTTTGTGATAACTGATGTGCGTTTTTGAGTGAGCGTGTGAATGCATAACTGGCCAAACCAAATGGCAAACGATTTGATTCATCGATCGCCTCATCCAAGGTTTTGAATGTGCGAATCGCTGCCATTGGTCCAAACGGTTCTTCATTAAAAACTTTGGATTGCAACGACACATCGAGCAACACGGTCGGCGCGAAGAAATTGCCACTGCTACCGATGCGCTCGCCCCCTGTAGCAACTGATGCACCGTGCTTAATGGCATCGGCTGTGAATTCAGCCATCGCTGTTAAACGACGTGAATTAGCCAATGGCCCCATGGTGATGCCGTCATCCATGCCGTTACCCACTTTAAGTGATTCAGCTTGTGCAACCATTGCTTTTGCAAAGGCATCGCGCAAACTTTCATGCACCAAAAATCGAGTGGGTGAAATACATACTTGACCTGCATTGCGAAACTTCGCAGCACCTGCGGCTTTTGCAGCCATCTCTACATCCGCGTCTTCAGCAACAATCACGGGTGCGTGTCCACCCAATTCCATGGTAGCTCGCTTCATGTGTTGACCCGCCATCGCTGCGAGTTGTTTGCCAACAGGTGTTGAACCTGTAAAAGTAATTTTTCTAATAATGGGATGCGGAATTAAATAATTTGAAATTTCTGCAGGATTACCATAAACCAAACCAATAACACCAGGGGGTACACCTGCATCTACAAATGCACGCAACAACTCTGCAGGAGAAGCAGGCGTTTCTTCTGGCGCCTTCACAATAATGGAACAACCCGTTGCCAATGCAGCCGACATCTTGCGAACAATTTGATTAATCGGAAAGTTCCAAGGTGTAAATGCAGCCACTGGGCCCACAGGATCTTTGAGTACCAATTGTTGCGACAACAAATTGCGCGAAGGAACCACGCGTCCATACACACGACGCGCCTCTTCTGCAAACCACTCGATCACTTCGGTTGCCATACCAATTTCGCCTTTGGCTTCGGCCAATGGCTTGCCTTGTTCTTGCGTCATTAATGCGGCGATTTGTGGTGTGCGTTCACGAAGCAATGAAACGGCTTGACGCATAATTTTTCCACGCTCAACCACGGGTGTTTTGCGCCAGACTTCAAAACCTTTTTGAGCCGCTTCCAATGCACGGTCTAAGTCGGCAATTGCTGCATGGGCAACACGGCCAATTTCTTGACCCGTTGCAGGGTTGTGTACAGCCAAGGTTTTACCATTGGCAGCGTCGCACCATTTGCCATCAATCAGAAGTTGGGTGTTTTGGTATGTCATGGTTGTTCACTCGATAAAGATGAGAATTTGCCAGTATATGGGACAATCAGAACATTCATTCATCAAAGGGTTGATATGCGAATTTCAGGCATGAATCACTTTACCGTTTTATGCAACGATTTGGAATCGACCGTTGGCTTTTACCAAAAGGTTTTGGGTTTAACCACAGGCTTTCGACCCGACCTTGGTTTTCCTGGCGCTTGGATGTATGTTGACGATCATCCTATTTTGCATATCGTGGCTGGCAAACCCGTCTCGGATTTAAAAACAGGTGTCATTGATCACATGGCTTTTACAGGACACGACTTACCTGCATTCGTCGATCACCTCAATCGACTCGGCATTCAATACCAACACCGACAACAAGTTGAATCCAATATTTGGCAGGTTTTTTTCTTCGACCCAAATGGTGCGCGAGTTGAAGTTGATTTTGATCCCAAAGAACAAATGCCAAGCTAACACGGGTTTAATTTTTTTTCAAACTTAACTCTTGTATTTGCGCTGAAGAATACCCCAACTCTTTGAGTAAGTCATCATTGTGCTCACCCAAGTGCGGTGCCGATGTTCGAACGCCCAATCGTTCACCGTCCATCATCAACGGCAGCAATACGGTTTTCGCAGCGCGTCCATCGGGTAATTCAATCGATGCAAGGCTGCCATTTTGTAACAAGTGCGGATCGTCAAATAAAGCATGCGGCTGCGTAATAGGTGCAAACGGCAATCCATTGTCTTCAAACCGCTCGGCTAACTCTTTGGCAGTGAAGTGTGACATTTTTTCACGCAACACGGGCATCATCCAATCGCGTTGCATGACACGATCGTTGTTAGTTTGTAAACGCGCATCGGCTTTTAAATCCGTGAGGCTAAACACACGACAAAAAATTTCCCAAGCTGTATCAGTGACAACCGCTAAAAATATTTGCTCATTGTTTTTCACTTCAAATACATCGTAAACACCCCAAGCGGAGATGCGAGCTGGCATTGGCGCTGCTGCTTTTCCAGTCACTGCGTATTGCATCATGTGTTGCGCAACCAAAAAGACATTGTTTTCAAATAATGCACTTTGTATTTCTTGACCCAAACCGGTTTTTTCTCGGTCGGCTAACGCAGCCATCACGCCCATTGCCCCAAACAAACCGCCCATGATGTCGTTAACACTGGTGCCCGCTCGCAAAGGGTCTCCAGGGCGGCCCGTCATATAAGCCAAGCCTCCCATCATTTGGACCACTTCGTCAAGCGCGGTTCGATGTTCATAAGGTCCAGGCAAAAAACCTTTGTGGCTCACATAAATTAATCGAGAATTTGAAGGTTTGAGTGACTCGTAATTCAAACCTAATTTTTTCATCGTTCCTGGCTTAAAGTTTTCAGTCACCACATCGGCGGTTGCAATCAATCGCAACACAGCCTCTTTTCCTTGCTTTGATTCCAAGTCCAAAGCCAAGCTTTTTTTATTACGATTGAATAATGGAAAAAAACCAGCACCCGAACCCACGAGATGACGCGTCGAGTCTCCCTTGCGCCCTTTTCCGATGGGCTCTACTTTGATTACTTCAGCACCCAAATCGGCCAGGGTCATGCCACAGGTAGGCCCCATCACCATATGCGTGAATTCAACGACACGAATGCCTTCGTACGGTAATTTTTTAGTCATGTTCTTATCAATCGATGGCGCCTGCGCTCCATTTTTTATCTGAGGATTGTGTGAGGATGTGTTCTTTCAATGAAAGAATCAATGCAGTGATTCCTTGAGTCATATCTTCTAACGACATCACTGCGTTGCCATGAGGCTGACTCTCATTGGGCAAAGCGGGCAAGTGAACAAAGCCACTCGGTATGCCAGTTTTATAAAGTATGTGTTGTAAAAAATAAAAAATATGATTACAAACAAAAGTGCCTGCCGTTTGTGAAATCTCAACCGCAATGCCTTTTTCGTACAAATCCGAAGCCAAGTATTTAATTGGCAAGGTACTGAAATATGCATCAGGGCCATCAAGAATAATAGCCTCGTCGATGGGTTGATTGCCTTGGTTATCCGCAATGCGCGCGTCGTCTACGTTAATCGCGATACGCTCAATCGATATAACGTGGCGAGTATCGGCTTGACCCAAAGCAATGACGGCGTCATAGACAAGCTGATTGGTCGATTGGGCTAAAACGTTCAAAGATTGCTTAAATACACAAGGCAAACACACGACATCAATTTCAATATCCTTGAGCTGGTGGTGGTTGAAATAATCGGCCACCTCCCACGATGAATTTTTGATGCCCCCACCAAAGGGTTCAAAGCCCGTTAATAAAAATCGCATGCCAGTCCTTTGATTATTTTTATACCCCTAAAATGGCCCGAGACCTCACTCTATTCTGACATACCCATGACTTCCAACCGCAAACCCAAAGTAGCCCTCATCAGCACAGGCGGCACCATCACCTCTCTGAGTCATGTGGGCGAACTCGATATGTACGAATACACCACCAGCGGTAATCGAATGACTGCTCAGCAAGTGCTCGATAAATTTCCACAATCCCAAACCGTTGCCGACATCATTGTCGTCAACTTCGACACACTACCCTCCACCGCATTGGGTTTTGAGCAATGGAAAAAATTAGTCATCAAGATCGAACAACTCACACACGAAAATCCTGATTTGACTGGCGTCGTGATTTTGCATGGCACTGCGACCATTGAAGAAACCTCTTATGCACTCAACCTTGCACTCAAAGTTGATATACCTGTTGTGATCACGGGCGCACAAAGACCCGCGAGTGCGTTATCAACCGATGCGGGCTTAAATATTTTTAATGCAGTTCGCGTTGCAGCGTGTCCGCAATCCAAAGGTATGGGCGTGTTGGTTTGTTTAAACGATGAAATCAACGCAGCGCGTGAAGTGACTAAAACATCCACTGGACGACTACAAACATTTAGAACCATTGATTTTGGCGCCTTGGGACATGCAGATGGTGATGGCGTATTTTTTTATCGCCAACCAATTCGCAAGCGCGCACCCAACACACCTTTTGATATTCGCAAGCTTGAACAACTGCCTCGCATTGATATCGCCTACTCATACGCAGACAGTGACGGAACGGCGGTTCGAGCATTTGTAGCAGCGGGTGCCAAAGGCATTGTGGGTGCCGCCTATGTACCAGGTCTTTTGTCACCCAAAGAGTCCGACGCCATGAAACTAGCTGTTGATCAAGGTGTGATTGTTGTGCTCTCCTCCAGAGGCGGGTCAGGTCGCGCATTTGGCCCCGCCAAAAACCGTGATCGAGGTTTTTTAAGAGCAGATAATTTAACACCTCAAAAGGCTAGGATTTTATTGGGCATGGCCCTTACCGTGACGAACGACCCCCAACATATACAACAAATTTTCGACGAGTATTAATCAATAACGAGGAGACAGCGATGAAGAAATCATTTGCATTTATTTTTTTTTCTTTTATTTATTTATTTTGTGCAACACCTGTTTGGTCACAATCTGTTAGTAGCTATCCCGAGCGTACTGTGCGCGTCATCATTCCATTTCCACCGGGGGGAACCCTCGATAAAGTGGGTCGCATGCTGGCTCTACGATTAAGCGATCAGCTTGGTCAAACATTTATCATTGAAAACAAGCCAGGTGGCAATGGAACCATCGGCGCCGATACTGTTGCCAAATCTGTAGCGGATGGCTATACGCTTTTGTTCAATGCCAGTACTTTTATATCTGCACCTTTAACTATGAAATCAGTACCTTATAAAGTACAAACTGATTTTGCACCGATCAGCCTCATCGCCATTGCTCCACTATCTATTGCCATCAGCAACAAAGTTGGCGTTACAGATCTCAAAACTTTGATTGCATCTGCTAAAAATCACTCGCAACAATTAAATTTTGCTGTAGGCTCGATTGGTTCAGCAGGACACTTATGCACTGTACGTTTAGAGCAAGCAGCAGGCATTAACCTAACGGTCATTCCCTATAAAGGAACGGCCCCCGCATTTCAAGATCTCATCGGCGGTCAAATTCAAGGCTTTATCGACCCCGTATTGGGCTCTATTCAGTTTCATAAAAACGGACAACTCAAAGTCGTGGCTGTTACTTCAAATAACCGTTTAAGCAATTTGCCAGATGTACCCACCGCTTCAGAAACACTCTCAGGTTTTGAGTGCGCAAGCTGGTATGGTTTATGGGCACCTGGAAAAGTGGCGCCCGCTTTGATTCAAAAACTCAATATAGCCGTCAACAAAGAATTGGCAGGTCCTATGCGCGAACAATTGTTAAGCGATGGTTTGGTTCCAGGGGGCGGCAGCGTTGCAGAGTTCACTAAGTTTCAAGACAACGACATCGCACTCTCAGCCAAAATCATTTCTGAAAAAAAGATTACATTGGATTGATGTTTTCAATGTCAACGTCACACGCCCCTCTTGCTCTCATCACTGGTGCAAGCTCAGGTATAGGCTTGGCAACAACTCATTTGTTGATTAAAAAAGGCTGGCGTGTTTGGGGGCTTGATGTACAAACAGGCGCCATTGAATCGAATCAATACACCCATCATTTAATTGATCTATTAAATGAACCAGAAGTAGACTCACTCATCAAACCGTTGCTAAAACTTGAAACACCCATGGCTTGGATTCATGCAGCTGGCTTTTTGAGAACAGGACGTATTGGCTCACTCAATCTCAAAGATGGAACGGATATGTGGCAGGCACACGTGCAATCTTGCATTCAAATCGGCAATCAACTCATCGAGCAAATGAAAGTAGCCAAGCAAGGTCGTGTTGTGTTGATCAGTAGTCGTGTTTGGAGAGGTGTTGCAGGTCGCAGTCAATACGCAGCCACCAAAGCAGCACTAGCCTCATTGGCACGCAGTTGGGCCAGTGAGATGGCACCACACGCAATCACGGTGAACGCCGTGTCCCCTGCCGCCACCGATACACCCATGCTAATGGACGCACGTCGAGATGGAGAGCCTCCACGACTGCCGCCCATCGGTCGCTACATTGATCCACAAGAAGTGGCTCAATTGATTGAATTTTTATTAAACGCACCCGCGATTACAGGTCAAAACATTGAGATCTGTGGTGGCTCTTCTTTGGCATAAACATGCAACACCATCAAACAGTTGGAATTGTTGGTTTAGGCCTTGTGGGTCAAGCGATTGCCAAGCGACTCCAATGCGCACAAATTTCATTGCTAGGATTTGATACTTCCAAAGCAGCCTCAGATGCATTTAAAAATCTTCAATTTGAAGTCGCTGAAAATTTAATGGCATTGGCTCAAAAAACACAGATTTTAATTTTGTGTGTATTTAATTCCAATGATGTTCAAAAAATTGCCAATCAATTGATTGATTTTTTTATAGATACAAAACCGCTTGTCTTGATCGACTGCTCAACTGGAGACGCACGCACATTAATTCAAGTCGCTCAGCAACTACAAAAGGTGGGTATGAAATTGATTGAAGCGCCTTTGTCTGGATCAAGCCAGCAAATCGCCAACGGACTGGCCACGATGATGATGGGCGGCTCCTTACAAGTCATTGAACAACACGCTTCGCTCCTAGACGCCATCTCGCAAAATCGCATTCATGTGGGGCCCACGGGCATGGGTGCAAAAGCCAAGCTCGCAACCAATTTAGTATTAGGACTTAATCGCGCTGCATTGGCTGAAGGAATGGTATTTGCACAAAAGCTTGGTATTCAGCCTCAGGATTTTTTAGACTTAGTTCTGGCGTCTCCTGCGCAATCGCAAGCCGCAGTTGCCAAAGGTCAAAAAATGGTCGATCAAGAGTTCAAACCCCAGTCACGTGTTCGACAACACCTCAAGGACGTAGAACTCATGATAGACATGGCGCAAGAACAAGGGCAAAATTTACCTTTATCGAGTATTCATGCAAAATTACTTCAAGATTTGGTAGCCAGAGGACATGGCGATTTGGACAACGCAGCCATCATTGAGCAAATTCGCAGATTAACGATTTGAATCATCAATGTCATCGGATTTACATCATATTTTAAAAACCAGCAAAATAATTGCGGTGGTTGGTATTTCTGCGGACCACACAAAACCCAGTTTTACAACATCGCAGTATATGCAATCCAAGGGTTTCACCATCGTTCCAGTTAATCCACGTTACGCCAACAGCGCAGAAAAAATATTAGGCCAAACCTGCTACGCAAGACTTGAAGATATTCCTTTTGCCATTGATATCGTCAATGTATTCAGGCCCACATCCGATGTTTTACCCATTGCACAATCAAGCTTTCAAATCAAAGCAAAATGTTTGTGGCAACAACTGGGTATTGAAAATATTCAAGCTGGCCAACTCGCAGAAGAATACAAGATGACGTCTATCATGAATCGATGCATCAAAATTGAACATCAGCGCCTTGAGACCAATCACTGATTCAAACCTATCATCCACAGGAGTCTTTTATGACAACGCATGCAGATCTAGTCCTTCGCTCAGACGACTCGCGTGATGTTTGCACACTCACTCTCAATCAGTCCGATTCATTCAACGCATTAAGTCAAGCCATGCTTAGCGCATTGCAACTACATATCAAAGATTTAACGCAACAAGATGATGTGCGCGTATTGATCATTGCAGCCAAAGGAAAAGCATTTTGCGCGGGTCACGATCTCAAAGAAATGCGCACTCAGCCCTCGCAAGAATACTATCAACAATTATTTAAACAATGCGCAAGTTTTATGATGAGTTTGCAAACTTTATCTGTGCCTGTCATTGCAAAAATACAAGGTATCGCAACAGCTGCAGGTTGTCAATTAGTGGCTCAATGCGATTTAGCCGTCGCCTCATCAAAGGCGCGGTTTGCAGTCAGCGGCATTAACTTAGGCTTGTTTTGTTCAACACCCAGCGTTGCCTTGTCTCGAAATTTATCTCGCAAAGCCGCTTTTGAAATGCTCGTCACTGGCGATTTCATCTCCGCACAAAATGCACTCATCAAAGGCCTGGTGAACCGTGTTGCCGAACCCGAAGACTTAGACGCAGCGGTTGAATCTTTGGTTGAAAGTATCCTCAAAAAACCCGCTGTGGCGTTGACCATGGGCAAAGCATTGTTTTATCAACAACTCGAATCGGGTATGTCCAATGCCTACGAGCAAGCCGCGCACACCATGGCTTGCAACATGATGGACCCCAGCGCCCTAGAGGGCGTACAAGCTTTTATCGATAAACGACCACCGAATTGGTCGTGATTATTTTTGCGTGGGTTTTTCTTGATGCCCACCAAATTGAAAACGCATCGCCGATAAAGTTTTGTCAGCAAATGTTGCGTCCTGGCGCGAGCGAAAACGCGCATTCAACGCAGCAAACAATACATTAGCAGGAACGGCCTCTTCAATGGCTGCATTGATGGTCCATCGACCCTCTCCCGAATCTTCCACATGACCCGAGAAGGCATCCAAATTGGGATCCTTTGCCAATGAGATCGCTGTTAAATCCAACAACCACGACGACACCACGCTACCTCTGCGCCACAGCTCTGTGATATCGGCCAAATTCAAATCGTATCTTCTTTCTTGCGGAATAAAAGATTGTCCAACGCCTTTTAAAATATCCAAGCCTTCTGCATAGGCTTGCATCAAACCATATTCAATACCGTTGTGAACCATCTTCACAAAATGCCCAGAACCCGCAGGGCCCGTATACAGGTAACCATCTTCTGCCGTTGATTTTCTGTCTTCACGACCCGGTGTTAATGGGATATCCCCGATACCAGGCGCCAAGGTTTTAAAAATAGGCTCCAGATGTTGAAAAGCAGTGTCATCGCCTCCAATCATCATGCAATAACCGCGCTCGAGTCCCCACACACCACCACTGGTGCCCACGTCAATGTATCGAATGCCTTTTTTCTTTAACTGCTGTGCACGTCTTACATCGTCTTGATAGTTGGAATTGCCGCCATCAATCACAATGTCTCCCGATGACAAAAGACCTTCCAATTGTTGAATGGTTTTTTCTGTGATTTCACCAGCAGGCAACATCACCCATACGGCGCGAGGCGCTTTGAGTTTAGCCACCATATCGGCCAAGTCAGAGGCTGCAACGGCGCCATCCTTGGCCAATGCTTGTCGACTCTCTTGTTGAGTATCAAAGACCACACAATCGTGGCCACCGCGCATCAAACGACGAACAATATTGCCGCCCATTCTTCCCAATCCAATCATGGCTAATTGCATATCAACATCCTTTTAAAAAATTAAACGAGGGCTTTGGCCGCTTCAATCGATTGTGTCGCCACATCTTCCAACCAAGACAAATCCATGGATTGATGTGCTTCACAAAAAAACCAAGGCTCGCGTGAATCAGGCTCGAGCATCACGCCGCGATCAATGAGTTGCCAAGAAAACTTTTGATACAAGCTGCTGTTAGTTACTCGCCAATCGCGATAGTTGGTAGGCACGTCAGGTGTGAAATGAATTCCCAACATCGCAGGTGGTCCTGCAAACGCATGCTCTATTCCTGCTTTTGTAAACACGCGGCCCAATATTTCTTTGACGTGTTGACCCAAACGATTAACGGTTTGTAGCGCCGATGTTTGCGACAAAATTTGAAGCGTTGCGTGAGCTGCACGCACCGCAATCAAATTGGCCGTATAAGTACCGCCATGAACCACGCCGCCTTTGTGTGAACCCACGACATCCATCACATCGGAACGACCACCAAACGCAGCAACGGGATAACCATTGCCCATAGCTTTTGCAAATGTTGTGAGGTCGGCATAAATACCATAAAGTGATTGCGCGCCGCCCTTGGCCACACGAAATCCAGTTTTCACTTCATCAAGTAATAGCAACGTTCCGTTTTGCGTACACAAATCTCTTAACCGTTGAAGCCATTGGGGTGTTGCAGAAATACTTCCTGCATTACCGATGATGGGTTCTAACAAAATGCAAGCCAAACTGTCTTGGCGATTTTTAAATAAATTTTCTAAGCCATCAAAATCATTGAGTCGAATGAAATCAACCAACGAACGTGTACGTTCAGGAATGCCCGCGCCAAAAGGAATCACTTGGGGCTCAGCCGATCCTTTGGGATTCCAATTTTCCAAATCCGACTTCCACATCATTTCATCAAACAAACCGTGAAAGCTACCTTCGACAATGGCGATGCGGTCACGCTTTGTAAATCCTCTGGCTGTTCGAACAGCACCCATCACTGCTTCAGTACCCGAATTGGCAAAACGCATTTTTTGAATTTGTGGACACAACGCTTTGACTTGCTGAACCACTTGGGCATCTAATTCAGTTGAAAATCCAGATAGAGTTCCTTGCTCGGTAATTTGTGCAATCACTTGGCGATCTACTCGCTCATCGCGATAACCCAAAATAATCGGTCCATAGCCCAATCGAAAATCAATGTATTTTTTACCATCACAATCGGTGATTTCACAGCCTTTGCTATGTGCAACAAACACCGTTCGATCGTCACCCCAATAACGATAATTTTCGGCAACCCCTTGAGGCATATGTTGAATCGCCTCTTTCATTAATTGGGATTGTCTACTTACCGTCATCACTGTATCCTTGAAGAAGTGTGAGTGCTCGATTGTGAAGCATCCCAAGCGACACCGTGTGGGGGCCTGAGTAGCAAGCCTGCTTTTTCTTCAACCAAACGTACCACATGCAACTCCGCTGCAGAATCACCGTATTGCGCTCTGGCCTTTTCAAATACAGATTGAGCCAATGCACCCATTGTCAGTTCATATCCTTGTTGACGCGCAATGTCATTGATCAATCCCAAATCTTTGCAACACAAGGCCAAAGAAAAACTCGGGTCATAGTGTCCTGCAAAAATCGATGGAATATCGTGCTTGGCCACCCAACTGTTGCCTGCACTTGATTGAATCGCTTCAGAAACGATGTCGAGTGGAACTCCCGCTTTGGCACCCAACATCAAAGCCTCACCCATCGTAGCCGCCGTTACAAACCAAAGCAAGTTGGTCAATAACTTCACAGTCGCACCATTGCCAGGAACACCGACATAAAAAATCTTTTCGCCCAACACATTAAAAATGGGTTTGTGTTGTTGAAAACATTTTTCTGAGCCGCCAACAAAAATCGACAAACGACCCAAAACGGCCATGTCAACGGCGTTGGTCACAGGCGCTTCTAAAAAATCAACGTGTGTGGATAAACCTTCGTTAAATAATTGCTTTACCAGATCAACCGCGCTGGTGGATGTATCAATCACACAAGTGCCCGCTTTCATGTTGGCAATTACGCCTTTTGCGCCCAGCATCACATCTTTGACTTGCGGAGGCCCTGGGAGTGAAGCAATCACAAGGTCTGCTTGACGCGAACCCTGTTGAATATCACCCGCCCACGTAGCGCCCATGGCAATTAAATTGTCAGCCTTGTCTCGCACAAGGTCAAATACCTGCACGGGATATCCTGCCTTGATGAGATTGGCAGCCATGGGGTTACCCATATTTCCCAATCCCACAAATAAAATTTTTTGCTTCATCATTTTTTTTGAAATACTAAAAATTGTCGATCGGGCGCGGGCTTGTATTGATATTCAAATCCATGCACACCCAACATATCACACGCTTCTTTAAAACTGTAGGTTCTGTAATCAATGGTTTGCGACATCAAGCGCTTATCGCCATCGTCCAAATAATAATGCTTGATAAATCCATGGCCATTGGGTTCGATTTTTTGCGAATACACCATACCATTTGAAATCGGTTTTGCATAATCAAAGTGTGGGCCTTGTATGCCCAATAATAATTTCGAGTCATCACTCATGTGGTTCGCTAGTTTTGCAAACCCAGCCACATTGGCCTCATGATCAGAAATATGGCTAACCAAAAAAGGTTCCTTGTCACCATCAATTACAAAATACCAAACGCCACCATAAGAAAATGAAAAATCAAATTTTTGATTCAAACTCAATTGCGTTAAATTTTGTTGTTGTAATTGAACGCTTTTAAAAGTTTGAAGTCTTTGATGCGCAATATCAAGCATGGCCTGCGTCAAATCAATGCCCGTGATTGAAATATTGTGTTGACGTTTTGCCAACTCTTCCAATATCAAACCCGTACCACAACCAATTTCAAGCACATCCCGTACGGGGCCGTGCACCAACAACCCATCCACAATTTTTTTGTAATCGTAATAGCCAGAGGTCATGATCAAGTCGTAATAACCCGACATGTTTGTGTAATCACCCATCACAGCTCCATTTTTTTATTGCATCGAAGCATAACAAAGTAAACGACTACTTATCTAATTAATTGAGCAAACAGGAATCATTATAAAATGAACTATAAATAACTACTTTAATTCTGCTTCCACCTACCGATTGATCGTTGCTACGGTGATACGCTTTGCCATGTACAAATTTTCAATCGGAACTTTTATGACACGTCGTCGCCAGATCGTCCAATCAGCCATTGCGTTGAGCCTATTTTCTGCACTTCAACCCCTCAATGCTTGGGCGCAATCATGGCCATCCAAGCCCATCAATTACTTGGTTGCATTTCCACCAGGCGGCACGACAGATATCTTGGCGCGAATCGTTTCACAAAAATTGGGCACTGCACTCAACACGCAGATTGTGATTGAAAACAAAGGTGGCGCTGGTGGCAGCGTGGGATCAGAAATCTCTGCTCGCGCACCCGCTGATGGCTACAACTTATTGGGTGGCACGATTAGCTCACATGCGATCAACGTGAGTCTTTATCCAAAAATTGGCTACGACCCCATCAAATCATTCACTCCAGTTTTTTTATACGGTACCAATCCTGTTGTTCTGGTTGTGTCGGCCAACAGTCCCTACAAAAATTTAAAAGACCTCATCACCGCTGCAAAAGCCAATCCCGACAAAATTTCTGGCGCATCAGCAGGCAATGGAACATCGCAGCATCTCGCGCAAGAACTGTTGGCATTCAAAAGCGGCGTCAAATTTACGCATGTGCCTTATAAAGGAAGTGCGCCAGCGATTCAAGACGCAATGAGTGGGCAAGTTGATTTCATGTTTGACACCACGGTTGTTGCGGGTCAACATATTCAGAGCGGAAAACTTCGTGCCTTGGCTGTTTCATCGGCCAAGAGACTCACCGACATCTTGCCCGATACTCCCACAGTTGCAGAGTCGGGATTGCCTGGACTACAAGGCTTTGAAGTGGTGTCATGGCAAGCATTATTTGCACCTGCAGGTACACCCAAAAATATCGTTGACAAATTACATGCAGAAATTTTAAAAATCATGCAAACCACTGAGATGCAAGAGCGACTCAAGGCCTTGGGTATGCAACCGTCTTACCTATCGCCTGAGCAAATCAGTCAATTTCAAAAATCAGAAATCGACAAATGGTCACAAGTGATTAAGTCTGCCAACATCAAGGTCGATTGATTTTTTAATTAAGTATCAACAGGCCAATCGAGATTGCATGTCTGAGGCCTGACCCATTTGATCCATTCGCGGGTGGCGTCCATGCATCCACCCGACTCATAAACACCTTGCGCATCGCGCAAGCGAAACATACGACTGAAAATATTTTTTCTTTGCGTCGAATCTGCAAAAGTCTGATCGACCCGACTCTCCACAATCTCTTCATTGATTTCGAGTTGACCAGAAATGTTTTTTTGCAAGCCATCACGCCAATGAAAAACTTCAATGCACTTGTGCTCAAGCGTGTAAGGCCTGTGACTTTGCCAAAAATTAGCAAACATCCCGCCACCCAAATAAATAATCCACGAACCCTCATAGCCCGTCACGTCTGACGATACGTCATCAGGGTTTCTAAACCAAACGCGATCGCCCGGCACATACCATGTGATGGGCAATGGTTTTTCTAATGAACCGAGTTCTTGCAAAAAAACATCATGAAATAAACGCGATGAAATTGCTTTTTTTTGCCATCGATCTTCGAGTGCTTGATATTTTTTCGGATGCGTCAATTTCAACTCTTGCGCAATCGCCAATAAAATAATGTATTCAGTGGCGCGATAACAAGAAAATGCGTACACATACCCCGACAAAGAGGGTTGGGTCGCCATCTGAAGCGCATCAATCAATGATTTATTTTTCTTTAATATAAAACCTGTCTCTTCGCTGTAATCCCAATAATCAGTGGGCCTGTCAGCTGATTCGGTTCTAAAATTCATCGAAGTTTGGCGTGCCGCCTCGACTAAAAAATGTCGCATCCGTACCGCACTCATCCATTCATCCAAGCTTGGAAAAATCAACTCCATCGGACTTGCCAATAAAGTAATAATAATTTCTCTTTGCAATATTTTTTGAGAATTTAATAAGGGTTGATCTAATTTTTCGAACATATAAATAGTGTCGAAATCAGGCGTCAATCGATCAAAGTCTATTTTCTTTAATCGATACTGCGTTGTAAGTGTTGATTCAGCGATATCGAACTCAACCATCGCGACTAACCCCGCAAGCTCGAATTGCTCCATCATTTGTTGATGATCGTGCGGTTGGTGCTCAATACTTGCATGCTGAATTAAAAAACCGATCGGCATGTGAATTATTCCATCCTTACGGAACTGAATATAGATCGAATTAACATCAGCGGGTCCACCGCCTTATAGGGGTTTCTACCCAAGCATTCAATCCCAAACCCAATAAACCCATCGCCAAACAACCTGTGATCGAGTAAATCAAAGCCCAATTAAAACTGTCAATACCCAATACACCCCACAATGCAGTCATCAACATTAAAAATGGAAAATGAAATAAAAACAATACATAAGTTGAATTTGACAAACCATCAATCCACCGATGAATAGAATAGGATTGAATTCGCCAATTATTAGCCATGATCAATATCAAACTCGTCGCCAGCGAAAGCAACAAACGATCTCTTGGATAGACCCAACACGACAAGGCTAGCAACAAAATACACATGATCCAAACCATCAACGATTGCTTGTAAATACTAGCCCAAGCGGTCAAAACGCCCAATCCATAAGCGGCAAAAAAATAAACAGCCCAACCATCCCATTCGGGTTGAAGATTAAAAAACCAAGCGGATGCCAACGTTAATATTGCAATACCCACACTGGCTTTGACAACGTGCATCTGTTGATTCGAATTTTTAAGCACCCACAATAGCAAACACAAACAAGCAAACAACTGCAAATCAATCGCCACATACCAAATACCAGCCGACATTGCAGGCATATGCAAAATATCTTGCAATAAAAGAATATGCGCCATCCACTGAAACCATCCTTCCTGTGTCGGCAAGATTCTCGGTGTCATTCCTTGCGCCAACATAAAAGACAAGATAGCTGTCACACAAATCGCCAATAAATACAAAGGCACCAATCGTAAATAACGCTCCATGATTGGGCTTAAAAACTGATCTACATTTTGATTAACAAAAGTCTTGGCGGATAAAAAACCCGCACAAACCAAAAAAACCTGAACGGCCATGCGCGCGCTGTGATAAAAAAAATTAACCCCACTGGGCCATGTCAACGCAACCACATCGGCCATAGGCGTATAAGCACTCCAGTGGTGCCAAAAAATCAGCTGTGCGGCTAAAATTTTTAAAATATCGATGATAACAATGCGATCTTGCAACAAAACCCCTTCGGTCGATAAAAGGCACAATCGAGCATCATGCCATTAAATAAGCCCTCGTCTCCTGCTCTGCCTTGGGTGGACGATAAAACACCCCTACCACCTCCAGAACAAGCTTGGGGGGCCCAATCCCCCGCGCCTGGCTTGCTGGCCGCAGGCGGGCGACTCGATACACCGATTTTGAAGCACGCCTATCAACAGGGGTGCTTTCCATGGTACAGCGACAACCAGCCGATTTTGTGGTGGAGCCCCGACCCACGAATGGTTCTTTACACCGATGCATTTGAAATCAAAAGATCTTTAAAAAAAATACTCAAAAAATTCATTCAATCTGACTCTTGCGAAATTCGCTTTGATTCGTGTTTTTCGGATGTGATTGAACATTGTGCGCACGCTGATCGTGCAGGACAAAACGGAACTTGGATTCTTCCAGAGATGATCGACGCTTACGTTCAATTTCATCGCGATGGCTTTGCACATAGCGTTGAGGTTTGGGAAAACAATCAACTCATTGGCGGCTTGTATGGTGTGTGCATCGGCAAAGCCATGTTTGGCGAATCCATGTTTTCTCTTCAAACGGACGCGTCCAAAATTGCTTTAGCAGCGTTGGTTGCTTTTTGTAAAACCTCTGGCATCCAAATGATCGACTGCCAACAAAACACCCGACATCTGGCTTCTTTAGGTGGGCAAGAAATAACTCGAGCTGATTTTTTGTTCCAAATTGCAAAGACCCGAGAGTTACCGAGTCCCAATTGGCGATTTGACCCCTTATACTGGAACCAAGTTATCCCTTCACCTCAAAAACTGTGACGCATTTACAGGATTTACCTCTACAAACCTTGCAGTTTTATGCAACGGCGCCCTATCCTTGCAGTTACCTACCCAATCTTCAAGCGCGCTCTCAGGTTGCCACGCCTAGTCATTTGATTCAAAACGACGCGTACTCCGAGTTGGTGGCCAAGGGATTTCGTCGCAGTGGCATGTTCACCTATCGACCTTATTGCGACGGTTGCAAAGCATGCGTACCTCTTCGTGTCAATGTTCAAGATTTCAAATCCAATCGCAGTCAATTGCGTGCTCAAAAAAAACATGCTTATCTACAAACACGCATTGCAGGATTGGGGTTTTTTAAAGAACACTACGATTTGTATTTGCGTTACCAATCGGGGCGTCACGAAGGTGGCGGCATGGATCAAGACAGCGTCGATCAATACGCTCAATTTCTTTTGCAAAGCCGTGTCAATTCGCGATTGGTTGAGT